>PDWI01008475.1_pt1 | contig 12094 bp, 10 predicted proteins | sample 1430891 | NCBI WGS metagenome assembly PDWI01 (sample SAMN01162508, study PRJNA174530) | Oral metagenome, whole genome shotgun sequencing project. | biome: Marine environment; feature: Marine mammal; material: Swab sample of the gingival sulcus; isolation source: swab sample of gingival sulcus...
CATTATCAATTATCAATTTTCCATTATCAATTTTAAAAAGCATCCGTTAGCGCGCATTATCAATTATCAATTCTCCATTATGAATTAAAAAAAAGCGTCCGTTAGAGGGCATTAACCATTAACCATTAACCATTGACCATTATTTTTTCACCCACTTTCCCGAACCTATTACACCATCTTTACCTTCGAGAGTCCAGACGTATATACCTTGGGGAATATCACCGAAGTTGAAGTGATTTTCGCCTTGTTTTATAGTGTTTATGACTTTTATTTGTCGTCCTTGCATGTTGGAGATATGGAGCTTTGCCGATTTATGAGAACCCTCGACATACAGCTTGAAATCGCCTGATGAAGGATTGGGATATACGGTAATCGACCAGTCCGATTTTTCAAACTCATCGGTAGCGACGGTGTTGCCTTCCGGCGATATTTTCATAATAAATGGTTTGTATGTCCTCTCGCCTGTTTTACCGTTATATGCTTTTCTATTACCTCCTACCACGATGCAGCTATCGCTTGTCGCTTCCATCGAAATCATAAAATATTTATCCTTATCCTTATATTTTATAAACTTGCGCCATAGCAAATTTAAATCAGAATCATATTTTGAAATACAAAAAGAAACTTGAGAATCAAAATAAAAACCTCCGGTATATATATGGTCTTTATAGTACCAATCTATAGGGGTATGAAAAAAAGTTACATATGCCCCCATATCTTCCGGCACAAACGTATCCCGTTTTAGTACGTTCATATTATTATCAAACTTTACAATTTGAGTGCCATAGCCATAATTATCATAATCTGTACTCCAAAAAGGGAACCCTATAACATAGCTGCTATCATCAAATCTATTGCCTCCTATAGCAACCCCACCATTTATATCAAAGGGGTATTCTATTGCCTCAATTAGATTAAATGAATTATCATAAGAGGCCATTTCCCAAGCACTATGATTAAATGCCCAATACCCTTTATTATCTTCCTTTTTTAGAACAATATCAAAAACCTTTTTTGCTTGTTTTTCAGGGAACTGATTAATATATAATGTGTCAATCAGATTGACATCTAAGTCAAAGCGAGCAATTAATGGAGAGTAGTAATAATAGTCAGGGGAATTAGGATCTTCGAGACAAGTATTTGCCATTACACAATACTCATCATTGTATTTTATTGTATAAAGCAAACATGTAGAGTAAGAATCAGATGCCTTGTATAGGTTTTTTGAAACAAGATTTAAATTAAAATCCCATTTTGTTATAATAATATATGATTTATGTGGAGGTTCAGTGCTATTTACTTTACCAAAAATATAAATTAATTCAGAATCATAATTTACAAAAAAATTTTGAAAAAGAATTTTACAATGCTTTTGATCAATAATGGCATGTATAGGAAACTTAGCTTCATTAACTATTTCTCCTGTATTCAAATCATGAACTTTTATTATATTCAAATCATTAGTATAAGACAAACTTAATATATAATCCTCTTTAAATTGTTTTAATTCTACAATATATGGTCCTATATCTGCATTTTCATCATCAAATACCCAAGAATCCTGAGCGTGTAAAAATGAGCTAAAAAGTAAAATAATAAAAGTTAATAGATTTTTCATAGTTACAGTATTTTAAAGGGTTTATGGAACGAATAACAATATTCAAATATATCAAAAAAGATGCAACGAACCCTTAAAACGCTTCAAGAAAGTATGACTTTATACCATTAACAAATTAATATTTAAGATTAAGATCGAAGCGAAATAAGGTATTAGGTGTTAGCTTGCCCTTTGACGTGTACGCCCTCTAACTTCTTTATCGGCTTTAGGCTTTTAGCCGTTCGCCTTTAGCTATTAGCTTGCAATGTTTTTATTATACCCATTGAGTCATTAGCTCATTAACTCCATAACTCATTGCTCCCTTAAAACCTACCAAAAGCCAAAGGCTAACAGCCAAAAGCCAAACATCATTAACCATTGACAATTAACCATTGACCATTATTTTTTCACCCACTTTCCCGAACCTATTACACCATCTTTACCTTCGAGTGTCCAGACGTATATGCCTTGGGGAATATCACCGAAGTTGAAGTGATTTTCGCCTTGTTTTATAGTGTTTATGACTTTTATTTGTCGTCCTTGTATATCGGAGATATGGAGCTTTGCCGATTTGTGATAGCCTTCGACGTATAGTTTGAAATCACCCTGAGAGGGATTGGGATATACGGTAATCGACCAATCCGATTTTTCAAACTCATCGGTAGCGACGGTGTTGCCTTCCGGCGATATTTTCATAATAAACGGTTTGGATATTGTCTTGCCTGTTTTGCTGTTAAATTCTTTTCTATTGCCTCCTACCACTATGCAGCTATCGCTTGTCGCTTCCATCGAAATCATTAAATATTTATCCTTATTCTTGTATTTTATAAATTTTCGCCATACCAAATTTAAATTCGAATCATATTTTGAAATACAGAAATAATAAGGATGGAAATAATAGAAACCTCCCATATATATATGGTCTTTATAATGCCAATCTATAGGATCGTGCAAAAAAGTCGAAAATGCCCCCTTATCCTCCGGGACAAACGTATCCCGTTTTAATACGTTCATATTATTATCGAACTTTACGATTTGAGTGCCATAGCCATAATTATCATAATCTGTACTCCAAAAAGGGAACCCTATAACATAGCTGCTATCATCAAATTTGTTCCCTCCTATACAAAATCCCCCATGTAAATTAAAAGGTAATTCTATTATTTCGATTAGATTAAATGAATCATCATAAGATGCCATTCCGACAGCAGAATGATTAAATGCCCAATATCCTTGTTCTTCTTTCTTTTCTAGAATAAGAGTGTAAAAAGGTTTATTTGCTTGTGATAAATCAGTAATATAGAGCGTGTCAATCAGATTAGCCTCAGAATCGAAACGAGCCAATAACGGTGGATAATAATCTAAATCCTCTTGGTTTTGATTTTTTTTATTACACATACTACTTTCCAATTCATAACCATCCTTTGTTTTAAAAACAACAAGATTGCAAAATGAACAAATATCAGAAGCTTTATAGAACTTATGAAAAATAAGCTTTAAATCGAAATCCCATTTTGTTACAACAATATACGATTTATACGGATAGCTAGTGCGATTGGCTCTGCCAAAAATATAAATAGTCTCTGAGTCGTAATCAAAAAATGCCTTTGCCAACCAAACTCGAAATTTCATGCCTTCCAGAAGAGTATACTTTATATATTTTGCCTCATTAACTATTTCTCCTGTATTCAAGTCGTGGATTTTTATTGCATTAAATTCTCCGGAAGATAAACTCAATATATAATCCTCTTTAAATTGCTTTAATTCAAAAATATAGTTTCCTATATCTGCATTCTCATCATCAAATACCCAAGAATCCTGAGCATATAAAAAGGAGCTAAAAAGTAAAATAATAAAAGTTAATAGATTTTTCATAGTTACAGTATTTTAAAGAGTTTATGGAACGAATAACAATATTTAAATGTGTTAACAAAGATACAACGAACCCTTAAAACGCTTCAAAGGTTTCTATAACTTTATTATTGTTTTTAATAGTGAATTTTCCGGTTTAAATTATATAAATGTTGTATCGTTAAACAAAATTCTATTATTCTACTACTATAAACTACCTTACTGCTAAATTCCTACTTCTCTTTATAAATTCCAGTTTTTTATCCTAACTATATTGTTATTTTTTTCCGATTATTTAAGCTGTTGTTATACTATGACTAATTTTTAAGTTTATACTTTTCTCTTGGTTTTCTCCTTTTTTATTAACTTTGTCCATAAGAGTTATTTTATGTTTGTAATACAACAAAGTCATTCGCAATTGAAAATCTAATGCCAATAGCTGAAAGCCAAAAAAATAAACAGATGAAACCGACACGATTAAAATAATTATTAAACACACAACATAATGATTATAAAGACCGAAGTCGGAAGACGGAAGACCGAAGAAAATGGAAAATTAAAAGCTAAGGGCAAACGGCTCGTACGTTTGCGAAAAAATATAAAAAATGAAACAAATATATCTTGATTATAACGCAACTACTCCAATAGCAAAGGAGGTAGCGGAGGCAATGAAACCTTATTTGGATTTGTATTTTGGCAATCCGTCAAGTAGCCATTCCTTTGGAAGCACTACTAAAATTGCCGTCGAAAACGCAAGAAAACAGGTTGCCGGCTTGATAAATTGTGACCCCGGCGAAATAATATTCACAAGCGGCGGTACGGAATCGAACAATTTTGCACTGCGAGGCATCGCTTTCAAGCACAGAAATAGAGGCAATCATATTATAACATCTCAAATCGAACATCCTGCTATTTTAGAAGTGTGTAGGTATTTGGAAAAACACAATTTTGAGATTACCTATTTGCCCGTTGATAAATTTGGAATGGTAAATCCCAAAGAAGTTGAAAAGGCAATAAGACCCGATACCTTGTTAGTCTCAATTATGCATGCCAATAATGAAGTGGGGACAGTGCAACAAATTGAAGAAATCGGTAAAATAGCCAAAGAATACAATGTTTATTTTCATACGGATGCCGCGCAATCTCTGGGAAAGGTGGAGGTCGATGTGAAAAAATCGGGCGTGGATTTGCTTTCCATTGCCGGACATAAGATATATGCTCCAAAAGGGATAGGGGCTTTGTATATAAAAAAGGGCGTGACGATAGAAAAACTCATTCACGGAGCCGACCACGAACAAAATATGCGTGCAGGTACGGAAAATGTGCTTGAAATAGTGGGCTTGGGAAAGGCTTGTGAAATTGCAAAAAGAGATTTTGAAAAGAATCAAAAGCACTTCAAAGCGATGAGCGATTTGCTGTTTGATACCATAAAAAACGAATTGCCACAGGTGAAACTCAACGGACATCCGACCAAAAGACTTCCCAATACCGTAAGTCTGTCTTTTCCCGAAATCGAAGCCAATACGCTTTTGGGGAGATTGGAACATGTAGCAGCTTCTGCCGGTTCAGCCTGCCACGCTGAGAATATTGAAGTGTCACAGGTCTTGGAAGCTATGGCAGTGCCTATAAAATACGCTATGGGTACCATAAGATTTTCGACAGGCAGAGACCTGACTAAAGAAGATGTACAAATAGCGGCAAAGGAAATAATAACTAAGGTTAGAGAGCTTAGTCCTACGGATGATAGCTCGCAAAATATAGCATCCAACAAAAGTACTGATGTGAAACTGACACATTTTACCCACGGTTTGGGTTGTGCTTGTAAAATAGAGCCTAAAATACTCGGTAATATATTGCAATCTTTTCCGGAAATGGTTGTGGATTCATCGGTGTTGGTAGGCAATGAGACTTCCGACGATGCCGCAGTCTATAAATTATCCGATGATTTGGCATTAGTACAAACCTTAGATTTTTTAACACCAGTAGTTGATAATCCTTACGATTTTGGAGCAATAGCCACCGCTAACGCTATAAGTGATGTATACGCCATGGGTGCGAAACCCATCAATGCCTTGAATATAGTTGGCTTTCCTGTGAAATCCTTGAGTACAGAGGTGTTGAATCAAATATTGCAAGGTGCTGCCGATAAGGCTAACGAAGCAGGAATAAAAATAGTGGGCGGGCATTCTATAGAAGATAATGAACCTAAGTTCGGAATGTCTGTAACAGGAGTAATTCACCCCGATAAAGTAATTAGAAATTACGGCGCAAAGCCCGGAGATGCTTTGGTGTTGACCAAAAAGATAGGGACGGGAATACTCTCTACTGCTTTGAAAAGAGGTGTTATATCCGATGCTGCAAAAGATGAATTGACTCGCTCAATGTCGGAATTGAATAAAAAAGCTGCGGAAATAATGATAAACTATAGCGTGCATGCCTGTACTGATATTACAGGTTTCGGACTTTTAGGACATCTGCACGAAATGTCTTCCAATTCTAAATGTGATGTGGAAATTTCTAATGACAAAGTACCTGTTTTTGACGAGGCAAAAGACTTGGCGGCTGCCGGAATCATACCCGGAGGTAGTAAATCGAATTTGGCAAGTGTAGAGCCGTATGCAGTGTTTAAAGGACTAACTGATACGCAAAAATTAATACTTTGTGATGCGCAAACTTCGGGAGGGCTGCTGATAGCCTTGCCTCAAGAAGATGCTCAAAAAATGATAAAAGAGATGTACGATTCAAACATAAAAAATGTAAGAATAGTAGGCAAGTTTACAGATAAAGGAGCAGGAGATATATTTGTTTATCAGTAACTAAATTAGGGGGATTTTATCGGACTTTAAATCTGTTTTTCTAATAGTCTAAATCCCGTGCCGTGTATGTTTTCTATTTCTAGTTTGTTATCTTTACTGAGATAGTTTCTCAACTTAGTAACAAAAACGTCCATACTCCTTGCCGTAAAATAATCGCTTTTTTTCCATATTTCGGTCAAGGCGACATCTCTGGGCAGTATTTCATTTTTGTGCAAAGCAAACATTCGCAGTAATTGAGACTCCTTTGGCGAAAGTTTTTGTTTCAATTCATCAGATTTTCCCTTGTTAAAAGTCAGTATTCTTATTGAGAAATCGAAATGATATTTTCCCAAGTTAAATTCAACTTCATTACTCTGTTTGTTATTATCGTTGCTTCTCTTTAAAACTGCTTGAACCCTATAAAGTAATTCTTCCGAATTGAATGGTTTTGTTATATAGTCGTCAGCCCCTATTTTAAAGCCTTTCAAAACATCTTCTTTTAGTGTTTTGGCTGTCAAAAATATAATGGGAATGTTCTTGTTTTTTTCTCTTATTTTTTGAGCCAATTCAAACCCGTCCATTTTTGGCATCATTACGTCTAATAGGCAAAGGTTGTAATTGTTCTGATTGAATAAATTATAAGCCTCTAATCCATTACTGGTCAAGTCAACGTTGTAGTTATTTATAGTGAGGTATGATTTTAAAACATCACCAAAATTAGGGTCATCCTCAGCAAGTAAAATTTTATATTCCATATAGCGGTAAATTTTTCTCTGTCTTCATTTTGACTACATGACTTGATTTAGGTCACATTTTTTTCTTAAAATGTATTATAAAAGTACTTCCCCTGTTCTTTTTACTCTTTACAAATACCGTACCGTCGTGTGCCTCTACAAAAGCTTTAACATAAGCCAACCCCAGTCCAAATCCCTTGATATTGTGTATGTTGCCGGTAGATACTCTATAGAATTTGTCAAATATATAATGAAGTTCTTCTTTCGTCATGCCGATACCATTATCTTTTACCGATATTTCAATACCTTGTTTTATGTCTTTTGTAGAAATGGTTATGATGGGATTGTCAATGGAGTATTTTAGGGCATTTTCAATAATATTGCTAAAAATATTAATGATGTGTATTTCGTCAGCTTCTATTACATGATTTTTAGCATCATATGATTTGATAATTTTAGCATCTTTAGCTTCCATTTTCAAACGAAGGTGTTCTATTGTTTCGTCTAGAGATTCGTGTATGTCAACCTTAGATAAAGAAAGCTGTATTTTTCTCTTATCTAACTTTGCTACTTGTAGTACATTTTCGACTTGATTTAGCAATCTTGAGTTTTCGTCCTTAATAATTTTTATAAATTTTTTCATTTGTTCTTGATTGCTAAGTACCATGGGGCTTAGTAAGGAATCTGTAGCAAGCGATATTGTTGCAATAGGTGTTTTAAATTCGTGGGTCATATTATTTACAAAATCGGTTTTCATTTGCGATATTTTCTTTTGCTTGAAAATAGTGTAGATGGTATAACTAAATGCAAACAATATCAATAGTGTGAAAATCAATGAGAGCAAAAGTGTGGGTAATACAGTTTGCCACCTCCATTCATCAAAAACAATATTTAGGCTGCCCGGCGACTTGAACTCTGTTGCCAATAATGGTATTTTGTATTTTGTATTGTAAATATTGGCACTTTTCAAAGGAGTGCCAGATGAATTGCCGCTGTTGATAGTAGATGTATAATGGTCGTTCATTATTATGAAGGCTTGGTATTTGTTTGAAAAAATACCGTAAGAATATTTTACATCAATTCCTTGGTCGGCGAGCGCGCTCGATACATGTTTTTGAACCTTCAAAGGGTTGAGACTTTCCAAAAATATATCAGGGTTTAGACTGTATTCCAATGACTTTGTTTGGTCTATAATCTGATTGGTTCTCCAATTTGTATCTTTTTCTATTTTATTGAAGTCAACATTTTCTCTTTTGAAATTTTGAACCTGTATCTCGTCTCTAATATCAGCGTCTATCAGTTCTTTTATGTCGTATAGTGCCCTTTGAATACGCGAATCAAAATTCTTCTCATCTAATGAAATAGACCATTTCAACCAATAGACTTGAATTAACACCACACCGATAAGCGCGACACTCATTATGCCTATAATCGACCGGATTTTCCATTTTTCCATAAAATCAAATAGTTAGAGTTTTATTCTCAGTGAGAAATTGTAACAAATATATAAATGATTTTTTATTTACAGTTGTAAAAACCTGATTTATTTCTTATAACGTCAAACGCTCCTTTTTCCGTTTTTAATTAAATTACATACAGGCTGATTTGAGATTTAAAATAAATATTACTATATTTGCGTTTGCTAAAAGTAATATTGGGGTTCTGTAAATCTCAATAATTAGTTTAATTAATATATTTAAAAATTTATCGAATGAAAAAGACATTATTATTATTTAGTCTCCTTATAGTTGGAACATTTTTCTTTTTTGGTTTCCAAAAGTCATACGTTGCAGACACTAACAGTGATTATTCTGAAAACAAAATAATCGCTTCAAATTCCGGTGCTGTTGCAGTTGCCGATTTTCAAAAATGTGGCAAAGGGAAATCCGCAGAGGGAAAGTGTGGGGAAAGGAAATGCGGAGAAGGAAAGTGTGGTGGTGGAAAGTGTGGTGGTGGAAAATGTGGAAAAGGGAAGTGCGACAAGAATAAAAAGAAGTGTGATAAAAGTAAGAAGTGTGACAAAACAGTTTCTGCCAAATCAGGAGCTACAGAAAATTCAGGAAAAAGAATGTGTCCGGGAAAATGTGGCGGTGCTAAGCGAGTTGAAATGAAAAAAGCAAAGCAGAAAAAAGACTTTTTTGGACACGATACGAACAAAGACGGAAAAGTATCAATGCAGGAGTTTATGACAGAGCACGACCAAAAGTTTACAAAATGGGATAAAAATGCTGACGGAATAGTTGATGTTTCTGAGTTTGATGCCGCAAGTAAAGAAAATACAAAGTTGAGAAACAAGAAGGGGAAATTTATGCGCCTTGATAAAGACAATGACGGGAAAGTGTCGAAAGAGGAGTTTATTACAGGTCATGAGAAGAAGTTTAAAAGGATAGATTTAAATTCTGATGGCTTGGTGGACGAAACAGAATTTGTAAATAAAAAGAATAAAAAACGTTCTGTGGCAAAGAAGAGTTGTGGTAAAACAACTAAATCAAGTTGTTGTAAAAAAAATAGTACTAAGAAGGTGAAAAAAGTAGAAGCTAATAAACTGCAATCAGTTGAAAGTAAATAATGAAAGTAGATTGTTTTTGAATTATTTCAATTTGCGTAATATAAAAAATGGGCTTTCTTTTTAGGAAGCCTATTTTTTTGTGCTAACTTTACATGTTCAATTGTTTGGTTTGAAAAATAATATATCAAAATACAATCATTCGAGAAGAGTCTTTATTAAAAAGATAGTGGGCGTGGGGATTATACTGTCTTTGCCCGGAGTAAAGTCATGTAAAATAGCCGATGAAAATGCCATACTTTCACAAAGGCAAATAGATATTTTGCAATCAACTCTTAGTTTTTTGTGGAGTGATAATAGGGATGTGCCTCAAATAGATGAGCAGAATGTGTTGAGTTATTTCCTTTGGATGCTCCAAGACCCTGATGTTGATCAAGAAGAAAATCAATATATCATAAACGGCTTGATTTGGACTGATGAAACTTCGGTAGAATACTATGAAAGGCATTTCAATCAATTAAATGACAGAGAAAGAAAGGAGTTGTTGGAGGAGATAGTAAACTCAGATTGGGGCGAAAGTTGGATGTCGAAAGTCCTTTCTTGGCTTTTTGAGGCAATTCTTTCAGACCCGATATACGGTTCTAACCGCAATGGAATATCGTGGGAGTGGTTAGCGCATAATCCCGGGCAACCGAGACCAAATGAAAAAAATGACTATAAAGCCTTATTAGCTAGAAAAAAAGAAAATATCGTAATAACCGGAATTTAATAAATAATATGTCTTTAGAGAAAAGAAAATTTGATGTTTGCGTAGTTGGTAGTGGGGCAGGAGCAGGTCCTGTTATTTATCAACTGTCCAAAGCCGGCTATTCGGTAATTGTATTGGAAAAAGGACCGTTTTTTAGGACGGAGGACTTTACTAAAGATGAAATTACAGCGATTAGGAGAAGTGTGTATACCCCCAATCTAAAAGATGAACAACATGTAATAGAATCTAAAGACGATAATGGGAATTGGATTGAACAATCGACATACTCTACCGGTAATGATTTTTGGAATGGGAATTGCGTGGGAGGCTCTTCCAATTTTATGAGTGGATATTTTCAAAGGTTAAAACCGATAGATTTTAGGCTTCTTACTGAATTTGGAGAAATAGAAGGTGCTAATGTCGTAGATTGGCCTCTCTCTTATGATGATTTGGAGCCATACTATACCAAAGTTGAAAAAATAGTTGGCGTTTCGGGTAAAGTAGTGCAGCACTCACAATTGGAGCCCAGAAGCACGGAAGATTTTCCATATCCGCCGTTAGGTGAAAATATAGTATCTAAATGGATAGATGATGCAGGTAAGAAGAATGATATTGAAGTGATACCAATGCCACGAGCTATATTGTCAAGACCAAAAGATGATAGAAATGCTTGTGTTTATTCCAATTATTGCGGTAGTTACGGATGTTCTTCCGATGCTAAAGGTAGTTCAAGAGTTGCTTTGATTTATAGTGCCTTGAAAACTGGTAATTGTACATTGGTGCCAAATGCTAAAGTCTACCATTTGGATACAGGTGGAGGAAATAAAGTGGAAAGAGCTTGGTTTTATGATGTTGAAAACAAAAAGATATCAATTGAGGCAGATGTTTTTGTGGTGGCAGCTCAAGCGGTAGAGACATCAAGGCTTCTGTTGATGAGTAAAAATAAGAAATTTCCCAATGGGCTTGGTAATAACAACGGATTAGTAGGGAAAAATATAATATTTTCGGCTGGAGGTATTGGTGGCGGGGATTTTTATCTGAATGAAATGTCTGCTCAAGAGGCAACGCAATTGAAGATTCCCGGTCTTTTTGTGAATAGAACTATCCATCAATTTTATGAATATATTGATGAAAAAACTCAAAAGAGAATTAAAGGCGGTACAATAGATTTTCTGTTTGAGCATGCAAATGCAATGACCAAAGCCATAAAACAAAAGTGGGATAAAGACGATAGCTTGCTTTATGGCAAAAGGCTTCAAAATAAGATAAAAAATTATTTTTCTAATGTTAGAAAACTAAAGTTTGAGGTGTTTGCCGATTGGCTTCCCAATGATGATTGCTTTGTAACCTTAGATAAAAATGTAAGAGATAAATGGGGAGACCCTGTTGCTAAAATCAGAACGGGATATCACCAACACGACATACAAGTAGGTCAATTTCTGGCTTCAAAAGGGGAAAAAATACTTAGAACCATGGGGGCTAAAAATGTATATTCTGGTGTTAGTGGTTCGCCTCCTTCAAACCTTCAAGCAGGAGGATGTAGATTTGGTAATGACCCCAATCATTCGGTATTGAACAAGAATTGTCGATTGCACGAAGTGGATAACTTGTATGTTTCCGATGGTAGTTTTATGCCGACGGGCGGAAGCGTAACATACACGTGGACTATATATGCTAATTCTTTTAGAGTTGCTGATGAAATAATAAAAAGTATGAGATAATACCATTTATAAGTGCAAATGGTATAGACCCACAGCAACCTTTTGGTTGTGAGGACTTAAAATTTTTGATAACGAAAAATTGCGAAGCAATCACGAACACCTTAATAGAAAAATTATAAATTTCGTGAGCTAAATCGTCCAT
>PDWI01008476.1_pt1 | contig 12093 bp, 13 predicted proteins | sample 1430891 | NCBI WGS metagenome assembly PDWI01 (sample SAMN01162508, study PRJNA174530) | Oral metagenome, whole genome shotgun sequencing project. | biome: Marine environment; feature: Marine mammal; material: Swab sample of the gingival sulcus; isolation source: swab sample of gingival sulcus...
CCGGTTTGTAGTTGCGTGGGCGTTGTCCTTTTTTGAACCAACCTTTGCTTACTTTCTTTTTTATTTCTTCAGACATTGGTTTTCCTTTATTGGGCGGAACTCGTCCTTTCTGAAAAGTGCAATCTACACCGCTTTTTAACTTATGATTTTTCTTGTAAGCAGTAATTTGAGAAGTCTTGAAATTTGTTCCGAATTTTTTGTTTATAATTTCGGTGAGTTCCTGGACGGTTTTTCCTTTGACATTTTTTCTTAAAAACTGTTCTTGTTCTTCAGTTAAAAGTTTAGGAACCGACTTTGGAACTTTGATTCCACTTCTTATTTTGTGATTTTTCTTGTAACTCTTAATCTGTGATTGTGTGAGTGATGTTCCAAACTCATCATTAAGCAAAATTGCAAGTTGTTTTGCGCTTTTACCTTTTGCGTTCTCTCGCAAGAACTCATCTTGTTTTTGAGTTAATAAAAATCTTGGCATTTATCCCTCTAACATTTTGGGGGTGTTTTGATCAATGTCCATTCGATCATCACGAAACTTACAAGCAGCTAATGCGAGTTTTCCGGCTTCAGTTATTGTTTTTGCTACATCAGTGACAGCTTTTGCCCGTTTGATTTCGTTATCTAGTTCTTCCGGTTCCATGTCTTCGTTTGTTAGCCTTTTAAGTTGATTAAATAAGCGTTCGTTTAAATCTCCTAATGTGTTTTTCATTGTTTAATCCTCCTTTTATTATTAGTTGTGCAAGGTTTGTTCTTTTTCAATCCCTAACAAAGTATTTACATAATTTGGTTCACCAGCGAATTCGGGCATTTCAAATATATTTCCCACAATCTCGCCTTTTTCAATGTTTTTAATACTGTATGCTTTATCGCTAGGTATAGCGTATATATAAGGTGTGTTGTACTCGTCTTTTGTAATAAAGCCTTTGATTTTTTTTAATCTGTAGGGGTTAAATTCAACAATATCGCCCATATACGCTTTTGTGTTGTTTTTATCTCTCCTGCCGGTGTACTCGGTAAGAGCGGCTTTGTCTGTATCTTTGTAACAAAATGTAGCGTCTTCGTAGATTAGACAAACTTCGCCCGCCATAAAATTAATAATTCCAACGGACGCCATTCGTTTTTCTTCTTTGTCCCACGCTCTGATATTTCTTTGATGTGATATTTTCACGCTCCGATACTCCTTTCGGGTAATTTCCCACATTTTTCGATTTTCCTAGCTTCTCGCCACGCTTCGAAATCTTTTTTATTTTCTTCGTCGTCAAAAAAATCTAAAGCGTAGTTCACGAACCCCATTAAAAAATGGTCTTGTATTTCTAGTTCTGTTCTTTGTTCCATAAACTACGCTCCTTTTTATACCGCTTGTTTTTCTGTATTTGATTCGACTATTAATTTTACGCCTTGGATCATGTGATATATAGCTTTTTTTTCTTCTTTCGGAAGTTTGGAGAACTCTTTCACGATTTCTTCTGTTGCTTGTTTTTCATCTTCCGGAAATGCTATTATTTTTTGTTCATTCATTTTCTTTCCTCCTTTTTAGTCGCTGTTTTCTTTTTTTTACCCTTTCGTTGTCGTATTGTTTTTCTGCTTCTTTTAATGCTAATATCAATCCTTGTAACCTCGCATATGACACTAAATCTTCTTCGGTGCCCTCGTTATTAAAATATTCTCTCGCTATCGCTTTTGCTTTTTCTATCGCTGCTTTCTTAGGGGATAGTTTTTCTTGTTTTTCCACTTTTGCTTTTGGTTTCTCTTTTGGCTCTACCTGGTCAAGCGAAACGGTGATTACTGAATTTTTGTTTTTATCTAGTAACGTAACGCTTGGTATGAATTTTCCGTTTGAATATTCATATATAAGCGATTGAACTTTGTCGTATTCGGTGCTATATCTATTGCCGGCGTATATAATCGGTTTGCCGTTTATCATTAGTTGTTTTGCTTCTTGTACTGTAATCATTATTGCCCTCGCTTTATTCAGCGGTTATTTGTGGTGCTCTACAATGATTTTCTAAATTTATTGATTCGTATTCTTTATAATATGTTTGGATTTTTCTTCTGAATATTACTCTTGTGTCCTTTTCGATCCAGTTCGGTTTTGTAAATCGAAACCATACCGTCTTGTCTGTTCTTCTCATTATTTCGATTTCTAATCCGTCAGACTTATAAATTTTATCTACTTCAAATTTTTTCATTGTTTTACTCCTTTGTAAGTTGATTAATGATTTTGTTGATTACAGTCACATTATACTTAACTTAATCAACTATGTCAATACTTTTTTGTGAATTAAATCAACTTTTTTATTGACATTTTTAAAAATACCCTTTAGAATGATATTAATAGACCTTGAAAGGAGATGTGATGAACGAACGGATAAAAAATGTAAGAAAAGCATTGAATTTAACAATGGAAAAATTTGGGGATAAAATAAAAATCTCAAAAAGCGCTGTTTCAAGGCTTGAAAAAGGGATAAATAACCCTAGCGACCAAACCATAGGTCTTATCGTTGGGGAATTTAATGTCAATGAAGAATGGTTACGAACGGGCAGAGGCGAAATGTTTGTTGAAACAAAGGACGACTATATCGCTTCTTTGTCAAAACGCTACAGTCTCGATGAATTTGACATTAAAATTGTAGAATCTTATTTATCACTAGATAATAGCAGTCGAAAAGTCATTAAAAATTATATTTGTAAATTAGCAGAGAACTTAGCAATGACGGAAGAAGAGTGCAGAGAGGCAAGGGTTCAAGCTGAAATCGACGCAGAAGTAGAAAGTTACCGCCAAGAATTAATACTCGAGGCAAAAGGGGCTGTATCTGCTTCAGACGAATACTCAGAGAACAGCGAAACAAAAATAAAAAAAACTAATAAAAAATAATCAATATAGATCGAAAATGAGGGGATAATATGGAAATAACTATTGGGTTCGGAACGGGTGATAAAAATAAAAATCAACGAGAATATAAAGGCAAAAATCTCTTATCATTTGAGAATAATTATGTAGTTCTTGATTTAGAAACAACTGGTTTTGACCCCCGTTATGATGAAATCATAGAAATTGGTGCAATTAAGGTTATTGACGGAAAGATTGTAGATACCTTTCAAACTTTAGTAAAACCCGAAGATGAAATTGACGATTTCATTTCTGAATTAACTGGTATAACCAATGAAATGCTTGCAAATGCACCGAAAATTGAAGATGTGTTTGATGATACCCTTGATTTTATAGGAGATAACATAATCATTGGGCATAATGTTCATTTTGATATTAATTTTCTTTACGATAATTCTATGCGAATTAAAAACACACCTCTAACAAATAATATGATTAATACTTTAAGAATAAGTAAAAGGCTTATAAAAGATGTTGAAAATCACAAGCTAGTCACTTTATCAAATTATTTTAATATTAATTCCGAAGGCTCCCACAGAGCGCTAAAAGATTGTGAAATGACCTATCAATTATATAATCTTTTGAAACAATACGCTATTGATAACAATATTGATATAAAAGAAGTGTTTAAATCTCATAAAGCACATCTCAAAGCAAATGATATAAAACCTACTGAAACTTCATTTGATGAAACACACGCGCTTTATGGTAAAGTTGTTGTTTTTACTGGTAAATTAGATAATTTACTAAGAAAAGAAGCAATGCAATTAGCGGTAAATAAAGGCGCTATATGCGGTGACAACATTACTAAAAAAACGAATTTTTTGGTTTTGGGGGATAATTCTTATAATGCATTTCTTAAAGGTGAGAAAAGTTCAAAACACAAAAAAGCCGAGGGTTTCATAAAACAAGGTCAAGATTTAGTTATTATTTCCGAACAGGTTTTTATTGATATGCTAGATGACCACTAAAAAAATAAAGAGAGGTTTTATATGAAAGCTGTTATATACGCGCGTTATAGTTCGCACAATCAAACAGAACAATCTATCGAAGGGCAGCTTCGAGAATGTAATAAATACGCTAACAATAACGATATAACTATTGTTGACACATATATCGATCGCGCAATTAGTGGTACCACAGATAAAAGAGAACAATTTCAAAAAATGATTAAAGACAGTGATCATGGATTTTTTGACGCTGTAATTACTTATAAAATTGACCGTTTCGCCCGTAATCGATATGATTCCGCAATGTATAAATCAAAATTGCAAAAAAATGGGGTTAAAGTGTTGTACGCGACAGAACATATCCCGGACGAGCCTATCGGTATTATGTTGGAATCATTGTTGGAGGGAATGGCGGAATATTATTCTGAAGAATTATCCCAAAAAATTAAAAGGGGTATGAAAGAAAGTGCGTATAAATGCAAAGCCCTCGGCGGTCCTGTTCCATTAGGCTATAAAGTTAATTCAGATAAAAAATATGAAATCGATGTTGAAAAAGCGCCTATCGTTAAAATGGTTTTTGAACTGTACGATAAAGGCTTTACATCACACGATATTTGCACCAAATTAAATAAAATGGGTTTTAAAACATCGAGGGGCGGTGAATTCAAAAAGAATAGTCTTTGGGTAATATTCCGTAATAAAAAGTACATTGGTGTTTATGAGGGTGCCGGTATAGTTGTTGAAGATGGTATTCCTGCTATTGTTGATAAAGACCTTTTTGAAAGAGTGCAAAAGAGACTTGGAAATGTGGGAAAAAGACCGGCAGTAAAAAAATCTAATGTTGATTATAAATTGTCCGGTAAAATATATTGCGCTTATTGTGGCGCCTATATGATAGGGGAAAGCGGCACAAGTAAACACCATGGTCGAAAACATTATTATTATAAATGCGGTAGCCGAAAACGCAATATGAAATGCAATAAAAAAACTGTTCGAAAGGAATGGCTTGAAAGTGTTGTTGTAAATCATACCGTTAAATATGTCCTACAGCCCGCTAAAGTCGACTTTATCGCTAAGAAGTGTGTAGAACTATCAGAAAAGGAAAGAAAGGACGATACGGAGTTAAAGACGCTAAAAAAACAACTAAATGATGTTCAGAAGTCAATTGATAATATTATGGCAGCTCTCGAACAAGGTATATGGAGTGGTACCACAAAAGAAAGATTGGAAGAATTAGAATCAGCAAAGGACAAATTGATTTTTGAAATTGATATGTGCAGCATTAAACACCCACGATTGACTGAAGATCATATTATATACTTATTATCTAAATTTTGTTCTCCGGAGAAAGTGGGAACCGATGAATATACTACAACAATCATTAAAACATTTGTAAACTCGGTTCATCTATCAAACGACAAAATGGTAATCACTTATAATTTGACAAATAAAAAAGCCGAACTCGAAAGCTCGGTCCTCAATCTCCTATCCACTCACAGAGACATTGATTTCAACGGCTTCTGTGAGGGTTCGGATTTGATTGAAAATGGTGGAGAATAAGGGACTCGAACCCTTGACCCCCTGCGTGCAAAGCAGGTGCTCTCCCAACTGAGCTAATTCCCCGTGGGTTCGTACTCCTCTGTACGACTGTTCAATAATATCAGATTACAATATGTGTGTCAACATTTTTTTTGTTAAATTTTAGTCATATTTTAATTAGTACTTTATACACTCAACATCTCGTAAAATTTCACCTCAACACCTTATTACTAACCAGGGAAATTTTCAAACCCCTCTCCGTGAACTTCTACCACAGTATTACTTGTAATAAATACATTCTCATCAACCTGTTTAGCATAGTTCTGTATCTTAATGTATTGCCTACGGCTGACAACAGTACTAACAATCTGTTTATCATCTTTCTTATAGCCACCTTTTACGTAGTACAATGTCGTACCACGATCAATCACATTATTGATGTAGTCATTAATTTCGTCAATTTCACTGGTGTGTATCACCATACAAATCTTCTTGTTAAATCCGGCAATCACCGAATCAATAACAAGCGCATTAATTACAATACCAAATGTAGCATAAAGACCAATTTCAATACCAAACGTCAAGCCAGCAGCAAGTGTGATCATAGAGTCGGCAATAAATAGTGATTTTCCAATATCAATATGCGTATATTTATTGATTATTTTAGCAACAATATCTGTCCCCCCCGTAGAGGCATTTTGAAAAAAGACAATTCCCATACCAGCACCAGCTATTCCAATACCAAATACTAGATTAATCCATAAATCCGCTACAAGTGGTGCATTCATCGGCACTAAAAACTCTAAAATCGCCATTACCCCCGCAACAAGAAGCGAAGCATAAATCGTTAGTCCACCAAACTCAAATCCAATTAAAATAAAACCAAGGGTAAATAAGACCACATTTCCAATCAGCATCAATGTTGAAATATGAAGCGCCGGAAACAGCCCTTTCATAACAATGGCAAATCCCATGAGACCGCCAGCAGCTAAATCGGTTGGAACCAAGAAAAAGTGCATTCCTACACAAAGTATCATAACACCTAGTGTTACCATAAAAATATTTTTTTTGTTTCTAACAATGTACCGAAAAAAAGTGTGAACCATTTTCTTGGCTTTTTGCATTACAATCCCCCTGTCATTTACGCCTAACGCTATTTTCTGTCAATAATCGAAAACTTCATTATCAGCAACGCGCCCATATTTCATTGGAAATTCCTAAAACAAGTCTTTACCCCTAGAAAATATCAGCTATTTATTATAACTAAAAAACTCTTTTTTGTCAAGAAAATCAAGTGTTTGGACTTGTTCACAAAGTGAATCCATGCTATAATTGTTCGGTATGAAAAACTTAAAAAATAAAATAGAAAAACGAAGAACATTTGCTGTAATAGCGCACCCAGATGCAGGGAAAACAACCCTTACCGAAAAACTATTGCTATACGGGGGTGCTATCAGAGAAGCTGGAACGGTAAAAAGTCGCCGTTCGAGCAATTACGCTGTTTCCGACTGGATGGAAATCGAAAAACGAAGAGGTATTTCTGTTACTTCTTCCGTTATGCAATTTCAATATGATGGTTATCACATCAATATCTTGGATACACCTGGTCACCAAGACTTCTCCGAAGACACTTATCGAACTTTGATGGCAGCGGATTCCGCTGTAATGGTTGTTGATGCAGCAAAAGGAGTTGAGGAACAGACCAAAAAACTATTTAAAGTAGCAAGTATGCGAAAAATTCCTGTTTTCACTTTGGTTAACAAAATGGACAGAGAAGGACAAAGTCCATTTGAACTGATGGATGATATTGAAAACAGCCTTGGCATTAGAAGTTATCCTATGAACTGGCCTCTTGGTTCGGGAAAAGAATTTAAAGGAGTATATAATCGAAGAACTGGCGAAGCGGAGCTGTATAAAACAGAAGGGCATGGCGAAGTAAAAGTCGAAACCATCAAAATGTCTCGAAATGACCTTGATCAAGAAATTCAAGACGACCTTGAACTACTTGATGAAGCAGGCGATGAGTATGATGAAGAAAAAATCTTAAACGGACAATTAACGCCTATGTACTTCGCTTCAGCATTAAACAATTTTGGTGTTGAAACTTTTTTGAAATCCTTTTTGGAGCTGACAACTCCACCAGTTGCTAGAGAATCAAATCAAGGAAAAGTCTCACCGACAGAATCGCCTTTTTCAGGATTTATCTTTAAAATACAAGCAAATATGAATCCTCAACACCGTGATCGAATCGCTTTTCTAAGAATTTGTTCAGGAAAATTTGAGCGAAATATGAACGCTTTTCTTACAGCAACCAAGAAAAAAATAAGGCTCGCTCAACCACAACAATTTATGGCGCAAGACCGTGTTATTGTGGAAGAAGCGTTTGCAGGTGATATTATTGGAATTCAAGACCCTGGTATTTTCAAAATTGGCGACACGATTTCCGCTACGGATAATGATTTAAAATATACTGAAATCCCGATTTTCGCGCCTGAACATTTTGCCAAAGTTCGCATCAAAAACTCCATGAAGCGAAAACAGTTTTTAAAAGGGGTTACGGAGCTTTCAGAAGAAGGCGCAATCCAGATTTTCAGACGACCTCATATGGCAATGGAAGAGTTGATTATAGGGGTTGTAGGTGTTCTGCAGTTTGACATACTCGCTTTTCGATTAGAAAAAGAGTATGGTGTAGAACCCATTATTGAACAACAACCATACCGCTATATTCGCTGGATTGATGAAGGGTACAACGAAGATAAATTTATGATGACAATGGACACTCTTCTTGTGAAAGACAACGACGAAAAGCTGTGTCTGCTTTTCCAAAACGAATGGTCTGTGAAGCAAATTACAGATCGCAACGAAGGCCTTGTGCTCAGTGAAATTTCACTAAGATAAAATGACATAAAAAACACACACTTATATCACTTGAAAATATATCTAATTTTAAAGTGATGCGGTATTCCCTACGTACGTTTTAAAATAATATATTAGGCTGATAACATAGTAATTTCTCGACTAAGGCTTCGCGCCTCCATATAGTCGGCACTGCAGAAACGTCTCGAAATTCTATGATTATCTGCCTATTTCCTTCTAAAGATTTCAAACTTTCTCTAGCCCTATTTAAATCAATATATTTTCAAGTTCTTTAATATCAAATTATTTTAGCTTCACATATCTCATGTGCGTCTTTTAAACTTTTATATCTTAAAAAGTTTCCTGTGCTAATTAGGGCGTTTACTATATTATTTATAAGGTTTTATCTTATGTAAATTTTACTGACAAAATTAGACAGGGTGCTGAAGATAAGAGCGCCGTAGGTGATGTCAAATTCCATAATATCACCGACGTGGAGTTCTTCTTTTACATCTTCTACATCCACAATCATATGATCGCTTGAACCACCGAGAACTTCTGCTCCCTCCATTCGCGCGCTGATATAATCAAAACTACCCAAATCGCGTTTTCCAATACCGAGAAGCGCCCTTTTTCGAACCCCTCGATCCACATATGTTTGAACCCTTCCAAATGCATCCTTTGTCCTATTTCCAATCGGATGACTTGGCTTACTTTTCAGTTCTATTATTTCAGCCTTCAGTGTATAGATTACAGGATTAATATCAATAGGACACTCAAGGTCCTCCAATAAATACGTCGGTCTCAGAAATCCCTCTCCAATGCGCAAATGATTTATACCAGATACCATTTTCTTTTTTATAACCAATGGGAAACTAGTCGACGCACCACCAGATACAATATCCAAATGCCTCCCTATTTCTTCTTCAATTCGATAAGAAACAGAAACCAATCTACCTAAATTGACCTCGTCTGGAAGAACCGATCCATAGCAACCTACATTGGTACCAACCCCTTTCAAATAAAGGTTATCACACTCTCGCTCTACAAATAAAGCAGCCTTCACAAGCTCTTCCTCTTCAAAAAATCCTTCTCTGAGGTCGCCGACATCCATCATTAGTATTACACTGTGGGTCTTCCCAATTTTCGCAGCTTCTTCATTGGTAAGTTTTAAAATTTCCATTTCGGATTGTAGCGAAATATCCGCGTATTTCACCACTTCAGAAAGCTCACTTTTCATAGGAACTCGAAGCAAAATCAAATCGTTCTCAAATCCTTTTTTCTTCATTGCTCGAATCGTCTGTATCCTAGAATCTCCAATTGAAACACAGCCTTCATCCATCAAAATTTTTGCAATTTCGCTATATGTTTTTTCAAAGCTGTCTGAACCTTTGACGACGCCCGTCACTTTAATGCCTGCATCAGTGCAACACTTAACAATTTTTTTCGCATTTTCTCGCAATTTATTCAAATCAATATACAGCGCCGGATAACTGTGTTCATAATTCATAAACCCCTCCTTTACAAAAAGTTCATCTTTTATTAATTATACCACTTAATATCTACCCCATCAAGCAAAAATACTCTTTCTATCAAACAAAAATACTCTTTCTATCAAACAAAAAACACTTAATTATTTCAAAAAGGACTCGCCATCAGACAAGTCCTTTTTGAAATATGGTTTTTTTGACACCCCAAATCCCAATTCAAATTCCACTTAGTCAGCTTTTATCACATCACCATTTGGCAACACCAACTTACCGGTAACTTTTGTGTTTTTTATTTTCAAGACTTCTAATTTGCTCAAATTACTCAAACTACTCAAATCACCCTGCACTTGTGTATCATTTAATCTGATTTTTTCTAAATCAGTTAATCTGCTTAAAGCGCTTAAATTTCCAGTTATTTCAGGATTATGACTCAAATAAATTCTGGTTAATTTTTTAAAAGAACTTAAATCACTTAAATCTCCTTCTACCCTCGTATGACCTAAAGAAATAGTATCCAAGTCTTTAAAATTACTCAAATCGCTCAATTTACCAGTAACTTTCGGACAAGATAAATATATACTATGCAACTTCTTCATAGAAATTAAATCGCTTAAATCCCCTTGCACTTGTGTATTATCTAATCCAATACTTCTTAAACCCTTGATTTCTTTTAAATCACTTAAATCTCCTGTTACTGGCAATTCAAACAAATATATAGTGGCTAATTCTTTTAAATCAGCCAAACTATTTAAATCTCCTACAACATTTGTTTCATACAAACTTAAAGATTCTAAATGAGTCAATCCACTTAAACTACTCAAATCACCCGTAACACTCGTTTCTTTTAATTTTATTTCATTCAGTCCTTTTAAATCAGCAAGTACCTTAATATCACCACTAATTTTTCTTTCTGGCATTTTAATAACTTCTAGATTCAAAAACCATTTCAAGTCCTCTAATGTCTTTATTTCACCTTTTAAATCAAAACCCCTATCTAAAACCAATTCTCTACGATAACCAATATCTTTCCACTTAATCTCACCCTCTCCTAACTTATACAAATCTCTAACCATCTGTTCAAACACAGGATCTACAAATTGAATAATTTGTTCTGGGTTTTTAAGTTTAAAATTTGCAAGTGCTGCATCAACATCTTCAAAATGAACATCACCACATAGTGTAGGTTCTAAATTCGGACTAATAACTTCTGGATAAACCGGCGTATCGGAATCAACATTGGCTTTGATAAATTCCTCAATATAATCATTCATTTGTTTTGAGACACTATGTCCTATTCCAACATCAAAAATATACAATGCTTCAAAATCTTGTTTACTGTATTGTTCTATGTGTTTAGTCGCTCTTAAATACATATTTCTAGGCAAAAAACTTAAAATCAAATCAGTTTGTTTTTCATACCAACAATCTTTATAGAATATATTGTCACAATCATCATCTTTTCCCAAATAATAAAGTTTAGGAATCGATTTATATGCTTTAAAATCAAACTCTCTTCCTGTAATTTCTTTGTAGTCTGCAATCCCCAACGGATAATCAAGAGATTTTCCTTGATACGAATTTAACGGAAGCATTAACATGTCCATTGCGCCTCCAGAAATAATCATTTTTATCAATTCGGGGTGTAACATTGTAAATCGCTCCGCAAATGCACCCGCAGATGAATACCCATCCATAATCACTTTATCTTCAATATCTATTTTATTAGTTTGCAAATAACCTATTGCATCTCGAATCATAGCAATCACTTGTTTATCTAAATCATAAAACAATTTATAATCCACACCATAAGCATTATAACTATTAATATTATACGACGCATTCGGATCTATTGTTGTAAGCTCACTTGCTAGTGGTTTATAGACACCTAATTTAATTCGCCAATAAATTTGTACTTTATCTTTATTTTTTGATACTTCTTACCGTCTATTATTTCGTGGTCATATACTATTATCTCATCTATTAACATATTGATTAGACTTGAACTTAGCTCAATAACATTTGGTAAGCTTTTTAATTCTTCTACAAAAGTATCTGTGTTTTCTACTTGTTCTGATGATTTTTCTATTTTTTCTTTGATAGATAATATTTCATCATCTAGTTTTACTTGGTCTTTTTCATAATGGTTAGATAATAGATTAAATTTCTTTTCGTCTATTACACCATTTGAATAATCATCATAGATTGCAATAAATTTTTCATCTAATTTCTCAAGTTTTTTCTCTTTTTCAGTTAGCTTTTTCTTTAAACGTTCTATCTGATTAAAACTTGAACTAGATACTTTTTTTAAAATGTCTTTACATAATTTTTCTGTGTTAGTTTTTGCCTTTCTGCTTAATTGTTCTAATTCATCTAT
>PDWI01008479.1_pt1 | contig 12092 bp, 8 predicted proteins | sample 1430891 | NCBI WGS metagenome assembly PDWI01 (sample SAMN01162508, study PRJNA174530) | Oral metagenome, whole genome shotgun sequencing project. | biome: Marine environment; feature: Marine mammal; material: Swab sample of the gingival sulcus; isolation source: swab sample of gingival sulcus...
TGTATGCCCCTTGAAGCATAACATCATTAACGGAAAATTGACCTGTTTCTCGCCCATAAATATCTCGCCCCTCAAGATTGCCATAAGAGAGGACACGAGCTCCTACGCTCCATGCTCCACGCTCTCCGATTTGCTGACCATAAGCAATGGTTGCGAAGTGGCTAGTCTTCATCCTATTTACATAGGAGAGCGAAAGTTGTCCGTTTTGCTCCTTGCCAAAGAGTGCAGGGCTTTCAAGCGAAAGGGCAATATCATTTGCAATAGCCGTAGTAGTCAAACCGCCAAGAGCCAAACCTTTAGTTGTAGCAGGTAGCGAGAGGAATTCTAAATCAACCGTTCCCTCTTGTGCCACTAAGTTCGGCATTGCAACACTGCTAAGCACTAATATAATAAGGCTAAATGTAGCCCTCCACATTCTAAATCTCTCCATTCTAAGTCTAACTCCTTACTCCTCCATATATTATAGAGTATAGTCGTACAAAAATACATTATTTTTCTTGCTTCTTGAAATCTCATGTCTTCTTGCCACAGCAGAGTTAAGAATTATGATTTGACTGAAAGCGATTAGGGACAAGGTTAAAATAATTACCTTAGAACGAGCTTCGATTCTTATTATTAACTCTTAAATTTTCGCTGGATTTGCTAAATAAATTAGCTCATAGCGAACATTCTGCGAGTGTTCCGATTTGTGATACTTAAGCAAGTGCGGAAAATTATCCCAATCACCCAAGAGAGTTTTCCCAGAAACTTTCTGAAATTATACGGAAAACTTTCAAAAGTTTTCGGGGAAACTTTTTTAACAAAATTAAGTCATTGTATAAGGTTGATTAGCAGAGATTTAAGAAAACGGTCTGCGACCGTTCTGATTTGTGATATTTAAGCTAAAAAAAAAGTTTACGCCTAAACTTTTTTAGTTTTAATCTAGCCTAAACTTAAGCTTAGACTAAGCGAAAAAAAAAATTGACCCTCAAAATTTTCAAATTGAGGGTCAAAATAAAAAAGTTGAGGGTCAAAATTTTTAAGGCTAGTTTTGCCTATTTATTCGATTCCTTAAACTGAAAGATTCGTTTTGCTTTCTTTGAGCATTTGGGCGGCGACTTCTAATTCACGATACCAATCCTCTCCAAAAGCTCGGATAAGTGCATCTTTGAGAAATTGATAAACAGGGATGCCTTCACGCTTTCCTTTTTTCAAAGCACAAGAGCAAACCGACCATTTGTGATAATTGACAGCCGTAAAACTATCATAATAACTCAAACGAATGGGATAAAGCTGACAACTCAAAGGCTTACGCCAAGGAATCTTACCCTCAAAGAACATCTTTTCATAGGCACATTGACAGCCTCCTGCATCGTTGTACATCGTGAAGACACAATCCTTGCCGTCAACAATAGAGGTTACCTCATCTCCTTCTTCATCAATATAAGAAACGCCTTGTTCGGCAATGACTTTCTTCGCACGAGGAGAGAGCAAATGCTCTATCTTGGGCAAATACTCCTTTAGCTTTTCGCTTTCGCCCTTGAGCAGGGGAGCTCCGCTGTCTCCCTCTACACAGCAAATTCCCTTACATCGCTCATAATCACAGGCAAACATAGTTTCAAAGACATCGAAACTAACAATCTTATCTCCAATTTCAATCATCAGCTTTTAGGCTTCAGCTCTTAAATCAAGGAGAGAAAAACTTCGCTCTGCTTCATTATACAGAGCAAAGACTGCGGGATAACCTTCAGCAATCGCACCAAGCTCTTCTTCACGTCCAATAGCTTTTGCCACACGTCCCGATGCCATATCTATCGCTTCGGCAAGGCTTACGCCCAAATGTTCTACTGCATTCAACACCGCTTCGCCCATAGAGATGGCCGAACCCGCAAGATTACCTTCAGGATTTAGATAAAAGCCTTCTTCGTTTAGAATAGCGTGCAGACCGTCAAAAGGCATCTCTTTCATCTGACGCCCTAGGACTGTTGCGTCGGTAATGAGGATAAGTTTCTCTCCTTTCATCTTGTAAGCCAAGCAAGCAGAACCCCAATGACAATGCCCTCCGTCTAAAATGAGAGGCGTATATACTGCATCATTTTCCAAAGCCGCTCCGACAAGCGAAGGCTTGCGATGTGTAAAAGCAGACATTGCATTATAGAGATGGGTTACGATGTTCACGCCATTAGCAAAGCATTCTTGAGCCTCTTCATAAGTTGCGTTTGAATGCCCTAAAGAAACTTGAATGCCATTATCCTGCAAAAACTTAATCTGTTCCAAAGAAAAATGCTCGGGAGCAATCGTTATGAGTTTGATGACGCCATTAGCATAGCGAACAAGCTCTCTCAAAGTCTCGTCATCAGGCTTGCGGATAATATCGGCATTGTGAGCTCCTTTCTTTTCTTTAGCAAGGAAAGGACCTTCTAAATGCATCCCAAGTAAACCTTGACAATGCTTCTGAGCCTCACGCACACTATCAATAGCTTTGTATATAAGTTCAAGTGGCGATGAGATTAGCGTAACATAATAATAAGGAGTAGCGTAAGAGCGACAAGCTTCATCCATTTCTTTAAGCGTCTCAAGGTCTGGCGTTTGAGAGAAGTAACGCGTGTAACCGCCATTGATTTGAATATCAATAAATGCAGGACTTAGCACTTGTCCCTTTAGGTCTAATTCTTGATAATCCTCATTCTGAAGGACTTCTTCATCTGCTCCAAGGCTAAGTACCTTGCCGTTTTTGATAAGTAATTCTTGTGCGTCAAGTTCCTGTCCTCCACTAAGAAGACAAGCATTTTTAATGTAAATCATAAACCGTTTTTTTAGATATTCTCTTGTAAATACTCTAAGACTGCGTCAGGAAAAGTTTCCTTAAGTAGTATTTCTCCCCCACGCTTTAGCAAATAGAATGTAGGAGTAGCTTTAATATCGTATAATTGTTCTTGTAGAATAGCCCCCTCACAATCGAAGCCTGCGATAAGCCATTTAGGTAAATTATCTAAAGTTTCTTTAGGAAGCTCTGTATCAAGATAAATTAGCACAATATCTAGCTTAAGTCTTTTAAGTTCTGCTCTCAACTCATTTTCCTCTTTGAGTTGTTTGATAAAGGCTTCACAGCTAGCACAATCAGACTTTACAAAAACCAATAAAGAGTAAGGAGCTAATAAATTCCTTAGATGATGCTTACTGCCGTCAGCCTTTTGATAAATAAAATTCGTTGCTCGCTTTCCTACTTTGTTCTTACTGACTAAATCTAATAATAAACGAGCTTCTTCTTTCTGAAGTTGGTTTGTGCGAGGAGTAGATAGCATCCAAGTCAAGACATATTCATAGATAGCATTGTTATTCATCGGAGAATCTGCCTCATAAAAATACTTTCGATAGAGGTACAATTCCTCTTTTAGCACCGAATCAAGACTATGTTCTAAGGGGTAAAGCGTCGCTTCTTTCACCAAGTCAAAGTCCAAACTAGAAAGTAAACCAAAGTAATTAGCGAAGTATTCTTCAAATTCCTCACGATTATTCAAAAGCTCTTGATGATTAAAATCAAATTTATCCCAATAATGCTTGAGCATATAAAGAGCCTGCTCATTTGCATCAGTAATAAAGGCTGGCACTTCAGGTAATGGACGAGGAAAGATATTCTTCGTTTCCTTTTTGCTAGAACTATTTGCACTGCTCGAACAAGAAGCCATTCCTATAAATAGTGATAGAATCAATAAAAAAACATACTTAACATCAAACATAAAGAAAGGTATCAAAGAGGTAAACCTAAAGGGCTACACCCTAAAAAGATGTAGCCCTCAAATGCTATAATTAAAAACTAAACAACTTAGTTAAGCGTTCCATTTTCGGCAGCTTTAACCATTTCTTCGCTTGGCAGAATATAAACTTCTACACGGCGATTTTCTTTTCTACCCGCTACTGTATCATTACTTGCGACAGGTTCTGAGCTTCCCACGCCCGAGTAAGACATTCTTTCAGAAGCGATACCCAATTTTGCTAAATAATTATAAACGCTCTTAGCTCTATTAACCGATAGAGGATTATTAACTCTATCACTACCTGTATTGTCTGTATGCCCAACAATCTTAATCTTAGTTAAAGCATTTCTATTAGAACTTTCAGAGAAAGCTTGCAACGCCTCACGAGAAGAACTTGACAATGTAGCCGAACCTGTTGTAAAAAGCAAACCGCTATCAAAAGTTACCTTAATAGCTTGTCCGTTGTTGATACTTTCAATCTTGGCATTTCTAATAGACTCTTCAAGCTCCTTCTTTTGCTTGTCCATCTTCACGCCAATCAAAGTACCTGCAGCACCACCAACTACACCACCTATAGCAGCACCAAGTCCTGTATTACCTGCAACTTTACCGATACCAGCACCAAGCAAAGCCCCTGCCGCAGCACCAATACCACCACCTTTGACAGCATTATTTAGTCCACAACTTGAGAACGTTGTTGTAACGGCTAAAACTGCCACTAGAATTGTTTTCTTATTCATCATTTCTTTATTATTTAATTATTTCTATTCTACGCATTGTATCTATTTATGCAATCTGTGGCACAAATATAGTTATAATTCTTAAAAAAATAAAATTAAAAGACTGTTTGCTAAGCATTAAAAAGATATCTCATCTTGAACTATGAGTTGCATTATCATTTGAATATCTGTGTTATACTTATCCAATAAAAATCAATCTATCATCAATTTTCTTCTAATACTATATATTATTTACTTAGGAAGTATATATTACAATTTACTAGAATATATATTATAATTCGATAGAATATATATTATAACTTAATATAGTATATATTATAATTCTAAAAGAGACATCAGTTTTCTCTAAATAAGCCTTTATATTTAAAGCTAAATAATAGCTTTTATTTCCTTAAGTTAAATAAGTTATACTAGAAATCTAAGAGTGTTTTGGACGGAAGACAATAGGCAAATAAAAAAAGAGTGTGCTGATTGGACACACTCTCTTACGACTTCGTTTGTAATTTGATTAGAGGACAGGGCTAAATAGATTAGCACAAAAGCCAACGAATTTACGCCAACAAGTGCGGTTTTTCCAATACTCATCGTCAAAAGCAATAGAGCTATTGATGTCTTCTTCGTAAATCTTATCCAATTCGGCGGTGATGCTTTTGTCAAAAATAAAGGCGTTGCACTCAAAATCATAACGAAGACTGCGGCTATTTAGGTTAGCCGAACCAACGGTGCAAAACTTATTGTCAATAGTCATTACCTTAGCGTGCTGAAAACCGCCAACGTAAAGCCAAACCTTAGCACCCTTCTTGACCAATCTGCGAAGCTGTAGCTTCATCGCATCAGGTGTAAAAGGAATATCCGACTTCTGCGAAACCATAATTTCAACCTTCACACCACGCTGTATAGCATTGATAATCGCTTTTCGGATTGATGAAGTTGGCAAGAAATAAGGATTGACAATACGAATACGTTGCTTAGCGAAATTTATAGCGTTGATATAGGCATCTCTTATTGACTTAGGACTTATATGTGGCACTCTATCTACAATCGAGACGAGTTTTCCTCCGTTTTCCTTACTCAAACCTTCAATCTTAGGAAAATAAGCTTCGCCTGTAATCTTCTGCTCTGTTGTGCGACGCCACATATCAAAGAATATGCGTTGCAGTTCGCTCACGGCAGGACCTTCCATTCTAAAGTGCATATCACGCCACTCACCAATCCCTTTAAGTCCATTAACGTAATAGTTCGCGACATTCATTCCGCCCATATAGGCTTGTACGCCATCAATAATCACTATTTTCCGATGGTCTCGACTTGCAATATGATTAAGCCACGGAAATTTAATTCTATCAAAGCGAAAAATTTCTACCCCTCGCTGACGAATCTTTTTTAGATGTTTCTCTCTTAAAGGCTTATTGTTGGAGATATTGCCAAAGTCATCAAAAAGGATACGTACTTTGACCCCTTCTTTTGCTTTAGCTTCAAGAATTTCAAAGAGGTGCATTGAGAGCGTATCATCACGAAAGTTGAAATACTCCATATGAATATGATGCTTGGCTTCCTTGATACGAGCAAAAAGGTCATCAAACTTTATTCGTCCAGAGGGTAATAGTTTAATCTGGTTGCCCTCAAACGTTGGGACAGCCTTTTCGTGGAAATAGTTGACAAGCAAGCTATCACTAGTGTGCTTGTCGCTTAGGTTAAATGTGCTTATATCTTTACTCACTTTACATTGATAGGACATTGCCGTAAATATAGCAATAAGGATTAGTCTTAGAATTAAGTTCCTTGTCTGCTTTGTCTTCATTCTTTGTTGTTAATTAGATAGAGGGTGTGTCAAAGCAAGCACACCCTCTATCAAACTTATATATATGATTTGTTACCAAACAACAGCACGTTCTTCAGGAGCAAGGTAAAGCTTGTCGCCTTCCTTAATATCAAAAGCTTTGTAGAAAGCTTTGATATTCTGAAGAGCTTGGTTTACACGTAGTTCGCCTAGGCTATGAGGGTCGCCCTTTGTGAGCTGAAGGATAGCTTCTTTCGTTATGTTTTGTCCCCAGAGACGAGCATAAGCGATGAAGAAGCGTTGAGCAGGAGTTAAGCCCTCAATGTTCTCTATCTTCTTGCCCTTTTGAGCCATTTCCATTGCCATATAAGAAACTAATAAGCCTCCTTGGTCAGCGATATTTTCGCCAAGAGTCAAAGCTCCGTTTGCCATTAGACCAGGTGCTACTTCGTTACGACCATATAGAGCAATTAGCTTTTCGCCTGAAGCTCTAAACTTAGCTAAGTCGTCTTCTGTCCACCAATTGTTCATATTACCTTCTTTGTCGTAGTTTGCTCCTTGGTCATCAAAGCCGTGTGTCATCTCGTGCCCAATAACTACTCCGATAGCTCCATAGTTCACAGCATCATCTGCATTCATATTGAAGAATGGAGGTTGCAAGATACCTGCTGGGAAACAAATCTCATTCGTAGAAGGCATATAGTAAGCATTCACGTCTTGTGGATTCATTAGCCATTTCTCTCTATCAACAGGTTTGCCAAGTTTGTCCATTTGTTCAGCTTGCTCAAAGCGAATAGCAGAGAGAAGATTATCAAAGTAACTATGCTCTGCCTTGATGTCCATAGAAGAATAATCTTTCCATTTATCAGGATAACCAATCTTCACAACAAAGCCAGAAAGTTTCTCTAGGGCTTTTGCCTTAGTCTCATCGCTCATCCAATCAAGACTCTTAACACGCTCGCCAAGAGCTTTCTGAAGGTTGCCAACAAGCGTTAGCATACGCTCCTTAGCTTCAGGAGAGAAATGTTCTTTGACATACTCTTTACCAAGAGCTTCGCCCATAAAACTACTAACAACGCCAAGGCTTCTCTTCCAACGTGGGTGCATTTCTTTACGACCACTTAGCTTTTTACCAAAAAACTCAAAACGTTTCTCAGCAAACTCATCACTAAGCGAACTTGCCGAACCGTTTAGATTTCCTGCAAGTAGCCAGTCTTTCACTTCACGAAGGTCAGTCTTTGCATACCATTTGTCAAAAGCCTTGAAGAAGTCAAGCTGTCCGAAGTTTAACTTTTCAACCTTTAGTCCACGAAGGTCAAAGTACTTCTGCCAATCAAAACCTTTGTTTTCCTTAGCAAAATCAGCAAGCTTGAGCATATTATAATTACGTTGCGAATCACGAAGCTCTGTATTTGAATAAGAAATTTGAGCAAGCTCAGTTTCAATCTTCAAAGTATGCTTAGCAATACGCTCAGCCTCTGCTTCTGAATATTTTGCCAAAACGAATAAATCCTTTAGGTATTGCTCATAAGCCGAGCGAATATCCTTCATCGTTTCATTATCCTCAAGGTAATAATCCTTAGAACCAAGCATTAGTCCTGTCTGATAGAGCGACAAAATATTCATATCACTATTCTTCGCATCTGCTCCAACATACGAACCGAAGAGGATACCAGAACCGTACTCTTGATTCTCCTTAGCAGCATAAGCAAGCAAAGCGTCCTTATCTTTGATGTCTTCAATCTCTGCAAGATATTGACGAATCGGCTCTACGCCTAGTTTGTTACGTGTAACGCTGTCCATTGCTTGCTTGTAGAGCGTCGCAATCTTGTACTCATTCGTGCCTGCCTTCTGTTCTTTAGAGATTAGCTCGTCAATGATACGGCGAATCTGTACTTGCGAGCTATCGCGTAAGATATCAAACGTACCATAACGGCTATAAGCAGGCTTTAGAGGATTATTCTTAATCCAACTTCCATTTACATAGTGATAGAAGTCATCTTGCAGACGGACAGTTGTGTCCATCGCAGCGAAGTCGATGCCGTCGTTCTTTGCTACTTTCTTTTCGCCACAAGAGATAAGCGTCATCAGACCAAGCATTGGTAATACTTGTTTAATTTTCATTGTAGTATTGTATTAAAATAATTTATTGGGGTACTCGCCAGCTTCAACTAGAGCTTTAATCTTAGCGACTACACCGTCTCTATCATCAGCATAAGTAACGCCAAACCAAGTAGCTGGCGTGTCAAGCACTTCAACTGTTGCGTCTCCGTCCTCAACCATTTTATTAACCACAAGAGGAATGAAAAATTCGCTCTTTAGGTTACCTTCTTCTTTCTTGAGGAAGTCCACAAACTGAGCGTCAGAATGCACAAAATAATCAGGTGTAAAGCCCCACATATTCATTGAAACAGGTGTATTATCTGCAATTTCAACTTGCTTGCCGTCCTCATCATTAAAGACAACCTTACCCTCTGCATTACGAATGATAGCTGTACGCTCTACGACACCTGTCAAGTAGTTTTGCTCATTGACTTCACAAACGCCACGGGCAACCGAACCGCTTTCACTAAGTGTATTGCCCACACGATAGCCAACCATACAATACTTAGCTGTCTCTTCGCTAAGTTCTGTTAGTTTCTTCGCCAAAACTTCATAACTAGCACGACCGTAGAAATCATCGGCGTTAATCACAGCAAAAGGTTCGTTAATCACTTCCTTAGCCATCATCAATGCGTGATTTGTTCCCCAAGGCTTCTCACGTCCTTCTGGAAGTGTAAAGCCTTCAGGCAGATTATCTAAGTCTTGAAAAACAAACTCTGTCTCAATCTTACCTTCGTACTTAGAAAGCACGATTTTACGGAAATCCTCTTCAAACGTACGACGAATCACGAAAACAACTTTACCGAAACCAGCACGGATAGCATCAAAGATTGAATAATCCATAATAGTTTCGCCATTAGGTCCTAGACCGTCTAACTGCTTCAATCCTCCATAACGACTACCCATTCCAGCCGCAAGCACAAGTAAAGTAGGCTTTTTCATTTTCTTTTTTCTTTATATTCTTAATCCTATTATATATAGTATGATATATACTCAAACTAATATCAGCACAAAGATACAAAAATAAGCGATAAGAAAAATCCTATAGCTTAACTAAATAGTTTAGATTATTTCTGCCCTCTTATATTCTAAATGAGAATTTAATATGATATTTATTAGATGTTTTCAACTTAAAATTTATTTAATAGAAAAAAACTCTTCAAAAAAAAGTTTTTCTTTCAAATACCACAAATCGGAACAGCTACAGGCTGTTTTATTAAGCCTTTAATAATCAAGCTTATACAGCGACTTAATTTTGTTAAAAAAGTCTTCCCAAAAACTTTTGAAAGTTTTCCGTGTAATTTCAAAAAGTTTTCCCAGAAACTTTTTGAAGTCTTCCCACACTCTTTCCGAATTAAGCCAAATGCAACAAATCGGAACTCTTCGCTCTTGATTTTTTTTGAAGATTAAGATATTTATCCATGGAATAAATATCTGTAAATACTTGAATGTAGTTCTTTTATTGATTCATTTAGGATAGAACTCTAAAAGAAGGAGTTTTTTTTGTAGAAACATTATAGGACTCTCATAAAAAAATGATAACTTTGTTTTCAGCAGATATATACTGCAAGTAAAGTTTGTTGGTGTATGTATAGGCTTTGCAATTTTTTAGAAGCGTTATGCTTCATTCTTCCTCAATACGAATCTTGGAAGCATTCAAATACAACAGAAGAGTGGACATATTGCTTGTGTTCATTATACTTTGTTGTAATGCTTTTCCAAGAGTCTATATTAATGAATATAAACATAAGTAACTTCACGCTATTTTTGTATCCTTTTGTTGAAAACTAGCGACATTAGAATATAAACGAGCAATTTATAAATGTAAACTAAACACATATTAAAATGAGTAGAAAAGTATGTATTCTAGTACGATTATTTTCAATACTAGTTATTCTAATGAGTTGTAATCTTGAGCTTTTAAAAGCTCAAGATAAGCAAGTAATAACCCTCTTACTAAATCGATATAAAAATGAAAAAATTATTATAGATTTTGGAGTAGAAAAGGGGTATGAAATTGAAGGACTTGAGGCTGTAGAAAAAGAGGCTTCTTGGGGCTTCAAATATACTTATTACAAAGTTCTATCCAAGGTTGTTAAAATCAAAGGTAATGTTACAAAACTTGAGTTTGGGAGTCTTTTTGTTGATAATAAGAAGATTGTTTCTGAGATAAAAGTAAATAATGGAAATTATCTGAAGAAAGTTATTTTAAAAGATGGGCGATTAACAAAATTAGAACTAAAAAATTGTTCAGCTTTAACAGAGGTTGAATGTCCGAATAATCGTTTGAATAAGGTTTTGTTTGAAGAATGTCCTGAGTTAAAAAAAGTTGATTTTTCAGATAATCATATATCAGGAGTTTTAAATTTTTCAGAACTTTCTGAAATAGAAAGTATTGATATTGAAAATAATAAAGTAGAGAAACTAAAACTTCCTGAATTTTGTTATGAGTTAGAGCATCTTAATTGCTCTAATAATAATTTAACCGAGCTAGATCTTAAAAACACACCTAAATTAGCAAGTCTTCAATGTGGAGTGAATAAAATCCGTAAAATTATTTTAGGAAAATGTCCAAAATTACATTGGGTTGAGATTTGGGGAAACCAAATTCGTTATGATAATATGAATTTAATTATTGATGCTCTAATGGATAATTCAGATTATCGTTATACTGTTTGGGGACGCCGCTTTGAAGTTGTACATTCAGATTTTGTTAATGGAGTTGATAATACCTTTACTCCAGAACAGGCAGATAAAGTAAGGAGTAAAGGTTGGAGAGCATTGAAAAGGACAGGTCGTCCGCTATTTTCAATTTCAGAGTATTATGGGGTCGAAGATAAGTATGTTAATGAAAGCAAAATTTTTGCTGTAAAGAAACTTGTTGAGGGGGAAGGGGAAATTACCTTTACTCCGAGTAAAAATCTTAATGAGGTTTTCTATGGAACTGAAATGTTCGTACATATTACTCCTCAATCAGGTTATAAACTTCTCTCCCTTACGGCTAATGGTAAAGATATAATGGCAACAAAAAGTTTTATTGTAAAGGAGACAACAGAAGTTAAAGCTATTTTTGTTAAGGTTGCTGCTATTGATGATATTAAAGATAATATCTTTAGATTTTATCCGAATCCTGTAAAGGATATTCTATTTATTAGTGGCTTAGAATCAAATGAAGAACTTAAGTTTTATTCAATGAGTGGAACTTTAGTTTTAACAGTTAAATTAGATAATTTTGCTAGTGGGAGTGTAAATGTTAATAATTTGCCTAATGGGTTATATATTATTAAAACAAATACTCAAAAGCTTAAGTTCAAAGTTCAGCATTAGTTTCTTTATTTGTTATAGCTGTTAGATCAAAGGCTTTAGTTATTCTTGGAAAGTTGTGTTGTTGGAAGCTTGTTGTAATGTAAAGAGAATGTTTTAGGTTGGATATAAAAGTTCTAATAAGTGAATTTTTTGGAAAAGCTTGGTTATCCAAATAATTGTCGTACATTTGTTTCCGTTCAGCAGGAACGCCTATCAATCGTAAAGGTAGAAAGTTTAGTAATTGAGTAGCAGAAGGTTTTCTTCTTGTCTTTTTTATTTCATCAATACTTTTTGTTTTGACAGATTACCTATCCTCTAGGGGATTTTTAGTTTGAGGTATGACTGTTTTTTTTGAACAATAGTATTTATAATTTAATTTTTAGCACAATGCAAGAAGGAACAGTAAAGTTTTTCGACTCAACAAAA
>PDWI01009692.1_pt1 | contig 12092 bp, 7 predicted proteins | sample 1430891 | NCBI WGS metagenome assembly PDWI01 (sample SAMN01162508, study PRJNA174530) | Oral metagenome, whole genome shotgun sequencing project. | biome: Marine environment; feature: Marine mammal; material: Swab sample of the gingival sulcus; isolation source: swab sample of gingival sulcus...
CCTGACAAAGCAAGTGTTGTGGAAAAATCGGTAGAAGTTACTGATGTTAAAGGTTCTAAAATTACGTTCCCACGTGTAAGTTTGAAAGCGAATATTAACTACAAATATTCAAAATCAGGTATTGCACAAGTGAATGTAACAGGAACGGTGCTACAACCACAAAAACAGGGTGTAAAAGCGATGTACATAAAATAGATATTCTATGAGGACAGAACCATCTGTTATGGAATCGGCTGCTGCACAGGCACTATTGGATAAGGGAGCTGGATTTAATATCCCTGCTCCCTTTTTGTTCCAATGGTTTGGAAAAAAAACAATTTCCATAACATTAAAAAGATTGAGATTAGGAACATTACTCTATATCTCGGAACTTATTCCAATTGATGAACTAAAAGAACCGAAAAAGTTAAAAGAGCGTGAAAAAGTAATTAACGCTATGGGTAGTGAATTAACATCTTTGAAATTAAGTTATATCCGTGAAAATGGCAAAGAAGTATGCAAAGCCATTGCGTGTGGGTTGCTTAATTCAAAATGGAAAATAAAACTTTTCTCTAACCTTTTAGCCAATTATCTGAAATGGAAATGTACTACTGATGAATTGCAAGAGTTGGCACTTTGGCTATTGGCGTATGGGAGGGCTGAAAGTTTTATGAATACTACCAAATTACTACGGACGATGAAGATGACAACACCGAAGAATTTGGGTCAGACAACGAAAAGGAGTTAAAGAGCCATACAAAAGGTTCTCATAGCCTTTGGGGTATTATTTGGAGTATCCAAAAAGAGACAGGTTGGACTCACGAATATATCCTGTGGAAAGAGAGTTGGTTAAACATTCAAATTAAAATATCGGATGCACCCAAAATAAAGAAAGAGAAAGAAAAAAACACAAAGCGTGTAGATAGTGTAGAGGATTTATACGACTTTTTAGAAGAGTAATAATAAATGGAACCAGTAAAGATAGATTTCTTAATAGATGGTAATGTTGAGAGTGAAGGCACTAAAATAGAGCAAACACTTAACGATATTACGCAAAGTAGCAAAAAGGCTGTTTTGGAAGCACGAAAGGCTGTTAAAGACCAAAAGGAAATTGTTAAGGGAATAGAAAGTGATATTAAAAGCATTCAAAAGCAACTTAACAAAACACCTTATGGTAATCAGCGTAAAATGGTTCAGGCTGAATTGAATGCTGCCAAAAAAGCGTTAGCAGAAGATAAGGGTATTTTGAACAGTTATGAGCAAAAAGTAATTGAGTTATCTTCATCTCATAGAAATCTATCCACCGAAATACGCTTAACTCGTGATGCACTTGCAAAAATGGAAGAAGAGGGTTTGCGTGGAACTCCTGTGTATGATGCAATGGCTGAGAAGTTAGGTAAATTAACCAACTCAATGAATGATGCTAATATTCAAGCACGAATATTAGCCGATGACCATAGAGGTATAAAAGCACTAACACAGTCTGTTAGTGGATTAGCAGGAGGAATTACGGCTGCAACAGGAACTCTTTCATTATTTACTGATGAAAATGAGAATTTAGCAAAAATACAAACTCGTTTACAAAGTTTAATGGCAGTTACCATTGGTTTACAACAAATGGCTGATGCTATCAATAAAGATAGTTATTCACGTATTATTTTGGTAAATAAAGCCAAACAAATGTGGGCTAAATCACAGGCTTTTTTGAATGTTCAGTTGGGTATTGGTGCTGTTGCTTCCAAAACATTAATGACAACAGGTATCGGACTTCTTATTGCAGGAATTGGAGCATTGGTTTATAAATTAAATCAATGGAAAAAAGAACAAGAAAAACTGAATAAATTACAAAGTGAATTTAAAGAAGCACAGAAAAAAGGTTATCAAGCAGTAAAATCAGAAGTTGAAAGTTTAGAAAATCTTGTAAGAGTGGCTTCTAATCTAAATGAACCTATGAAAAAAAGACAGGAAGCATTGAATAAACTAAATGCGTTAATGCCTGAATATAATGGTTATTTAGATAAAGAAACAGGAAAATTGAAAGCCAACAAAGAGGCGATGACAAGTTATATTACTGCATTGGCTAATATGGAAATAGCAAAAGAATTAGCCAAAAAGAATGCTGAACGCACTCTGAAACAATTAGAAAGTGAACAGCGAGAAAAAGATATTGAAAGTGGTAAAGTTGCTCCTCCTACAAAATATGTAGCCACAGGAGTTGTTTTTGGTGGAAGTAGTGCAGGATATGCCGTAAATCAAACAATAGTTTCAGAAGAGGCAAAAGAAAAAGCACACCAAAAGAATATAGATGAAGCAGTAAAAAAAGAACAGGATAAAAGAGCCAAATTAGAAGAAGAAAAAAGAAAAACAAACGAACTTATTCAGAAGTTAAATTCAGGTTCTGTTGTTCTTTTAAGTGATTTGAAAGATAATAAGCCCACGTCCAAAAATAAAGTTTATGACCACGAAAAAGCAATAAACGAACAATTGGCTAATTTACGTGCTGAAACAACACGTATCAGATTGGAGCAAATGGCTGATGGACTTAATAAAGAATTGGCACTAATAGACCAAAAAGGTAAAGATAAGGTTGATAAAATCAAGGCTGAAAATCAAAAAATAGTAGATGCTTATAATGAGCAAAATCCCACTACAAAGGTAAAAACACTCTTTGATATTGACCCAACAAAAGCACAGGAAATAGCCAATGCAATCAAGAAGATAGAGGAAAATACGGAAAAAGAGAAGAAAAAAGCACGAGATAAACATAAAAACAACCAACAAAAAGAACTTCAAAAGTTACTTGATGAATATAAAACATATGAGCAACAAAAAACAGATGTTTTCAATAAATATAAAAAGCAACGTGAAAAACTAAAAGAGCAAAAGTATGATAAGAAAAAGTTAGACCAAGAAGAAGCCAAAGAACTTTTTGAGATAGAAAAGAGAGCAGGAAACATCAAATCAACCATTGCACTTGTTTTTAGTGATTTGAGCGATAAAACTAAAAAAGAATTAGAGAAAATAAAACAACAGGCTGAAGGTTTGTATAACTTCTTAAAAAGTGGAACTTGGAATGCTGAATTAGGTGCGAAGTTTGGAATTGATGAAGAAACGTTTATCAAACTCAAAGCAGATCCAAAAAGTTTGGATGAAATTGCTAAAAAGATACAAGCACTAACAAACAATTCTAAAACTTTTTCAGAACATTTTAATACTCTTTTCAAAAAAGATGCAGGAGTAGAGGAATTTTCTCAATCGTTGAATACTGTCATTGGTAAAATTCAAGCAGGAGTTCAAGCCTTAAATATGTTTGGAGATGCTTTGCGTAGTATCGGTGAGATAACAGGAGATAATAGTTTAGGCGAAATTGCCGATAACATCTCGACTGTTACCGATGTTGCGAACCAAACAATGCAAGGTATCCAAATGGGTTCTCAATTAGGAGGACAAACAGGGGCTGTGATTGGTGGAGCATTAGGATTGCTTACAGGAGTTTTGAACAAATCAGCAGAAGCAGAAAAACGACACCGTGATGCTTTAAGAAGAATACAACAGGCTAATATAGAACAGCAACAAATTTATAATCAGTTACTTTTTGAACAAAAAATGATAATGAAAGATGCCGAGACTATTTTTGGAATAAATGAAATAGCAAAGGCTTTGAACTATTTAGAGGCATATAATAGTAGTTTTCAGAAACTGCAGGATAAGTTCAAAAATAAAACAAGAATAGCAGATTTTGGTTGGTTTACAGCAGAATATCAATCAAGCGACCTTGATGAAATTGCAATAAAAACAGGACACGAGAAAACAGGACTTTTTGGTTGGGGCAGTGGGCGTGATATTTATTCAAGTATAACAGACAAGTACAAAGATTTAATAGATGCTAATGGTGAGTTAAACGTTGAATTAGCAAAATCTCTACTTCAAAGCGAAGATTTTGGAGAGGGTGGAAAAGAAGCCCTACAAGAAATTATTAGACTTTATGAGCAGACACAGGAAGCACAGAAATCGTTTGATGATTACTTAAAAAATACATTTGGCGATTTAGGAAGTGGTATGATGGACAGTGTTGTTGAAGCGTTGAAGTCAGGTGAAGATGCTTTTGAGAGTTTTGGTAAAAGTGTGGGTAAAGTAATGGAAAATTTGGGTCGTCAAATGATTTTTAATGCAGTACTTAAACCTTTTTTTGATGATTTACAAAGCAAAATAAAAACTGTTTATGATGAGGGTGGTAGTATAGAAACCATTACAAGTAAAGTCGGTAATTTACTTTCCAGCAATATGGGACAAATGAAAGATACGGCAGATATAGCAACTGCTCTTGGTAAAAAATATAAAGATGAATTAAAAAACAAAGGTATTGATATTTGGAATGAGGACAGTTCCAAGAATGGTAAAAAAGGAATACAGGGCAATTTTCGTAATATGAGCGAAGATACAGGTTCTGCTCTTGTAGGTGCTTTTAACTCTGTTAGATTGAACATTGCAGATATTATAAAGAATGATAAAAATATTATTGATGAAATGAGTAAGCAATTAGCACTTTTGGAAGCGATAAAAAACAATACTGCCTATTGTAAAAAATTAGAGGATATTAATGATAAGTTAGAAAATATTAAAATCAACGGTCTAAAAGTGAAGTAAGATGCAAGGGAAATGGTTTATAAATAGTAAAGATACTTATGCTACATGGAAAGTAGCAATATTAAAAGGCAGTTATTCTGAAATAATGTCGCCCCCAAAACCACGTAAACGTTTGGAACACGCATACACAGATAAAAACGGTATTGATGTGGATACAACTACTCCTTTGACTTTTGAACCATATCGCTACAAAATAAAAATTCTAATAGTAGGAAATAATTTTGAGGATTTTTGGAGCAATTATAACGCTTTTTTTAATGAAATTTCTACTCCTAAAAGTTTTACATTAAAAGTAGAAGATTTAGCAGTAACAGTAAATGTTTTTTATGAAGGAGCAAGAAATATAGATAAGCAAATTGTAATGAAAAAGGGTAAAGTGGTTTGCTCTTACGAAATAAATGTTTTGGAAAACAACCCAAAAGATAGAATCTATGGATAAAATAGTGATTAAACGAAATTTAAAGAATGTTTTAACGCTGTTTCCGTTGAAAAGTTCTACTGTATCCTATTCCGTTATGGGTGAGGAGCAGGTCGTTCTATCTTTTGAATTAAACAACCTTTTTGATTTGCAAATAGGCGATTATATTGTTTTTGATAATATTACTTTTACGCTTAATAAACTGCCAACTATTAAGAAGTTAAGCAGTCAGCATTTTCGTTACAATTGTATTTTTCAAGCACCACTTTACGAATTGGCAAAAGTAAACTATTTGCTTTTTGATAACACCAATACAACACCTCAAGGCGATTTTTCTTTAACCGGGACTCCTGATACTTTTGTCGATTTATTGGTGGCAAATCTCAATCGAGTTTTTGGAGCGAATAAATGGCAAAAAGGAGCAGTTGTAAAGGGTAAAGCCAAAACATTAAGTTTTTCTACTGAAAGTTGTTTTTCTGTTTTAGAAAGATTGGCAAAAGAGTATAAAACAGAATTTTCTGTTGTAGGTAATGTTGTGAATTTGCAAAAGATAACTCAACAGTCCAATATTACACTTGAATATGGTAATACGTTGTATGATATTGAAAGGCAAAGTGTAGATGAAGCAAATGTAATTACTCGCCTTTATGCTTTTGGTAGTGAAAGAAATTTACCAAAATCGTATCGTGCCAAACGTTTACTTCCTAAAAATAGTCATTATTTGGAGAGCAATGTTTCAAAGTATGGAGTAATTGAAGGACAGAAAACATTTGATGATATTTATCCACGCTTATCGCTTTTGGGAGCAGGGACAATAACAAGTGTTGAAAATCATTTGACATTTAGAGATGAAAATCTTGATTTTGATATCAACGATTTTTTAATTCTGGGTACTACGGCAAAAGTTCATTTTTTAACAGGCGATTGTGCTGGATATGAGTGTGAAATTGAGAAATATAAACATTCTGAAAAAAACATAAAGTTAATTGCTAATACAGATGATGAAAGTCTTATTATTCCCAATAAAACAATAAAGCCCAAAGTGGGTGATAAATATGTTCTTTTGGATATTGAAATGCCACAGGCTTACATTGAGGCAGCCGAACAGGAATTGTTGAATAAAGCAACGGAGTATCTTTCTGAAAACTCTGAACCGAAAGTATCCTATTCAGTAACTTTTAGTGAATTGTACGCAAAACAGAATAGTGTTGATATTCGTATTGGAGATATGATAAGGCTTATTGACAATCAGTTTGGTATTGATACTCTATTGCGTGTGGTTAATCTAAACAAAGGAATAAAAGAGCAACACTCTATCAAGATAGAAATTTCTAACACGGTTAGCAGTTCCACTCTTCAACGTATTTTAGATGAGATAAAGGAGAATAAAACGGCTATTAAAAAGAGCGAAAAAGGAATTTCACAAGTTTTTTCTAAAAATTGGGCTCAAATGGTAGAAATTTCCAAAATGGTAGAAACATTGAGAACTGATATGCTGTTTGTGGGCGATGTTGGTGGACAGTTCCTAATAAAAGATACTTTTTTTAGTCCTAATTATTCTGCTAATGCTAATTGGTTTCACGCTACTGTTGGAAAGTTGGTACACAAAACTATTCCTAGAACTGAAAATCCTACAACGTGGAATCTATCAGCATATAGCAACAATAGACTTGATGAAAACACTCCTTATTATTTGTATGCAAAATGTTCAAAAATAGAAAATACAGGAGTGTATTATCTTGATAGTTATTTGATTGCTTATGATAGTCGGCCAAGTGATTACTTTTTCTTGGTAGGTATGCTTTCATCGGCAAAAACAGGTAGTAGAACTTTACAAACAACCTATGGCTTTACAACCATTTCGGGCAATCAAATAACCACAGGAAAAATACAAAGTGCTGACGGTAGCACCTATTTTGATTTAGATAATGGTAGAATCGGAGGTTCTATATCTTTTGAAAGTGGTTCACGAGGTCTTGAAAACATTGAGGAGTTTAATGTTTTGTCTGAAAAGGTAGAAGAGAATAAGCAGAAAACCAAAGAGATAGAAGATAAAATCCCTTTAAGTTGGGAATTGGTAGCAGTATCTGATAAAGGTGTTAATGCTTTTAATTATGGAAATAGTGGAACGCTTAACCAATTAATTTATTCTGTAAAGTGGTATCGGTCTGGTAAAGATGTAACTGAAATAATGCGTACTAGTTCCAAGCATTTATTTGATTTTGAACGCAAAAATCTTTATGGAGTAGATGATAATGGAATAACCGATGAAGCGTGGAATGCTATCCATAAAGGTCGTACAGAAATAGTACTTACTGATAAAGATATTTATGGAGTGGGTAATATAAATATTATTTACGATGATGATTTAATAGAAAAAGAGTATCAAAGATTGATAATGTGAAAATGAATTTAACTATAATAAAAATAATATTATGGCAATAAGGACAACAAGTGTAACGATAGTAGATAAAAAAGAGAGTCTTCCAATGCGTGTAAATCATGCAACAAGGAAGTGGGAAATTTTTAATCCAGCAAAAAACATATACGAAGATACAGGACTATCGGCAGTTCCTGAGGATGATGCAACCTCTATCAAATATTATAAGTTGAGTAATACTCCAACGCCTCCTAGTGCAATTGGAGATAGTCAGACATCATGGTCTGATTTGGCTTCTTTGAATGAGGCTGTTATTACTAATGGTGGTTGGAGTGCTGACCCTTTGCAAGTTAGTAAAAACAATCGTTTTTGTTGGAGTGCTTATTATAGTTTGGAAAACCTTTTAGACCCAGTAACCAAAAAATATAAGCAACGTTACAAACTTAATATGGTAGGTTTGTATAACAATTATGCAGTAAGCCCTACTATTTCTATTGATGATGATGGCGTTGTGACGATAACAAACTCTGACGGTACAACTCAAACCCATCAATTGATGACGGCTAACTCTTATCAATCGCTGATGAAAATGGTAACAGGTTTGCAATCGCAAGTGGATAGTGCTGTTTATTCGTATAGCGGTGCAGGAGTTCCTACTAAAAACCATCAAAAAGCCCCTTTAAATAGTTGGGGTATTAAGCCGAATAGTCCTAATAATGTTGTGGCTGATATTTATGCTGTTCACGTGGGAGATACTTATACGAATACAGAGGATTATGTTTCTTATCGTTTCGTGCTAAAAGAGGGTATGGCATCTTCTGACCCATTGAGTTACGAATGGCAGATAATTGCTGATGGTGCTTTAAGTTCTGCTTTACAGGAAATAGCCAAATTGGGAAATAGTACGGTAAAAATCTTTACCAATCAACCAACACCACCTTATAAAAAGGGTGATATGTGGATAAGCACCCAAGCAGGTAAGTCTGTAATAAAAACGTGTCTTTTGGGAAAAGATGAAAATGGAACATTTGCTCATACAGATTGGATTGTTCCTTTTGCCACCAAAGAGGAGGTAGCAACAATACGTCAAGATTTAAGTCAAGCAAAATCAGATTTGAATTTAGCCAAAAACAACATTTCTGATTTACAAGATGGATTAAATACATTGGAAAATCAAACGCTTCAAGCGATGAGAGATGATTTAATAGATGATAATGAACGCACAGCATTAAAAGTATTATCGGATAATCTAGACGTTGAACAGGAGCAACTTTTATCTAATGTTTCTTACTTGAAAGATAGTGAATATTTACCAGCAACAGAAAAGAGTACACTTATAAATGCTTCTAATAAATTACTTGCAAAGAACACAGGTACGTTGGATATTTTACAATCCAAAATAGCAGATATTCTTAATCCAACAGGTGATCAGGGAGCAAGAATATCAACATCAGAAAAGAACGCCTACAAAAATGCTTTGGTAATTTATAAAGCCGACCATAAAGCACTCTCACAGGCTATTGATACAGCAAGAGCAAAGATTGATGAGGAGTTGAAACGTTTATCTGATAAGAATATAAGTGAACTTGAAATTGGAGGTAGGAATCTTCTTAAAAGTTCTCAATTGCTTACTTCATCTAGTGTTTCAAGTTATATAACAGATGAATTTTATAAAGGCTGTAAAGTTGTCCATGGAGATAATCAAAATAAAACCCTGATTGATATTACTTACTTTAACCATGTTATTAATTTACAAAGTAACGAATTCTATACACTCTCTTTTTGGGCGAAAGGAACTGAATGTAAATGCTATATTTGGTCTCCTAATAGGATTAAAAAGAGTGTAAATTCTTGCGGAAATGTTCATTATACTGGTGACGGTAGTACAACTTTCACTTTAACCAATGAATGGAAAAGATACTGGGTTGTTTGGGAAACAAAATCTAATATTCCTGTTGATACAGAAAAATCTTGTTTGATTGTAGGTCGTTTGTTTAAAGGTCATCATTGTTCTATTTGTGGCATTAAATTAGAAAGAGGAAAGATAGCGACCGATTGGACTCCTGCTCCTGAAGATGTACAATCTGAAATGAATACGTTAATCTCTAATGTGGACGTTGAGTATGGTGTTTCTAACAGTCCAACAGAAGCACCTACCTCATGGCAAACAACTGCCCCGCAATGGGAAAAAGGAAAATTTGTATGGCAAAGAATTAAGCGTACTCTTAAAGATAAAACGGTTAATTATAGTGGTGCTACTTGTATTCAAGGGGCAGAAGGTAAGGGTATTAAAAATATAGAAGAACAATATTACCAGTCAGATAGTGGGGTTAGTTTGGAAGGTGGGAATTGGAGTACAGAAGCACCTACCATTAATCCCAGTAAATACATTTGGACACGTTCAGTTATCACTTATACAGATAATACAACTACTGAAACGGCTCCAATTTGTAGCACAGGAGCGAAAGGTGAGGATGCATTAACATTTACTATTTCAACGCAAGGTCATTTTCGTAATTATTATGAGCAAGACGAAGATGGCGAAACAGAACTAAAAAAAGAGGTTGTTGGTGGTGTTATGGTTGAGGGTGTTGAATGTGTAGAGTGCGAACTTATAATTCGCAAAGGTTCTCGTGATGTAACCGATAATGCTTTGAATGATAATACTCTTGCTCTTAAATGGTTGGTAAATGGCAATGTTCGTCAAAATGGTGGTAAAAAACTACGTTTGACACTTGCCGATTGTGATGGAAACGATGATAATATACAGATAAGATATAATGATAAAAACGCTAAAAATTGGTAAAAATGGCAATAAGAACAATAAGTGTAACAATAAAAAATGAGTGGGTACAGAAGCCACCTAAACAACAAGCAGGGGGACGTAATTATATCAAAAATGGTAACTTCCTTTCAGGATTAGATTTTTGGGGAAAATTTAGAGATGTTACCACAGAGATAATTTATAATAAGTCTTTTTTGCCGTCTAATTCGGTAAGTTGTCTCAAAATGACAACGAATCAAAACTATGCAGGAGTATATCAATTATTTAAAGATGTATTAAAATTAAATAAACCTTATACATTGTCTTTTCTTGCGAAAAAACATTCTGATAATGAGGTTAATATACGTATTGGGTATGAATCTAAAAAGGCAGAGATTTCTCTTTCTAGTGAATGGAAAAAGTATACTTATACCTTTACTCCGACAGCAAACAGTAATTTTGTTGTTTATTCAGCAAGTGACGAACAGCAAATTTTTTACATTACAAATATTCAGTTAGAAACAGGCGAAAAAGCAAGTGACTATACACAATATCCATTTATAGAAGAAGCGATACAGGGTTCAACAGATGTAAATGGTGGCTTGTTATTAGGAAATGTTTTAGGGGTAAAAGATAAGGTGGGAAAGGTAAGAGCCTATATGAGTGGAATAAAAGATACCTTAACCGCTTTTGCAGCAGGGGTAAGTAACTTCGGAACTTCAAGTGAAAAAAGGAAGATAGATATTAGACACGACGGTTCGGCTAAAATAGGAGTGTTTGATGTTGATTTGATGTTGATAATAAAAAAGGGGCTATAAGTGTGTTTGATAAAGATGACCCTCAATTAAAAAGATTTTCAATCATTCCTGATAAAATACCTTCTATTGAAGAACTTTTAGGAACAACCATAGCAACAGGCAATGTAAATTGTGCTGATTTTCAAAAAACAGGAACAGTAAAAGATGTCTTCCTCTGTTCGGAAATTATGACATTAATACAACCTTATAATAAGGTTACATTGAAGTCAAATAGTCTTCATGTTGAGGTACCACCTAGAAGTCATTTTAGTGTGACTTTGGGATTATACAAAGAGAATGAGGCAGGTGTTTTTAAACCTTATGAAGAAAACATAATATCAGCACATGATTATAATGTATCAAACAATACAAGGATTATCAATAGTAATATCCATGGTTCTGAATATGATGTCCCAGCAGGACGTTATAAAATGTCTATAAAATTTGACCTAGATGATATTCCAACGCTACAACTTCAATCTTTATCAATGTCTTTTATAGCAAATGTTGATGTAAGAAGGATAGAGTTTGGAACTAATGGATTTATGGCTTTCTATAATCATGGAGGTAAAAAGAACTTTGTTAAAGCCACCGAAAATGACGGTGTACAGATAGGAGGTAAAACAGATATACCAGGAATACTCGCAAGTGGAAGTTCAAGTAAATATGGTATGTTGGATAGAACATTTGGGAAAATTCATAGGGTAGAAAAAACAACAGATGGATATCGTATTTATCATAACATAGGGCATGGAGAGTTTAGTGTGCAGATAACTCCTCATTTACTGGGTTCTGGACAAAGAAATAATGACGGATTTAATATTAAAGCAGTAGACCATAATGTGGTGGATATTGTAGGGTATGGTGGTTTTGATTTTGCTTTAATAGGGAAAAACTATGTGTAAAAAAAATAGAGGTAGATTGATTTCTACCTCTATTACAATTTTACGTTCTTTGATTTACTTATTTACGAATTTCTCTTAACTCTTCTGCTGTAATAGGTAAGAAAGTGTAAGCATCTTCAAAAAGTTGATAGACAGTGTCATAATCTTTTTTAGCAAATGCTTCTTTGATTGCTTTTTCAGCAGTTCGTAATGTTTCATTAGG
>PDWI01008482.1_pt1 | contig 12090 bp, 9 predicted proteins | sample 1430891 | NCBI WGS metagenome assembly PDWI01 (sample SAMN01162508, study PRJNA174530) | Oral metagenome, whole genome shotgun sequencing project. | biome: Marine environment; feature: Marine mammal; material: Swab sample of the gingival sulcus; isolation source: swab sample of gingival sulcus...
AGCCGCAAAAACCGAGTTTGAAAAAGATGCTATTTTATACGAAAAAAAGGATCGACCCGGTGTTGCAAAACTCTTGCGTGAGCGAGCAGACAGAATGTAGATTCTGAAAGCCGAGCTTTTTAAGCTCGGCTTTTTGCTTTTAAAATATTTTTATAAAGTGAAGTATTACTGCAAATGACCACACTTTTTTCAATTCTTTTTTTTATTTTTACTTTAGTTCCGACTGTAGCTGAATCTCAAACCGCCGATTTGGAATTTCTGTATAAGGAAGGTGAATTCTCAGTAGCGGGAATAAACGACAGAAGATTTTGCTTCTACGACCATATCTATAAATCCCCTGTTGAAAACAACATAAAAATTAAAACCTTGAAGCATAAAAAACTTTTATTCGGAAAAATGACTGTTTACTATCCCGAAATTGGCGGTAACTATCCGCTAATCATACTTTCGCACGGCTGGGGGGACGGTAAAGCCGCTAACGCCGCCATGGCAAGACATTTGGCTACTCACGGTTTTGTAACAGCCGTTTTTTCCTCTAAAAAGCGAAAAAAACCGGAAGATTGGTTACCGGTATTGTCTGTTGCTTTCGAGCTGGTTTTCAAAGAGGCAAATAACAATTCAAGTCCGCTTTTTAAAAAAATTAACTTTGACAAACTTGGGCTTTTAGGTCATTCTATGGGAGGGACTGCCGCCTTGCATTATTCAAATATAGCTTCCAATAATATCAGCTCTGTTATAGCACTTCATCCTTATAACGGCGGAAAAGGAATAGTTTCAAAAATTGGCGGTGAAAATGAAGTTTTGGGTGATGTTTTAATTTCACATTCTGCCGACAGCCTTATATTAACTGGAACTCAAGATACAATTGCCCTGCCTGAAAAGAGTTTTGCTTTTTTTACAGGGATTGAAAGCTCAAAAAAAACTGTTTTTATGTTATTGGCGAGCTCTAAACATAATTATCCTGTCGAAGGGGTTGGTAATCCAAATGCCGGTACATATAACAGTGAAGCTCATAAAATTTACAGAATGCTTGTTACGGCGTGGTGTTTGGCAACACTAAAACCTGAATATAAACATTCAACTTTTTCGGCAAAATTATTCAGTTTTAAATCTTTTGAATTTAATCTACACATAAAACCTTTACTAAAAAGCATTGATGGTAAAAACTGCCCTGCATTTATTTCAAAATAATTTTGCCCGGATTAGGCTTTTACGAGCTTGGATAATTCTTTGTCCAATGTAGCGGCGAATTTTTGTATTTCTTTTTTTCCGAACTTATTTATAGATTCCGGTTTTAATCCTGCCATATTAAGCTCATACATGAAATTTCTGGCAGACAGTTTTGTGTTTATATTATTTGCAGTAAAAAGGTCGCCCCTGTCGTTGATAACAACAATGCCGGCATCTACAAGAGTTTTTGCAAGAGGAATGTCTCTAGTAACCACTAAATCACCTGTTACGGCATTTTCCGTAATATGTCTGTCGGCAGACTGTTCAACATTATCGGTTTGCACAGATTTTGTATACGCATTTTTTTTTATGGGAATTATTCTGTTTGCAACAAATATACAATATATTTTTAGCCTGTTTCCCGCCTTACAGATTATTTCTCGAATTCTAGGGGGGCATGAGTCGGCATCAATCCAAATCTTCATTGTTTATAATATCATCTATTTTGTCGATTATTCTTTTTGTAGACATTGTAATTTCAATTTTGTCACGCTCGTCTGTTGGCATTTGGGCAATTCGTATTCTTTCTTTTTTTAATTCATCAGTGATTAAAATACCGGAAATAATTGCAACTTTGAGCGGATCTTGATTGCCGACAGTTTCTTCGACTTTTTTAACCATATCTTTATAATATTCGTATATAGAATCAAGATATTCCACGCTTTCGTTGGCTTGAATTGCAAAAGAAGTTCCCAATAACTCTATATCTAACTGACCTTTGGCCATAGGCGATTAAAAAATATCCATCTGCTCTTCTGCATCATTCTTGGATTCATTGGTTTTACCGAGAATTTCAGCGAGATCTTTTTGTTTTTTGGTCATTTTTTCCGGCTCAGTCTTTTCGACAGGCTGTGGTTTTACGGGATTTAAGGAATCTTCAAATACGCTTAATAAGTCCAGCGCATTTAATACACCGTCCTCGATCTTGGAGTGATCGTCTTTAAAAGAAACAATCAAATTTTCAAGCTCGGAAATTCTTTTGTTTTTTTCTGCAAGCTTAATTTTAAGAGCATTGCGCTCTTCATTAAGTTTGTTAATCACTCCAATAGCTTTTTCTACTTTTGCCTCAAGTAGTTTAATCTGATCGAGGGTCAACATTTTATGCCTCCAAGGCTTTTTTTGATTCTTCTACAATGCTTTTAAATGCTTGTGGGTCTTCAATAGCCATGTTTGAGAGAACTTTTCTGTTCAACTCAATACCGGCTTTTTGCATACCGTTTATGAACCTTGAGTATGAAATACCTTCAGCTCTTACAGCTGCATTGATTCTGCTAATCCAAAGGCGTCTCATTGCACCTTTTTTGTCTTTTCTTCCGACATAGGCATGTGCAAGCGATTTTCTTACTGCATCTTTGGCTGCTTTAAAGTTAGTGCCTCGTCTGCCTCTGAAGCCCTTTGCCAGTTTTAAAATTTTTCGACGTTTTTCAAGTCGTTTAGTTCCATTAGTTGATCTTGACATTTACTGCTCCAAACCCTAACCGTAGGGTAATAAATTTTTTCTGATTTTTTTTGCGTCTGCTTCTGCAACATACGACGAGGCTCTAAGCTGTCTAACACGCTTAGGTGATTTTTTCGTCATAATATGCCCTTTATTCATTTTTTTGAATTTTACCTTTCCGGTACCGGTCAGCTTAAATCTTTTAGCCGCCGCTCGTTTAGATTTCATCTTTGACATTTCCAACACCTCTTGATATTTATTTTTTGGATTTCGGTACAATAATCATAGTCATGTTTCGTCCCTCCATTGCAGGGGCCTTATCGACTGTGTAATCTATCTCGGGGCTCAGTCGACCTAATAATTTTTGTAACAAATCCTTCCCTAACTCCGTGTGGGCCAACTGACGACCCTTGTAGCGTACAACAACCTTTACTTTATCACCGTCTTTGAGGAACTTCTCGATTTTGCGCATCTTAAAATCAAGATCATGATCACCGATTTTAGGCCACATTCTGATTGCTCGAAGTTCCTGTTTTTTCTGATTTTTTTTGGAATCCCGAAGCTTTTTTTCCATCTGGAACTTGTATTTGCCGTAGTCGATAATTTTACATACAGGCGGATTTGCTCTAGGAGAAACCTCGACAAGATCCATTCCCATATCTCTTGCCCGTTCCAAGGCTTCTATGGTGGGCATTATTCCCAATTGTTCTCCGTTTTCATCAATTACCCGAACCTCTCTAATCCTAATCCGCTCATTGATTCTTAAGTTTTTATTTTCCGCCAATCATCCTCCTCACGCATGAAAACATGGGTTAAAAAATAAAAGTATGCCACGAAGTCTACATTATTTTGCCTTCAGTGTCAAGTAGTAAGAGAAAAAAAATGGATAAAAATCGATTTTTTACAGGTAAGATTGAATAGCCGATTTTTAAAACCGCGTCTGTATAGTGGAGCGTTAAGTTTTATGTGCCGTGATATTTTAGTTTGGGGGGGGGGAGCGGAGAAACAAACGGTTTACTTAAAAATAATCTAAAATCGAGGTTGACGAGAGGAAAACTCGATATATAAACCGGACATTTGTAGACCGTTTTTTCGCAGCGAGGGGGAGACACCCCCTCAAAATTTTTATTTTATTTTATTTTTCTGTGAAGTAGATTTTTATGTTTAAATGTGTTAAACTTAAGTTATGAGAAATTTTACTTTTTTGAAGATTTGTTTTTTGGCGTTGGCTTTATTATTTGTTTCTTGTAATAAAGGTGAGCAGAAATTTGAGGCCGATGCCTTTGAAGATATCGATGCTATTTCCGATTCTTATCTTGAGCGTTTGAGTCCGATTGTTATTGAGTTTAAAGAGGCTCCAAGCGATATTTCCAAGATTGCTTCTGCGGCTGTTTTCTCTCCTAAGCAAAACGGTAGTTGGGCAGTTGAGGGAGAGAAGAAGGTTGTTTTTACGCCTTCTGAGCCATATGAAGCATCGAGTGATTTTGATTTGAAGCTTGATATGGGGTTTTTGCAGGGCGGTAAAAAAAATAAAAAAGGGTTTACCGCAAATTTCACTGTTGCATCGGCGAAGTTTGATGTGCAAGTCGGGTTTTGTTCCCCGCAGGATAATTCAGATGATTTATACTGTTTGGACGGGGTTGTCGAAACCGATATTCCCGTTTCATCCGATGATGTTGCGTCTGTGTTTAAGGCGAGTTTGGATTCAGGCGGTGAATTGGAATTAAAGTTTGCAAAGACTGATAAGGGGACTGCGCATACTTTTGTGGTTTCAAATATAAAGCGAAAAAAGAATTTGCAGGATTTGATGCTTATATTTGATGCATCTTCTATCGGTTTTCCGGTTAAAGATACAATCATTCGCAGTGTTCCGTCACTTGATTCGTTTGAAATTATCAGGGTTTTTCAGGAAGATGCGCAGACTATATCCGTGTTGTTTTCCGAAACAATAGATGACGGGCAGGATATGCGTGTATTTCTTGATATAACTTCAGATTCTTCATTTAATTATTATTGGGATTTTAACGGTAATAAGCTCGATATTATTTCTAAGCGAGGTTCTTGGCCTGATGATACGGTTTTAAAGATATACAGCGGGATAAAAAGTAAAAAGGGTTTGGTATCCGAAAAGGGTTCGACATTTTCGGTGTTAGCCAAGTGGGATATTCCTTCTGTTTATTTTGTTAATGGCGGTGTTATTCTTCCGACAAAGGGTAATCCGATTATTCCGATTTATACCAAAAATATTTCAGGTATCAATGTTGAGGCAATCAGCATTCACAACAAAAATATGCTTCAATTCCTGCAGGTAAATTCACTTGATGGAGATGACGAGATGTTCCGTGTAGGTGAATCTGTTTGGCGCAAATCGTTTGACTTTGATTGGGAGCCAAACATGAAAAATAAATTGGTTCTCAGGGGCTTGGATTTAAGTGAGCTTGTCGGTAAATTTCCGGACGGAATGTTTGAAATTAAGGTTACTTTTTCAAAGAAGCACAGTTTGTATCAATCGGATATAGCAGGGCGTGATTTTTCCCATTTTCCGTTTCCTGACGATTTTTTCAATTTTTCCCGAAACGGATATTCGCAGTATTGGGGTGGTTTGGATTTAAGTTATGATGAAAGAAGCTCATATTGGTATAATGATGATAATCCGCTTCACCCTGCATTTTTCATGGTAAGTTATAACAGGGATATTTTGAAACACAGAAATGTTTTAATTTCCAATTTGGCATTGAGCCTTAAAAAAGATATAACAGGTGAAGCCTTGCTTACCGCCATTGATTTACTTACAAGTAAGCCTGTAAGCGGTGTGGATGTAGAGCTTTATAATTATTCGCAGAGATTGGTAAAATCCGTAAAAACAGACGGTAACGGAATGTGTAAAATTGAAAGCGATTTGGATTTTAGTTTTATTCAAGCCAAGAGGGGTAAAGACCTTGCGTGGTTGGATTTAAATTCGCCAAACTTGAGTACGAGTAATTTTAAGGTTGACGGTGTTCGTGCCAAAAAAAATATCAAGGGCTTTATTTACGGTGAGCGGGGTGTTTGGAGACCAGGTGATAAAATGCACCTTGTCTTTATTTTGCAGGACATTGAAAAAACGCTTCCTGAAAATTTCCCTGTTTCTTTTACTCTCGAAGACCCAATGGGTAAGGTTATCGACAGGCAATTGTTCACTGAATCGGTTGACGGATTTTACAGAATCGACACCGCCACAAATGAGAATGATGTAACGGGTACTTGGATTGCAAGAATCAAAGCAGGCGGTAATTCATGGACTAAGCAGTTAAAGGTAGAAACGATATTACCGAACAGGCTTGCCGTAAAAATTAAAACACAAAAAGATTATTTTTCACAGGGAGTAAACCCGATAACTCTTTCCGGTGAATGGTTGCACGGTGCAACGGCGTCAGGGTTAAAGGCAGAGATTTCATCAAGGTTCATTGTAAATAATAACCCGTTTGAAGACTATAAAGCCTTTACTTTCCAAAACAATGAGCATCAAATATCTTCAAGCAGAGAAAAAATTTGGGAAGGTGTTTTGAGCGAAAACGGCGTTGCAAATATCAACCTTAATTTAAATGCAGGTAAGGAAACCCCGGGTAAGCTGAAGGCTGTTTTTGAAACCAGAATTTACGAGCCTTCAGGAGCTTTTTCGGTGGAAAATAAAGTTTATGACTTTTCGCCGTTTCCCAGATATGTCGGTATGAAGTTGCCCGATTCGGATAATTCTTATCGTGATATGCTTTTGACAGGAAAGGAGCATACAGTTGATGTTGTGTTGTTGACACCTGAAGGAAAACCGGATAAAACAGAAGCTGCACTTGAAATGCGTATATATAAACTTGATTGGAGATGGTGGTGGTTCAGCGACAGTTACGACTCTGCAAGTTATGATTCTTCAAACAATGCACAGTATATAAAAAAGCTGGAAACTAAGGCAAAAAACGGTAAAGCTAATTTCAAACTGTTTATCCCTGACCGTCAGTGGGGAAGGTACGCCATTGTTATACGAGACAGAAGTGGCGGACACAGCTCTTCGCAAGTTGTGTACTTTGATTCGCCTTATTGGGCAACCAGAGGCTCAACCGATGACGCCGGCTCTGACTCGGTTCTTTTATTGACAGCAGGAAAAGAAAAATACAACGTGAAGGAAAAAGCAGAAATTACCTTTCCGGCATCTGAGGGAAGTACTGCTTTAATTACCATAGAAAAAAACGGTAAGATTATCAAACAAGACACTGTTACGACCGTTAAAGGGACAAACACCTACAGCTTTTCAACAGATATAGATATGGCACCGAATGTGTATGTTCATGTTAGTCTTATTCAACCGTTTGCTCAAACAAAAAACAGTCTACCGGTCAGGCTATACGGCATTGTACCTGTAATGATAGAAAATAAACGAACAAGGCTTAATCCGGTTGTAAAAGCCGTAAATAAATTCGAGCCGAATTCTGTCTGTAAGGTTGTGTTAAGCGAAGAATCAGGTCGGGAAGCAACTTGCACGATAGCCGTAGTTGATGAAGGTTTGCTCGGGATAACAGCGTTTAAAACAAAAAATCCTTGGCTTCATTTTTACAGAAAAGAAGCGAGCCGATTGTTAAGCTGGGATATATTTAAATATGTAAATCGAGCCTTCGGCGGTAAACTCGAAACTGTTTTAACAGTCGGCGGCGGGGATACCATAACCAGAGAGAGTGCAAAAACTGCCGAGCGGTTTAAACCGGTTGTCTTTTTCTTCGGCCCGTACAAACTGGGCAAGGGTGAAAAGAAAACAATAGAATTCACAATGCCTGAGTACATTGGTGCTGTACGAATTATGGCTGTTGCGGGTAAAGACGGAGCTTACGGTATTGCCGAAGAAACGACAAAAGTAAAAAGCGATTTAATGGTTATACCGACACTTCCCCGCACACTTGGAATTGACGAGAATATTCAAGTACCAGTTACCGTGTTCAATACGAGCGATAAAAACAAAGATGTAACAGTAAAGCTCACATCAACCGGTGCCGTAGAGTCAACTTTGACCCAAAAAGTAAAACTTGAAAAAAACAGTGACAAAACGGTTTTCTTTAAGTTAAAAACCGATAAACGAGGCATTGCCAAAATTGCTGTTGAAGCTTCAGCTTCTTCTTTTAAAACCGCCAAGGCTAAAACGGAAGTGGACATTATCTCACGAGGTACACCTTTTGCAGAAACAAAAACGCTGGTAATACAGCCCGGTAAAAGCATTAAAGAATTGTTTAAATCAAAAGGAGAGGAAGGTACAAAAAACATTGCAATAGAAGTCTCTCAAATTCCGTCCTTGGGGCTGGAAAAGCGATTATCGTACTTAATACAATATCCGCACGGTTGTGTTGAACAGATTACATCAGCAGGCTTTCCGCAACTGTATCTTCCAAATGTGATGGAATTGTCAAAAGAGGAAGTGCAGGAAATAAAAGAGAATGTAAAAGCCGTGATAAAAAAATACCCTTCATATCAACTGGCTAACGGCGGATTTGGATACTGGCCGGGTGCTACAAGAGAAGATGAATGGGCTAACAGCTATGTCGGACATTTTATGATTGAAGCAAAAAAAGCCGGCTATTTTATTGATGACAGCATTTACGAGTCTTGGCTTAAAAGGCAAAAAAAACTTGCCAAAGAATTCTCCACGGGAAGTATAAATTCCCAAGCATACAGGCTCTTTACGCTCTCGCTTGCCGGAAAACCTGAAATTGGAGCCATGAACAGACTAAAAGGCTCTTCTAAACTAAACACCTCCGGTAAAGCCATGCTTGCAGGAGCCTACGCTCTGGCCGGACAAAAAGGCGCTGCCAAAAAATTGATAACGGGAATTTCTCAAAACCTTCCCGCCTATAGAAGTACAGGAAAAGGTTGGGGATCGTCAGTCAAAGACCTTGCCACGGTATTCATGGTTCATAACATTTTAGGCAATCAGGCTGAAACAGGAAAAAGGCTTGACCAACTGACAAAAATTTCGGCAAGTTCAAAATGGCTGTCAACAAACGAAACAGCTTGGATACTGACTGCCTTAACAAGTTTTTATAAATTCGACCCCGAAAAAAAGACGGAATATGTTATAAACATAAAAGGTACTTCTAGCGAAACAGTAAAGGGTAGCTTAAAATCCGTTTCAAAAGTCTATAGTTTTGCGTGTGGACAATCCGCCTCTGAAAGCGTGGAAATAAAAAACACCGGAAAAAACATAGCCTTTGCGACAATTAGATATACCTGCCAAATGCCCGCCGGAACCGAAGACTCTGCTCAAAAAAACTTGAGACTCGACAGACGGATTACGGTGGATGGGCGAAATGTTAAACTCGCAGAGCTAAAACACGGACAGCGATTTACAATCATTCTGACCGTTACAAACCCGACTCAAGTTTATTATGAAAACCTGACCCTTGCACTGCCTGTGCCAACCGGTTGGGAAATTACAAATGAGCGGCTTACAGACGAAGGTGCCGTAGAAAGCAAAAACAACGACTACGATTACCAAGACATAAAAGACGCATTCATTTACACCTACTTTAGTTTGGGAGCCGGTAAATCCAAAACATTCAAATTTCAAGGAACCCTAACCTACGGTGGCGAGTACTACATTCCCGCTGTCTACGCACAAGCTATGTATGATGATGACATTGTTGCAAAACAAAAAGGCGAAAAAATCAGTGCATACAAAGTCGAATAAAAAACTAATTTATTTGGGCGAATTTTTGCATTGCGATTTGATATACCGAAAATCGGAATTTTGTATCAAACGCAATGCAAAAACCACTCATTTCACGACTTCGCTATCGCTACGGCTAATTTTGCACAGAAATACTGTGCAAAATGGATCTTTGAACCGACTTTTGAAAAAGTCGGTTCAAATCGTTACAATCGTTTTCGCGGGTAATAAATGCCTTCCATAAAGTTAAACAGATATTCTTCTTTCTACTCGGTTATTTTAAAAGCATTTTTGACTGTGGGTTTTTTTTCTGCCTTCCTCTTAATCATGTTAATAAAACTAACCCCAAAGTTTTCCGATGAATACTCATTCATTGTATACGACAAAAACGGAAATCTTTTAAATGCAACAGTGTCTTCTGATGAGCAGTGGCGGTTTCCCCCGTCAAAAAACATAGTTAAAGAATACATAGATGCGGCAATCCTTTATGAAGACAAAAACTTTTATTCCCACTGCGGGATTGACAGCTTGGCTGTATTGCGTGCATTAGCGGGAAATATAAAAGCCGGTAAAACAATTTCCGGTGCATCAACCATCACAATGCAGGCAGTAAGACTTTCGCAACATAAACCGGAGCGAACAATAAAACAAAAAATAAAAGAAATGCTTCTAAGCCTCTTACTGGAATTAAGATTCAGCAAAAAAGAAATATTCGAAATTTATGCCGCAAACGCTCCCTATGGCGGCAATGTAATCGGACTGGAAACTGCAAGTTGGCGATATTTTAAACGCAAATCCAAAGACCTGTCTTTTGCGGAAGTTGCAACTCTTGCCGTACTTCCGAATCAACCCTCTCTTGTCCGACCCGGAGTGGAAAGTAAATTGCTTGAAAAAAAGCGAAATTTCGTGTTAAAAAAAGCGTTGAATGCGAGGTGTATTAGCAGCGAAATTTATGAGTTATCCATTTTGGAATCTGTTCCCGAAGAGCCTAAAACATTACCGAATATTATCCCTCATTATTCACAGTTTATAAAATCAAAAAAAGTCAAAATTCACAACTCAAAAGCGATTACAAATATTGATATAAACCTGCAAGAGCGAGCCTCCGGTATCGTTGAGCTTCATTCTGCATATCTGTCCAACAGCGAAGTTCATAATGCCGCCGCAATAATACTCGAAAACAAAACGGGGAATATTCTGGCTTATATCGGAAATACGGGGCTTTTGGGTAAGGCTCCGCCTAATCGCAAAGCAGTAAACGAAGCCGTTGATATGGTTCAGGCTAGACGAAGCTCCGGCAGTTTACTCAAGCCGTTTTTGTTTGCGGCGATGCTTGATTCAGGGCTTTTGCTTCCCGACCAATTATTAAAAGACACGCCTATACAAATTGCAGGTTATACGCCCAAAAATAATACTCTAAAATACTTAGGCGCAGTTCCCGCAAGCGAAGCATTGACCCGATCTTTGAACATACCATTTGTTCATGGTTTACGAGAATATTCCATTTCGGCATTTTTAAAATTATTGAAAAGGCTCGGTTTTTCAACCTTTACCCGAACTGCAGACGAGTACGGGTTGCCATTGATTTTAGGAGGAGGCGAGCTTACACTCTTTGAAGCTTCTACAGCATTTAAAAACCTGATGTTATCGGCAATTAACTTTACTTCGCCTAAAAATTCAAATCCCGAAACAATAGTAATTCCTAAAACTGCTTATCCTATATCATCGGCGGCGGCCAGAATAACGCTGGAAATACTTGCAGGCGGAGTGCGCCCCGCTGATGAAGAGTCTTGGCAGTATTATGCGTCCCGTCAAAAAATTGCGTGGAAAACGGGTACGAGCTACGGAAACAAAGATGCCTGGAGTATAGGTGTTACGCCTGAATACACTGTAGGCGTTTGGATTGGCAATGCTTCCGGCGAAGGCAGGCCTGAAATAAAGAGCGGAACTGCCGCAGCTCCTTTAATGTTCAAACTGTTTGAACTTTTGCCAAAAGCTGTTTGGCCTGAAAGAAAACTTGACGATTATAAAACTGTTACTGTTTGCGCTCATTCCGGTTGTATTGCATCACAATATTGCGATCAAAAAAACGAGATAAGCATTCCAACGACAAGCCCCCTTGACCTTCCTTGTCCTTATTGTCGTGCTGTTTCTCTGACACAGGACGGTAAATACAGAGCGACTGCAAATGAGTTGGATACAATTCCAAAAATTGAAAATCGATTTGTACTTCCTGCAAGCCAAGAGTATTATTACAAAAAAAATCACAGAAATTATAAACCACTTCCACCCGTATTAAAAACCGGTAATTATGCAGATTTTCAAATACTCACTCCGGCAAACGGATTGAAAATATTTATCCCGATTGAGCTTGACGGAAGTCCGGGTGCTTTGGTTGTAAAAGCTGTACACAAAAATCCTGAAGCAACTATCTTCTGGGATATTGACGGTGATTATCTTGGCGAAACTTGTATTAAGCATGAGTGGAACATTCGTGCCGGCATAGGAAAACACAGATTAACATTAACCGATAACTTGGGAAATCAGCAGGTTCTGATATTTACAATATTAAGTGAACTTACACCGTAGGGAATGTATTGGTTTAAGCCATTAAAAACTTGTTTACTTTTTTAATTTTAGCATGTCAATGACCAATGAAAATTTCACCCTAAAAAGCATGAAATTTGCCAGTGAAAATTTCACTACTGGTTTATCAAGCTGATTTGGCATCTTCAAAAAA
>PDWI01008483.1_pt1 | contig 12090 bp, 10 predicted proteins | sample 1430891 | NCBI WGS metagenome assembly PDWI01 (sample SAMN01162508, study PRJNA174530) | Oral metagenome, whole genome shotgun sequencing project. | biome: Marine environment; feature: Marine mammal; material: Swab sample of the gingival sulcus; isolation source: swab sample of gingival sulcus...
ATGGTGGAAAAGATCCCACAACTCTGACGACAGGTACATCTATATCTATGAGCTGGACGGAATCCCGTGCGGCGTCGTCACCTTTACAGACGTAGACCTGGCGAACAAGACCGGCTACTGGGGCTACTACCTAGACAATGAAGGCCTCGACAGCAGGGGGGCGCTCATGCAAGCTTGGATGAAGATTCAGCTCGAAGCCGTTGAGGTTGCCCTATCAGACCTTGGCCTCACGGCTCTGCGCAGCGAAGTTCTAGAGGCCAACGCCGGAGTTTTAGCTTTCAATCGCCGAAACGGATGCAGAGAAGTTGGCCGTAGGGTTGACTCGTCCGAGGCAAAACCGCGGGAAGTGGTTGAGCTCCTTTGGGAGTACAGCCCAGACTCTGCCTAGTAAAATCAAGACAGCCCACCTCAAAGCTTCAAGGAGCCTCATGACAGACTTCCATATCGATCAGGCCAGCGGTGTACGCATGATCGGAGCAGAGATGCTCTTCGAATCTGAGCGTTCTGAATCTGGGTCCGCAGCAGCAGTGGTGGACCTGACGAAGGAACTCCTAGCCAAACAGAGTGCAACGCGTGTGCTGCTGCTCGGAATCCGGGCCTCAATGCTGCTGGATTCTCTGGAACCTGACCAGAAGGTCGACGTGCTTGTTCGGTGTCTTGAGGACGCGCGCGAGATCGCAGCCAACCGCTATATGTTTGGCAATTTGTCTGTCTGGTGTGGTGGTGCAGACAGGTTTGATCCCCCCGCGAAATACGATCTGATCATCACCTTGGATGATCCGATCAGCCTGTTAACCCCGGATTCTAATCCGTTGGAAACTATGGCCTTGATTGAACGCGTGGCGACCTGGGTTGAGGACGGCGGCAAGCTGGTCTGCCAGATTTCTAACGGGTTCAGTGTTGAGACGGTTAGCTCGATAGAGACACAGGACTCCAAGGTTACCGCGGAGCGCATTGCTTACTCTCAGGCCCCGAAGGAGGTGGAACCGCCTGAGGTCGGATCGGACGACAACGGCGACTGGTGGCGAGGCGCACCCGGGTTCCCGCAGCGCTCCCCATATTGGTCTGAGGTTTCGACGGTTTCGGAGCTCGGTGGTATGAAGCTGACATCGCTCTATGCGGCCTACCCGACCCGCACCCATCCCGCGCTTCTCATCGATAGCGACGCGGTCGACGAACTGGAATACGCCTACTATATTCCGGCCCTGCAAGCACAGACGTTCGTCCCCGAACATCAGATGCATCTTGTTGAACCAGTCGGGATGCTGTCTGGGGCGATTCGCGCCGGACAAACAGTGGGGTTGGCCCCATCGTGGGTGCTCGTGTTCCAAAATGAGGCCTCCGAGGTTTCATTGCCTGCCCTTATTTACGCTGAATTGGGGATGGCCAGCAAATGGCGTCAAGGCCACAAAATGACTCGCGATGGCGACACATTCAAGTGGGCTCCTCGCAAAGATGGCGCAGCGTATTGTGCCTCTGATTTGTTGAGTCGGGAGCAACAGACGGAGCCCACACACCAGATGGGCCTGCTACTGAACATGGTCTTGCGGGACGAACTGAGCAGCGGAAATATGAGCACGCTCAGGGAACTGCTCGTTGATTATGCCGATTGGCTAGAGGAGTTGTCTCCGAAGGAAGCGGTTTTCGCTACGCCAGACAACGTGTTGATCACGTCGGAGGGGTTCAGCATCTTTGACACGTCGTGGAATTGGGCTAAAGAGGTGTCCCACGATGTTGCCCTAACTTACTGCCTGAGGCATTTTTCGATTCGGTTGCTGCGGGCCGGGTTGCCGCATCCGTGGCGTCCCGAGCTTTCCCCGAACGAGATGGCGCTTACGCTCGCTGGTATGGCAGGCCGGGGCTTCTCGAAGTCGGTCGTTTCTGCTGCCGCGAAACTTGATGCGGCGATGCAGATCGCACTATTTGATGTGCCATCGACGGATGCCAAGCGCTTCGCCTCGGATGCGATAGCCGAAGGTAGTTCGGCCTGTACGTTCACGGTGGTTGGCGGTGCTGGGTTCAAGGAATTGGCCACGCAGTCGACCCGCATGTCTATTGCCCTGCAGACCCGAACTGATCAGGTGGCTTGGCTAGAGAAGGCCCTAGAGAATCGCTCGGCTAAATTGTTGAAGACTGAAAAGCGGTTGGCGCACACCCGATCGTCTGTGTCATTCCGAGTGGGGCAGGTCGTGACGTGGCCGCTGCGGCGTCCGATGCACTTGTTCAAGGATCGGATGCAGTCTCTGATTCCCACGAATCTGATCAATAAGGGTATTGCGGCCTTGAAACAAGCCGCCAGTAAGTAGGTGTTTGGGCCGCGCGCAGCGTGCGTGCGGCCACGAACCCCAGGCCGAGTCGCAGGAGCGTTTGTCTGGTTTATTTGCTCTCGTGGTATGCCTTGATCGCGCTGTCGATGTCGCCGTCGTGGATCAATTCGCCACTCTTTAGGTGCAGGCCGCGGGTGCAGAAGCGCTTGAGATCTGGCTCACTGTGGGAAACCAAAAACAGTGTTCTGCCGTCTTCTAAGAGGCCCTCCATGCGTCGATAGCATTTGTCTCGGAATTCCCTATCGCCAACGGCCAACACCTCGTCAACGAGGATTATGGGCTCGTCCAGGCTGGTTACCACCGAGAACCCTAGGCGCACTTGCATGCCGGACGAAAAGTGCCGGAACGGGGTGTCTAAGCCGGCGGCCACCTGTGGGCCTGCGAATTCGATGATCTCATCGAAGCGTTCGCTTACTTGCTCGTTGGTAAGGCCGTGCAGGGCGCCAGTAAGGAACACGTTTTCGCGGCCCGTGAGGTCACCGGAGAAGCCACCGGTTAGCTCGATTAGGGGAGCTACTTTTTGGCGCACCTCAACGGTGCCTTCGTCGGGCAATAGTACGCCGGCGATCATGCGCAGTAGGGTTGATTTGCCGCAGCCATTGGCCCCGATCAAACCAACGGCTTCACCCTGTTTGACATCGAATGTGACGTTACGGAGTGCCCAAAAGGTGCTCGTGTCGCCGGTTGTCTTTTGGGTAAACACCATTTCTCGAAGTGAGCGTTTGCGCTTTCGGGAGCGGTAGAACTCAATGCCAAGATTTTTTACGGAGATGATTGGGCTGTCGTCCATCAGATCTCCTTCAGCATCGGCCGTTCAAGCCTGCGGAACATGTAGCTGCCGAATGCTGCCACGCCGATCGAAATCAGAGCTGAGGATGCGAGTGCAAGTTTGTCCATCTCGAAGTAGAAGAAGCCAGCTCGATACAACTCCATGATTCCTGTGAGTGGATTGCAGATTAGGATCGCGTGAATCCAGGGGATGTGGGTGGTAGTGGCGTAGATGATTGGGGTCGCATAGAACAGCACCCGTAGGATGATGCGCACGACGCGTTCTGAGTCTGTGACTAGCACATTCAGTGGGGAGAGCAGTAGGCCAAGCCCAGATAGAAGGATGAATTGCAACACCATCGCTACCGGGATGAATACGAGCCGCCAGTTCAACTCTGTGTGGCCTTGTATCGCATAGATGACCGTGATCGCCGCCAAGACAGGCAGCGAGAAGACGAATTCGATGCCTTTAGCGATCACCCCGCGCAACACCCATAGCTCGCGCGGCAGGCTTGATGATCGAACCATCTTTTGTTCATTCATGAGTGCTCTGCACGAATCTGTTACTGCAGCATTGAACCACTGCCATGCCAAGAGCCCAGAGAGAAGAAACAAGATGTATGGCTGGTGTCCGACCTTTCCTCGGTCGAAGATGATCACGAACACCACATAGTAGACGCCGGCCATCGAAAGGGGGTCGAGAATCGTCCACAGGTAGCCCAGTGCACTGCGAGCGTACCGAATTCTTAAGTCACGACGAACCATGACCAGCAAGACGGATCGGGATTCCCAAATCCGGCGCCAACGGTCTAGGTTCATGCGCACTCCTTTCGTTCGGCGATAAGTCTACCGGCATCCGTCTCTGGCTAGTCCACTTCCCGACCAGTTCGCAGTCTTTAGCTAGGTGCATCAGACGTGGGAAGCCCAGTCGCGGACGAGGTGAATTATCGCAGATTTGGGGCTTGATCTTGGAATGGGGGCGATTCAGCGGGGCGTCTGATGAATACCTCCCCCGATTATGCCTTCGGATTCGCGCAGCACGAGGCGTCGACCTTTAGTATCATCGCCTTCATGCGTGCGTGGACTGGAACTACCCTCTTGCTGGCACTCGTCATGGTGTCGAGTAGTGGCATCGCGTTCGCCGACCCTGGTTCTTCCGGCTCCTCGGAGGGTCCCGCAATGCCGCAGTCAACGGCCACGCCTACGCAAACGAGCCCCAGCGTTTCTGTGTCGCCCTCCCCATCTGCGACATCTAGAACCCCGGAATCGACGAGTTCGCCAGGTAACCCGAGCCCAGAATCACAGTGTGTGATTCAGGCGCATAGTGCCGGCACTAAGCCGGTTGGTCAATTGACCTACATCTGGGGCGAGACCAGCAACTGTGCCGACAATTCTCAGGTGCAGCTTCAGGTGCTGATTGATGGCGAATGGGTTTTGACTGATGAAGGGGAATTGCGGCCAGACGGCACGTTTGCGGTTCCGTTCACTTACAACTCTAATGTGGTGGGCGTTTCGAGGATTAGGGCCGTCAGCCCGACACCGGATCCTAGTTACAGCAATGAGGTCACCCTTGAACGAATTGGTGAAGTGACTGCCAATTTCGTTAGGCAAAAGGTTTCTGGATTCACAACCTACACTTGGGGAACTGTTGCGGGTGCCGCTAACGCCAGGGTTTGGACGGAAGTGAAGGCCAATGGGGCGTGGTCCCAGTCGCAGGTTCGCCGAACTGACAGCGCCGGACGCTTCCGGATCCCTCTCACATACGGTAGAAACACGCCCGGCAAGTATGAATGGCGGGTGCGGATTCAGCTCCCGAGTGGGCGGATAGTGTCGTCCAAACCGTTTGTTCACACTCGGACCACCGGGGTGTTGGTGTCGCATGTTACGCGAAAGGTGATCGGCCAGACCACAAATGCTTGGGGCCGCCTCAACAGCCGAGCGGTTCCCTATCGTCCGGCCCAGTATCGAACCGAGGTGCTTGTGAATGGACGTTGGTCGCGTTCTCAAGTTCGCAACCCGAACGCCAACGGCGGGTTTGTGATTCCGCTAACTTATGGGGCAACAACCGTTGGATCGTATCGGTATCGGGTTGCGGCGAAGTTATCAAATGGGGCGACGACGTACTCAAAACCGTTTACCCTCTCGCGCTTCGATTCTTGGAAAGCAACCATTCGGCGGGTTAGTAGGGCCGAACTTGGCCCCACCTATCGGTCGGGATGCCCCGTCGGGCCGAACCGGCTTCGAGCTATCGATATGACTTATCGTAACTATTCGGGCCAGGTGCGAAAGGGTACGCTGATTATTCGCCGAGACTTGGCTCCCAGAGTTCGCGATGCCTTCAAAGACGCCTTTCGTAAGAATTTTCGGGTCTACCAAATGGTGAATCCAACGGCCTGGGGTGGCAACGATATTGACATGATGGCGGCCGACAACACGTCAGCTTTCAATTGCCGCCGGGTGGTTGGGAATCCCTATGCGCTGTCGCCACACGCATATGGGATTGCTATCGACATTAATCCTGCGGAAAACCCGTATAGAGACAGAAATGGTGTCTGGCATCCGAACGCCAGATACGCCTATTGGCGCCCGGCCGGAGTTGCGGGGATGCACTATCCCGGCGGGGCAATGGTAAAAGCTTTAAAGAGTAGGGGATTCGAATGGTATCAAGGTTGGGATTGGCATCACTTTCAGTTGCCGCGCTAATCATTCTCGCGGGCTGTGCGCCCGGTGGCTCGGGGGCGGAGCGGACGGGTATTCCGACCCCTGATGGGGTAAGCGTCGGTGCACCAAGCGGGTCACCGACGGCGGCACCGACTACACCTGCGCCAGCTCCCAGTACTCCAACGGCGGCGCCACCTACGTCTACAGCCGGGCCGACCACGCCTAAAGTTGCGCCGACTAAGCCGCCGGCTTCGCCAAGTACACCCAGCCTGACGCCAGGTATCGACGTCAATCAGCTTCCCATGCCTCAGGGGTGGAAGCCGAGGTCGCAGCGGGTTGTTGGCGAGAGCGCGCCGAGCATGCCTTGGGCGGTTGAGCGAGATGTTGCCGAACTAATGCTGACTCTTCGCGACATGTCATGCAGCCCCAAACTCATTTCGCCAAGGTGGGCCATTGAGGGCAGTTACACAACGGACGCCAACAATATGGCCGTCATTGAACAGCTCACTTTTCGGGATTCGGGTACGGCAAAGAAATTTACGCAAGCCTATGCCGATGGCAGCCTCAGCTGCACTCCGAAGCCGAAGCTAGAGAATGTGCCGGATCCGGTGCTGCGCCGGATAATTGGTCCTGAGAAGTGGACGGAAGTCGTTGTTGCTCGGGGTTCAAAGGTGATGCTCGTGATGATCAAAGGGGAGCCAAGCACCAAGTACTTGAAGGCCTTGGTAGCGAAAATGTGAGGCTGTAACTCCGGCTAGTTGGCGGTAGGTTGCCCGCCAACCGCGAGTTAGCCAGGTGGCTGCTATTTGATTCTGTCGGGGGTCGTGCGGGAGGCCGCGAAAGCGACGGGTAGTGCCGGAACGCAGCTGAGCAACATGCCCATCTCGTAAGGCAAAGAACTGCCCGGTTGGGGTTCGCCTCGAAGACGCGCTATGAGCGACGACAACGGGATGCCATAGGCGTTGCCTAACATGATGATTCGGATCGCAGCCAGGATGTCTCGCGCTCGTGGTTCCCCATATTCGGCGATGATCCGGCTCCAAGCGCTTTCAGACGGTGCCCCGGTGGTGTCTGCATAGTGTTGGGCAAATGCGATGGCGGCGGCCTGCTCTGCCGGTACCGCCGATGTGTCGCCGCCCAACAGCTCCGAGATCTCTTCGGATTCGACCCCGGCCTCCAATGCGGCCTTGGTGTGCCCCCATGCACAGGCGGCACAACCGTTCACTTCGGTTACCGCGAGCATTATTCGCTCTATAAAATCGCGCCCCAGGCGCATCTTCGCGAGGTGAAGGCGACCGACCCCGCGCATCGCGTCGGTCATGATGGTGAAACCTTGGCGTAGGCCAAATATGCGTTTTGCTTTAAGCACGACTCTAGTTTAGTGGCCGGGCGCCTCACCTCAATAGATGGCTTGCGACTAGGTGTTTGATGCCTGCTCGGCAGGGAAAACTCGTTGCAGCAGCTTCACCATCCAAGACGCGCTTTGCACCTGAATGATGAACGCGGCTGCCAATATCAGCGCAGCCTCCGGGCCGAAGGACGCCACTGCGAGCCCCAGAGCGATAGACAGATTTCGCATCACGGTGCCGTACACGAGTGCGATGGCGTCACCGCGTGGCAGCAAGGCTCGTCCGGTTGCGATAGATATGGCGTAGTTGATCAGGTAGAACAGGGTCACCGGCACCAGCACCCATGCCAGCAGAGCCGGTTTGGCGATAATCATTGGGGCTTTCAGGCCCATTGCCACAAAAACGATACCGAGCACACCCAGCGTTGATAGGCCGGGAAACACCGGTGCGATGCGGGAGAATCCGGGTTGCCCCATGGTCGCTACCGCGATTCGGCGGGTGATCCAGCCGAGTAGCATGGGCACGAAAACTACCAGCCCTACCGTGATGACCACGCCCAATAGATTGACCGGCACTACGCTGCCCGCCAGCCAATACAGATAAAACGGTGCCGCCAGCGACGCCAGAATCAGGCCGATCACGGTCATTTGAACCGCCGCTGGCATGTTGCCTTTGGCGAACCCCGTCCAAGAAATCGTCATACCTGATGTGGGAAACAGGCCAGTCATGATCATGCCCGCAAACAGCACTGGTTGGTCGCGGAAAAACAGTAACGCCAACCCCCAGGCGACGAATGGCAGCACCAAGAAGTTCAACACCATGGCCATGCTGACCGGACGCAGGTGTTGCACGTTGAGTGCCTGTTGCGGCTTGAAGGTGACCATCATCGGGTACACCATCAACATGGTCAGCGGCAGAATAATGACCTGCAGTGGACGCAGGTCAATCACTGCGCCGGTGAGGAAACCAAGTAGCATTGAGATCGGAATTAAGATGCCTAGCTTTTTGCCGAGGGAGCCAAGAGTTTTGACAATGCGGGGCGGCGGGTTCTGAGAGACGGACATGCACCCCAGTATACCCCGGGGGGTATGTCTTGTCTGTGATTTTGCTCCTAGCGAATTACTAGATGACCGCAAGCCTGGCGAGCAAAACGCACTACCAAGCTTAGAAAGCGCGACGCCCAAGATGAACACACAGACGGCAACGTCGCAACGAATCAGCCAACTGGCCACCAAGCCTTGAGCAGGGCGCAACAACCGGCAACTAGCCGCAACCTACTGAGAATGCGTAGAAGCCTAGGAGGCTAGCGCCTTTCTCACTTCTTCAATCACCTGATCTTGCTGGTCATCGGTTAAATCGGCAAACATCGGCAGCGACAGCTCTTCGGCGTAAAATTGCTCTGCATTGGGGCACATGCCGCGCTTATAGCCCATGTCTTCGAAAACTGGATGCCAATACACCGGTATGTAATTGACCTGCACACCAATTCCCGCTGCCCGCATCTTTTCGTACACCTCACGGCGCCGACCGTCTTTGATGCGCAACGGGTACAAATGCCATATCGGGTCAACGTCGTCTCGCACCTGCGGCAATTGCAGCCCCGGCACGTCCGCCAGACCCTCTTGATACCTGGCGAAGATCCTCGCCCGGCGAGCCTTGAACGCAGCAAGCCGTTTCAACTGCGACAGCCCGAGAGCACACAGCACATCCGGTAGCCGGTAGTTTAGGCCCACCTCGTGCACTTCCTGATGCCAGGCGCCCTCATCGGGGTAGCGCATCCGATCCCGATCCCGCATTAACCCGATGAAGTGGAACTCATGGGCGCGCTGCCCGATCTGCTCATCCCGGCAGGCGACCGCCCCGCCTTCGGCAGTGGTCATGTTCTTGGTGGGGAAGAACGAGAAAGTGGTTACATCACACAAAGAACCAACAGGTTTGCCCCGATAACTAGCGCCGATCGAGTGGGCGGCATCCTCTAAAGTGGCGGCGCCGACCTTCTCGGCAATCGCGGTCAACGCGTCTGCATCAATGGGATGGCCGGCATAGTCAACGCCAGCGATCACCTTAGTTTTGGACGAGGCCAGCTCGGCCACCTGAACCGGATCAATGTTCGCGGTGTCGGGTTCGATATCTGCGAAAGTGATCTTTGCGCCATGCATGACTGCCGTGGACGCGGTGGCAACGAACGTCATCGGAGTGGTGATTACCTCATCGCCTGGTTTCACGCCGAGTGCCGCATAAGCGATATGCAGCGCAGCAGTGCCACTGGTGGCGGACACCACCCGCGGCGCCTGGGCCAGCTTGGCCAACTCGGCCTCAAACCGGGTTACCGTCGGGCCGGTGGTCAGCCAATCGCCCCGCAAGACCTCAGCTACAGCAGCTATGTCTTCTTCTATGATCTGCTGACGACCGTAAGGGAGCACTAGACCGTATCCTCAATAATCTTCTTAATGTCTTCTGCCGAATACCACAGGTCGTTTTTGTCGGACGCACAGTGGAAGCCCTGTGGTACCGGCACCCCGTCGGCAGGAGCGTGATAGCCCCACGTAGGCAATTCGGGCTGAATCACATAGTACTTTCCGTCGGCAATGATCAGTGCCCGCCGGCCTTCTTCTGGCGAAATCATCTCTTCGTGCAGCTTCTCGCCCGGACGAAGGCCCATGTCGTGCATTTCTGCCCCGGGAGCTACGGCTTGAGCCAAGTCAGTTACCTTATGCGACGGAATATGGGGCACGACCAACTCGCCACCTTGCATCATCTCGAAGGTGTCGAGAACCATTTGCACCGCCTGCGGGAGAGTGATCAGGAAGCGCGTGCATCGAAGGTCGGTGATTGGAATCGACTGACCCGCCTCGTGCAGGGCCCGGAACTTGGGAACGATCGAACCACGAGATCCGGTCACGTTGCCATACCTGACCACCGCAAACCTGGTCTGATAGGCGGCCGCGTAGTGGTTGCCGTTGATGAACAGCTTGTCTGCGGTCAGCTTGGTGGCGCCGTAGAGGTTGATCGGGCTGGAAGCCTTGTCAGTGGAAAGCGCCACAACCTTCTTCACCCCAGCATCAATTGATGCCTCGATGACGTTCTGGCTACCAAGGATGTTCGTCTTAACGAACTCAAATGGATTGTATTCACCGGTATCAACTTGCTTCAGTGCGGCGGCGTGAACCACATAGTCGACACCGTGCATGGCGCGATTCATGCGCGGCAGATCCCGAACATCGCCGATGAACCAGCGCAGCCGCGGGTCGTCATTGAACTTCTGGCGAACCTCCCACTGCTTGAGCTCGTCGCGGCTGTAGATCACGATGCGCTTGGGGTTTATGTCTTTGAGAAGCCGCTCAATGAGAGCCTTTCCAAATGAGCCAGTCCCACCGGTGACCAGGATTGACTTGCCTTCTAGAATGCTCACATTTCCTCCGAATTCTTGGCGTTTTGCTGAGCTAGAGTATACAAGCTCACCCTACTACGCTGTAGCCGTGCAAGAGGTTAAGCAACTCGGTGTCGGAATCCGAGTAGACGCTGGGGTCACGACGGGCGTCGGACATTTGATGCGCTGTCTAGCGCTAGGCGAGGAACTTCGCAGCCGAGATCTGCGAGTCGAACTAATTGGCGACGCCGAGGGCTTAGAGTTCGCCCTAAATCAAATCGATAGAAGGGGCTTTAGAATCAGCTCAGCCGAACCTGATTTAGCGAGTCAGTTCGCTCGTCTCGGTTTGAGCCAGGCAGTGATCGACGGCTACCACATACCTGCGAGCGCAGGAGCGGAGCTTCGAGCCGCCGATATTCGGGTGGCCACACTTGTCGACGGCACTTTTGGGTTACATCAAGAGGCCGATCTGTATATAGACCAAAACTTGGGGGCGCAGCCAGTTCCTGTCGCCAAGAATCGTGAGTTTCTCGCCGGTGTCCGGTACGCAATCGTTGGTGATCACGTCCTTGCTCGACGCCCCGATCAGCTACGGAAACCCAATTTCCCGCCACGGATTTTAGTGATGTTTGGCGGCACGGATGCGGCCGGAGGCACATCAGTGCTCGTCCACTGCCTGGCAGAAACAGGTCTCGGCATGCACATATGTGCTGTGGCTCCCCGGGAGACGGTTCGCGCAGAAATCGAAGAGATCACATTCACAGATGGCCAGTCAATCGAGATACTGCCAAGCCTGGCCGATATGCCAGCCACGGCCGACACATGCGATCTAGTGGTTTCGGCCGCCGGAACATCCATCTGGGAGTTGCTCTGCCTGCGCCTTCCCATTGCCGCGGTTGCCGTCGTCGAAAACCAACTCGACGCGTATCAGCGAATGGCAGCCCAAGGCGTGGTAGCGCCCGTCGGCCTCTTGGACGACATCCGAGACGCTGGCGATCCCCGAAATCGAAGCATCAATCTTCTCTCGCAACTGATTTCGCAGCCCGAAGAGCGGGAAAGACTAGCCGACAAAGGTGGCCAACTCGTCGATGGGCTGGGTCGGCAACGGATCATAGATGCGTTTCTAAACTGAATGGTGGACCCATCGGGTATTCGCTACCGCTGCTGATAGAGTCGGGGCCGTGAAAATATTAATCACTGGCGGCGCTGGATTTATAGGTTCTACAGTGGGTTCGGCGTGTGAAGACGCGGGCCACGAAGTAGTGATTCTAGACGACTTTTCGGCGGGCAAGCGCGAGTTCGCCCTAGATCGGCCTTGTTATGAGGGTGACATCGCAGACCCGGCGATTTGGGAACGCATCTTTACCGAACACGAGATTGATGCGCTGGTGCACTGCGCGGCCAAGATCGTGGTGCCGGAGTCGGTTGCGCAGCCGATGGAATACTACGAAAACAATGTGGCCAAGACCCTCGATATGCTGGCGATCCTCGCTGAAGCCAACATGAATCGCATTGTCTTTTCGTCCTCGGCATCGATCTACGCGGCGGGCGAAGACTTCCAGGTCACCGAAGAGTCCCTACTTGCTCCAGGATCCCCCTACGCTGCGACCAAGAT
>PDWI01028306.1_pt1 | contig 12090 bp, 8 predicted proteins | sample 1430891 | NCBI WGS metagenome assembly PDWI01 (sample SAMN01162508, study PRJNA174530) | Oral metagenome, whole genome shotgun sequencing project. | biome: Marine environment; feature: Marine mammal; material: Swab sample of the gingival sulcus; isolation source: swab sample of gingival sulcus...
TTCACGGTGATCCAGGACGCGGTGAATGCTGCGGCGGATGGTGATGTCATAGAGATTGGTCCTGGTCGGTATGAAGAGTACCATGTTTATGCCAATGATAATTCTGGCACCTGTGTTAGAGTTTGGAATAAGTCTTTGAGTTTCATTGGTTCAGGCCCCACTGAGACTATCATTGGGCTAGAGAATGCAACTGGTCATCCTCGAATAGTTGGGATCAGACCGTGGAATAGTCAGTCGATTCATGTCGAAAATCTGGGCTTTTATGCCCAATGGGGGAAAGGGCTCCATCTTGAGGTGCCCGAAATTGAGGTTGAGAACTGTGAATTCTTGGGAGACCATCCTCAACAGCACACTGATGGCATTGTGGCGATGGATATCGAGAAGGGGTATATCCGCAATTGCCGGTTTTATAACCTGAGACAAGATATTGGCCTTTTTAGCCCAGTTCGCGGCTTAGTTATCGAGGATTGTGAGTTTTCAGGATTTCAGTATGGGATAAGTGCTGGCTATGCCAACACTCATTTTATTGTCCGTAATTCCACATTTGATGGTGAATGGGCATTGAACGCAGTGGGTGTGTGGATCTGGGATGGTGCGCGGATAGATATGAGCGGATGCACCATCACGCGTTGTACGGCTGAAGCTGCTTTTGACCAAAACGGTCCCTCCGTTGTCCGGGATTGCGTGCTTGAATATGTGGATGGGCCGGAAGGTTTCCGTGATGGTGCCGTGTACCTGCATGCACGTCACCAGGTTCTTTTTGAGAACAACATCATAACTTCGGATTTTGTGTGTTTTGCCATAATAAGTAATGGTCTTCCGGGGGCCTCGGCTTTTCATAACAACCATATCCTTGTTCTCGGGGATGGCTTGTACCTGAAAGGGGAAGATCCTAGTGGTTATATGTATCCTGGTGAAATCTTGAACATGGAGAACAACTACTGGGGCACTACCGATGAGGAAGAGATCGCTGCCCGCATAATTGATGGCAATGATAACCCTGATATAGAGTTCACGGTGGACTTCTTGCCGCTGGCAGACGGTCCTGTTCCGACTGAGCGGATAGCTCTGGATGGGGTGAAGGCGCTTTATCGTTGATTCCGGTAGAGAAAATCGCGGGAATTGAGGCCGGCCAAGGAAAATCAGGAAATTTCTCAAAACAATCAAGTTGACGAATGTCCCAGGATCCCATAGCATACCTCTCAGCACAATTGACCAAGGTCTGTTGTCCTTTCCATACCAAGGACTTAGATCCGTAGGCTCTGCGGCCCGGCATTTGTCGGGCCGCAACCGTTTCCCCGCCACCCGAACTTGCGGCATCCTCAACATGGCCCACACCTTCAAGCACCGCCTGGAATACGCCGCCTTCAAGGGCCTTTTCCTTTCCACGCGCATCATGCCGCGTTCTTGGTTGCTGGGGCTGGGCCGCCTGGTGGGCAGCCTGGTCTGGAAGGTGGCGGGCTTCCGGCGCGCCATCATCCTCGACAACCTACGGCACGCCTTTCCCGAGCGGGACCAGACCTGGCGCCTGCGCACCGCCCACACCTTCTACCGCAACCTGGGCATGACCCTGATGGAATTTTTCGCTTCCGGCAATCGCAGCGCGGAGGACCTGCTGCGCGATGTGCGCCTGGCCGGCGAAGAACATCTGGAAGGCGTGCTGGCCGGGCGGGAGGCGGCCGTGGTCGTGTCCGGGCACTTCGGCAATTTCGAGTTGCTGCTGCCCCGGGCCGGAGTGGGCGGCATCAAGGCCCATGGGGTGGTCAAGCCCCAGCGCAACAAGCTCATCGACCAGTTCCTCAACAGCCTGCGCACGCGCGATGGGGTGGGTATCGTGCCCACCGGCGGCTCCGTGCCGCGCCTGCTGGAGGTGCTCGGCCAGGGAGAAACGGTGGGGTTGCTGGGAGACCAGGACGCCGGCGGCAAAGGGCAGTTCGTGAATTTTTTGAACCGGCCGGCCAGCGTTCACCGGGGGCCGGCCATGCTGGCGGTCAAGGCGGGGGTGCCGCTGTTCGGCGCTTTCCTTTTCCGGCAGCCGGATCACAGCCACGTCTTGGAAGTATCCCCTCCCCTGCGCCCGGATCCCGCCTGGGACGATGAAACAGCCATCGCGCGCCTGACGGAGCAGCACACCGCCCTGCTGGAAGACGCCGTGCGGCGCCAGCCCGAAATGTACTACTGGTTGCACAGGCGCTGGAAAACGCGCCCGCCCGGAGAAAAGAAACCCGACGAGAAATCCGCGTTCAAGGCACCAGGAAGATCCGGTTGAGAGCGGCCACGGCCTTGTCGGCGTGCGCCTCGAGGGTCACGAAGGAGACGGTGGAGAAGCTGGTGCTGATCAGCAGCACCTCCACGCCCTCCTCCTGCACGGAGCCGAAGACGCGGCCCGCGATGGCGGGTCGTTCCGCGAAATGCGGGCCGTAGATGGAGATGGCGCAGCAGCGGCGCCGGTAGTCCACGTGGCCGCCATCCAGGCAGTCCTCCTGGCTCTGGATGATGCCCAGGGCCTGGTCCAGATCGTCGGCGCCGATGGCGAAGCAGAGGTTGTCGTGCCCGTCCTTGTCCAAGAACGAGGTCACGCAGTTCACGTTCACGCCCTTGCTGCCCAGGGCCGCCAAGGTGTGGCCGCTGAGGTTCCGGCCAGCGGTCGCGCCCAGGACACGCACCAGGACCAAGTGGTCCGTGCGCATGATGCCTCCTACTGCGATGCGACCGGTCATGACAACAATCTCCGTGGCCGAATGGGCGGGTTTCATCGCTTCAAATCTATGCCCCGACAGACGGGAAACCAGAAAAAAACGCCCGTCCTTCAGGCGGGCGAGGTTGACTTTTGGCCGGGCAGGATCTAAAACCGGGAGACCGTTGTTTTTCCCTCAGCAAAGGATAGGGAACATGAAAAAAGTGGCCCTGATTCTCAGTGGATGTGGTGTGTACGACGGCGCGGAAATCCAGGAAGCTTGCGCCGCTCTGCTGGCCCTGCACCGGGCCGGCGCCGAGGTGACGGCCTGCGCCCCGAGCGGCGATCAGATGCACGTCATCAACCATCTGGCCGGCGAGCCCGCGGCCGGCGAAAGCCGCAACATCCTGATGGAGTCCGCCCGCATCGTGCGGGGGGAGATCAAGCCCCTGGCGGATCTGGATCCCGTCGATTTCGACTGCGTGGTGCTGCCCGGCGGCTTCGGCGCGGCCAAGAACCTGTGCAACTTCGCCACCGAGGGCGACCGGTGCACCGTGCACCCGGAGGTGGAAAGCTTCCTGCGCGAGGCCAACAACGTGGGCAAGCCCATCGGCGCCATGTGCATCGCGCCGGTGATCCTGGCCCGCGTCTTCGGCGCGGACCTGCATCCGGATCTGACCATCGGCACGGACCCCGCCACCGCCGGCATGGTGGAGAACATGGGCGCGAACCATGTGGACTGCGAGGCGGCCGAGACGGTGGTCGATGAGGCCAACCTCATGGTCACCACGCCCGCATACATGCTGGCCGGGGACATCGGGACCGTCTTTGCCGGCGCCGCGGGGTTTGTGGAGAAACTGCTGCGTCTTTGCCGCTAAGCGCCGAGGAGAGGCCGCAGGCGCAAATTGCCGCGGAAGTCGCGCCCGGCTTGACACACCCGGCTTGGCACACCCGGCTTGGCGCGTCCGGCATTTGGAGACCATCTGGATGAGCCCGAGCAACCAGACATGGTTTCCCGGGATGATCTCCTTGCCGAAAAAGAGAATCAGTCGCATTCTTCCGGAAGAGGTCTGGACGATCGGAACTCCGGGTGGTCCTTGGACGATCCGGATGCGGACAGACATCTGAACTGAGCTTCATCCGATTCTGCGCCCGGGAAGATTCAGGGGTCCGGTCACAGAACCGGTCCCTTTTTCCGTCCGGCCCCGCCGGATGCGGAGGTTCTGCCGTGACCGCCGATACCATGAAGTGCCTGGTCTACGACAAGGCCAGCATGCCCTGGGAGAAAAGCCGCGGTTTCCAGCTGCGCGAGATGCCCACCCCCTCCCTGGATGAGAGGGTCGATCCCTCGGACGCCGAGAACGTCATCATCAAGATCATTTATGCGGGATTTTGCGGCAGCGACCGCGGCATCTGGAACCGCACCGCCTTCAAGGGCATGATCTTCGACAGCCTCAAACGGGAGAAGGCCACGGTCCGGGTCATCGGCCATGAAATGGTGGGCGAGATCGTGGCCGTCGGTTCCGGCGTCACCCCCCACTACGGGTACCAGCCCAAGGACATCGTCTCCACCGAAAGCCACATCATCTGCGGCACCTGTTACCAGTGCCACATCGGGCAGACGCATATCTGCGCGCGGGATGTGATCATCGGCATCGCCCGTGACGGTTGTTTCGCCGAATACATCAAGCTGCCGGCCAACGTGCTGTGGCCCACGGACCCGCGCAAGATCAAGATGAAGGTGGCCGCCGTGCAGGAACCCTTCGGCAACGCCGTGCACGCCTGCACCACTGCCGATCTGCGCGGCAAGACCGTGGCCGTGTTCGGTTGCGGCACCATCGGCCTGTTCGTGATCATGATCGCCCGCGCCCTGGGGGCCACCCGGGTCATCGGTATCGAACCCAACCCCGCCAACGCGGAAAAGGCGCGCCTGCTGGGAGCCGACGAGGTCATCGAGATAGACCTGAGCAAGACCGGCAAACATTCCTGGAGCGCCAACAAAGCCCTGGTCAAGGATGTGCGCAACGCCTGCGGGGGCATCGGGGCGGACGTGTCCATGGAAATGGCCGGGTTCAACAACAGCGTCAACAACGCCATCCAGAGCACGCGGCGGGGCGGCGACGTCATCCTCTTCGGGCTCAAGCAGGGCAATTTCCACATCCAGGCCTTCGACCGCGTCATCGTCAACGGGCTGAATCTGCACAGCGTGATCGGTCGCCGGATCTTTGAAACCTGGTACCTGACCCGCAATCTGCTGGAAGACCAAAGCAACGGGATCCAGGAGAAGATCCACGAGGTCATTCTCGGAGGCGGGGACGATGCCGTCGTGCATATCGACGACTTCACGCCGGAAAGTTTCGAGGACACCCTGGCGGCTTGGCCCAAACCCCTAATCCAGTTCTAGGAGCAAGAACATGCGCATCAGCATCGAATACTGCCGTGTCTGAGACTACCACCCCAAGGCCGCCGGTCTGGCGGACGCCATCACATGAGGAAATCTTCACCGCGATCGACAAAAAAGCCTAGAAGGCTGAGCTTAGCCTGAGCTAGAGCTCCCTCGTCCTGACCAGTTCCCGCTGGAGACGATGGAGCTCTTTTTTCAATCCTTCAAGCTCCCGCTCCAGATCGGCGGTCTCGGTGTCCCAATCCTCCAAGGCCGTTTCCAGGGCGGTTTCGGCCTTGTGGAAGACATCGTCCAGATCCACCGCGAAAGCCTCATCCGCTGTCTCCACGGAGATCATGTTGTCATGACCGAGGCGAATCTCCAGTTGCAGATCCTTCATCGTGGCCATGGCCTCATCCAGGTTCGCGAGGGCTTCGTCCACCCGGGTGCCGATCAGCCGGCCCAGTTGCTCTGTGTCGATGATGACGACCGTCTCGTCCCCATTGTCCTCGATGACCACCAGGCCGTCGTCGGCCAAAGCCGCGCCAGCAGTCAAGAACAGTACCATGCCGATCAGGGGGAGCCGGCGGGTGATGGTGGGTAGGATCTTCATTGCGCACCTCCGCAAACAGAAAAAACAAAGGAAGAGACCAGCCAGTGTCTCTTCCTTACGCCCTTGGCTCGGATCGGGTTGCGTTTTTCCCCGCTCACGTCAACCCGGATCATTCATGGATAATTCGGGCTGAAGCGCGGATTGCAGCGCGCGCCACCAGCCGGGGCCGACCCGGCCTCGCACGGTACCGCCATCGCCCCCTTGCGCCCGGCTCAACGCGCCCGGCCCCGCACCATCGGCCAAAGAAGGAATATCCACCTTCAGCAATTCCCGCCCGTCATCCGCGCCCATCACCTTCAGTTCGAAGGCGTCCGTGGCCGTCACATCAGCCAGCAGCAGGCCGGTGCCGACCGTGCCCACCCAGCCGCTGCCCGCCGGAGCGGCCGGGCCAATGGAGAACGGCCGGCCCCGCACCACCGGACCGTTCGGCAAAACACGCAACTCCAGAACCGCACGGCCGGCAGCGGCCAGCCGATCCTGCGCCAACCGCACGGTCAGTTTCTCCAGCTGCAAAGGCGCCGGTGCGCGCAGGCTGTTCCGCCAGTTCCGCATGATCCGGCAACGCTGCTGGTTGGTCGCCGATACCGATGGAGACGAGCGGCCCGCCTCCAGGCCCAACCGCAACGCCCTGTCCAGGTCGCGCCAGGCCGCGCTCCAATCGCTTCCTCCCCCGGCCAGGGTACGGATTTTCGCCACACCGGCTTGGGCCCGCACCCACTGGGTTTCAAACTGATTCAACTTCTGGAGCTGACGCTCCTGATTCCGGCGCGCCATATGCGCGGCCCAACCCGCCAAGAAAGGATCGTCCAGGGTCTCGGCCAGCTCGGACCAGCTGTCGGATCCCGGCATCTGGGCCTGAGCCAAGGCCTCCTCGAAATCCGCCACCGAGGCGGCCTCCTGCGCCGTGGCCAGATCCGTGGTCGCCTGCCCGGCCTGAAGTCGGCGGACCACCGCCTCATGGTTCAGCCTCCGCAGCAGTGGCGTGTAGGTGGTCCGGTCGAAAGCCACGGCTTGGTTGTTTTCCAGTTCCGCCATCTTCAGGCTACCGTCCACCAGATGGGCCACCGCCTCGTCGCTCGATTCCAGCCAGCGGTACAACGCCACCGTATCGGCCACCAGCGGCGGCGCCTCCCCCGCGGCCAGGGTCCCAGCAGCCAGGGTCCCAGCAGTCTGGCGCAGATCCGGCAAGGCGGACAGGACGGCGGCCGGCAGCCACTGCCCCGTTTGCCAACTGTCGGCGTAGGCATGGCTGCCGAGGGACGCCCCGTGCTCCATGCGCTTGAGCCTGGCCAGGGCGAAGGCGCTGTTCCTGTACGCTCGGGTGGCGGGGCTGGCCGTGGGAGAAACAGACTCCGCCACGCCATAAAGATCGGCGGCCCATTCCTCGCTGAAGGTCTCCTGATCGAACAGGGCCAGCAACCGGGCCATACTCCAGGTCTGCTGCCGGTAATGGGCCAGATCCTGGGGTCTGTTCTCCAGGTCCAGCTCCCGCAAGGCCGCGGCATGATCCTGCGGGGCGGCCGCCTGCAGACTGTCCCGGCGGGCCCGGACCTGCGCGTCCGAAAGCCCGGCCAGATCCTGCCAGTAGACCCCTTGGGCCAGGCTGTGCCAGGCCAGAATCAGGCGCTGGCATTCCACATCCAGGATATCACCCTGATGGGCCAGGGCGCGCAGACGCTCTCTTTCCCGGTCCGGCCGGGTGCCCTGCTGGATACCGGCGGCAGCCAGGTCGCGGAACATGTCGATCTGGGCCAGCAGAGGCCCGGCCGCATCCCGGCGCAAGGCCTCCAGGTGTTCCTGCCCATCGCCCCCCAGATTATTCAAGCCGGGGATCATGGCCATCCGCTTCACACCCCGGATCTGGCGATCGTAGACTTCGGAGACACGCACCACCTCGAGCAAGGACGAGACGGCCCCGGAATCGTTTTCCTGTTCCGTAAATGACGAGGTCAACAGTTCCGACCAGGACAGCCCGCCGCCCTGGTAGAAGAACTTCAAATAAGACCAACCGCAGCCCACCGTCAGGATCAGCAGCAACAACCCCACCAGGGGAACCGGCACCTGGCGCCGCCCCCCCCGCCAGTGGGCCGTGCGCGGGCCGGAATGCTCGGCAGTATGGTCTCGGCGGGAAGTCGCCGACGCCGATGGCCGCCCCATATGGGGCACGTCCGTCCGCTTCCTCTGCGAACGCATCGGCACCGGGGCGACCCCGACCTGGGGCGCGGGCTTGGGGGCCGTCAGCGCCGGACCGGCGGTGCCCCGTTCCAGGGTCAGCCGACTCTGCTGATTTCTGAGGCTGGAGATATCGCCATAGGCCAGGCACTCCCGCACCTTTTGCACGTATTCCTGCAGTTTGGGCGGAAGCTGTCCCGGTGCCAACGTCATCACCAGGCGCTGCCAGCCGCTCTGATCGCAATCGGGAGTCGCGGGTGCCGCCAGGTGGTACCCGTTGACCGGGCTTGGGGCAAAGGACGCGAACCGGAGCTGCTGCTTCATGGCATCGGGCAGCAACTCGATCATCAGACTCAGGATCCGGTCACTCCACCAGGCCCACATCGGCCGGCGAGGGGGGTGGGCTGATCGTCAGCCGGTTGGCCTCCGGCACCACCTCCACGCGATGAGGGGGGTGGCCGGAACTCCATTCCGGAAAACCGCCGGCCTCCTCCAGGGCAAACGGGTTGTACCCAAAATCCTTGTAATCGGAGCGATCCAGGATCAGGACCTGGAAGCGGGGCTGCTCGGCCATGATCACCCGGATGACGGCATAGGCCCCGCGCGGCATGCTTCTCAGGCGGGATTTCAGGGGGAAGGTCAGCAGGGCACGGCCGGCCATGTCGGGATCGCCCCCTCCGCACCAACCGTAGCACAGACGCCCCACCTCTTCGGCCACCGCCATGTTGAGGCCCCCGATGCGGGCCAGGGTTCCTCCCAATCCCTCGGGATTGTTCGGATGCACCCCAAAATGCAGCACTTCCATTTTCGCCATGATACTTCTCCTGCCCCACGGTGGGTGCCAATACCAGGATTCCTCATCCTCATGTTTCGGCTTATCCTTTGGAAAATTGACGGGTTTTCGGCCTGGGACGACAAAAAACAGCGGCCCGCCTTGTCCATGAAGGCGGGCCGCAGAAGAACATGCCCGGTGTCGGGTACTGGGTGCCGGGCGTCAGACTAGACGTCCCGCTCCCGCCCCATACGCTTGACCTTGGCCACGTTGCCGGGGCTCTGGGCCGCGGGATGTTCTGTCTCGAACATCTCACGCGGCATCTTGCCCGTCAGCCACGCGGGGTTCATGGGATACAGGTGCGGGTTGAAGATCACACCGTACATGTGCCAGACCAGGATGGCCAGGAAGGCCAGCCACGCCTCGTAATAGTGGATCACCAGAAAGACCTCCAGCACGCCCTTGCCCAGGTAATGGACCAGGTAAGACTCGAACCAGAGGGCCAGACCCGTCAGGACCATGACGATGGTGCCCCAGATCAGCGCCCAGTACTCGGCCTTCTCCACAAAGGAGAAGCGGCGCATCTGCGGGTGTTCATCGGTACGACCCAGGTTGTACATCAGCATTCCCCAGAACTGTTTGGCATCCAGCCAACTGAGACTGATGTCATGGAAGAAGATGCGGCCCTTGGTGGTGAACAGGAAGAAGAAGTGCCAGATGGCGCCCAGGATCATCACCACGGCCGCGCCACGATGGATCAGGCCGCGGATGGCCGCGCCACCTTCGCGCCCGAAAATCATCTTGGCCCACCACGCATCGTAGAAGCGCAGGCTGAAGCCGGTGATCACCAGGACGGTGAAGCTGATGGCCAGGACCGTGTGCTGCACCACCTCATCGGCTTCCATACGCCGGACCTGCTCCTTACGCAGCATGTTGCGCACCTGCCGCAGGTAATCCAGCAAGCAGTAGCCGGCCATGCCGCCGATGACGCAGAAGATCAGGATCTGGTAGATGATCTTGATGATATGGGGCCAGCCGCTCTGCTGGCCGGCGGCGGGGGCGTGGATGCGCGTCTTGCTGGCCATCTCCGCGGACATCCCCTCGTGGCAGTTGCCGCAGGTGGTGACCAGATTGGCCGGGTTCACGGAACTGCGCGGATCATCGCGCGGCAGCACCATGTGGGCTTCGTGACAACTGGCGCAGTTGGCCACCGTCTTGTCGCCGGTGCGGCTTTTCAGGCCGTGGTAAGAGTCCACGTAGGATTGCAGGCGGCCGGAAGGCAGGTCGTACTTCTCGTTCAGCTTGGCCGAATCGTGGCAAGGCGTGCAGGTGGCTTCGGCCACACGGAAGGGGCTGACCGGAGACAGCGGATCATCCGTGGCCAGGATATTGTGCTCGCCGTGGCAGTGGGTGCAGGTGGGCGCGTCCACCTCGCCGCGGGCCACCAACTCGCCGTGCACGCCGATCTCGAATTCCTTCTGGATGGTGCTGTGGCACTGGCCGCAGGTCTTGGAGATGTTGAAATAGTTGATGGTGGACTCGATATCCCCGGGAGGCAGGATGCGGTGGGCGGTGCCGCCGGTGGAGTGGCAATCGTTACAGGAAGCGGCGTTGTCCTTGCCGCCGGCCGTGGCCTGGCCGTGCACGCCCTTCTTGTAGACCTCGATGGGGTGCTTGAATTTGATGCCCATCTCCGCCAGCAGATCCTGGTCCTCGTGGCAGGCTCCACAGGTGTTGGGCAGATTGGTGGCGTGCACCAGGCTGGTGGGATCATCAGGGGATTTGATCTGGTGCGTGCCATGGCAGTTCACGCAGGTGGGCACATGGGGGGTTTCCCCGACAATGCCGCGGCCATGCTGGACGTAGACCTCGGCCACGTCGTCATGGCATTCCGCGCAATCCACCTTGGCCAGATTGTCGCGGTGCGGCAACTGGGTGATGCCGCTGTGGCAGTCGGTGCAGCTGAGGTCCTCGTGCTGGCTACCGGCCAGATGGCTGTGGTCCACTTCCGTGGGCTCGCCACCGGTGTTGCTGTGGCAATCGGCACAGATCCAGTCCGGATAGTCGTCCGCCAAACCCGTCACGGGAGTCAGCAGGAAAAGGAAAAGCGCAAAAAAGATGGTCAGCCGGTGGTGGAACATATCCCTGGGGCCTTTCTCCATATGGTTGACACAAGGGCCGGTGCAACGGATGGGTCGAGGTCTGCCGAGCTGCGTACTCAAGGAAGAGGATTCAGATGAGTAAATATGAGTTCGCCTTTCCATGAATTCAAAGACAAGGAACAATTAACCTTTTATATACAAAGAACCTATCTCACATTTTTCTCATAGGTCATCTTCAGAAAATGAGCCACAGGATGCCTGTTTTCCTCCAGGAGAGAAAACCCGCGCCATGACAAAACAGTGACAAACGGCGCGCAACTTCCTGGAACACATGGAGTTGCGTGTTTTAATGGCGCCTAAATATTTGTGAGTCAATAGTTTAAGTCTCTTTTGAAAAATTGCGGCCGATGGCCCTCCGACACTTCTGGAGGGCCACGCTCTCATGCATCAATTCAAGAATTAGAAATTCGGGAATCCGCAGTCCTTGCCCCTCCCGCAAAGGGCAAAGGCCATTGTCTCCAACACCAGCATGAAGAAGGGAGCATCAGCTATCCCGAGGCGCGGGAGCCGGCCGGACCGGCCCGAAAGAGATCCCGCAGCGCCTCCCGAGGCAACTCCGCGGTGAAGGCCCCCCCTAGCGCCTGCAGTTGGATCATGGCCAGCCGCCCTTCCCAGGGGCCGATGGTCCAGCACAGGGCTTCCGCCAGGGCGTCCGGTTCGGGCCGCCCCTCGCCCCGGTTCAGGGGACAGATGTCCCGGCTTTCTGCCTGATCATCGTCCACGAGCCAGCGCAAAGGCAGGCCCTGGGTGCGGCAGACATAGGGGCGGGAGGTGTAAATGCGGCAGGCGCCGGCGGCATCCAGGAACGCGCAGGCGCCGGGCGGGTGGGGCCTGCCCTCGGCCAGAAGCCGCGCGTGGTCGCGCCGGATGCGCTCGGCTTCCACCGCGAAAACCGTCAAGCCGTCCACACAGCAGTCGGCGCAGCCGCGCCCGCAACGCAAGGGAGGCTCCTGGCGGGATTCCAGATCGCCCGCGGCGGCATCCACCTGGGCATGGAACTGCCGGAGCGCGGCAAGCGCCCCGGCAACAGGATCGGCAAAAGAGTCGGCGGCCATCTCAGCGGGTAAAGACGGTGCCGCCGGATTCCAGGGTATCCCCCGCGGCGGGGTCCAGCAGCCACTGGATGCGGCGCACGCCCTCGCGCACATCCTCGATGGCCCCGCAGTAGCTGAGGCGCAGATAGCCCTCCATGCCGAACTCCACACCGGGCACCGTCACCACCAGGATCTTCTCCAGCAGGTGAGCCGCCAGGCGGGTGCTGTCCCGGTCGAAGGCGCGGAAATCGCAGAAACAGTAGAAGGTGCCCTGTGG
>PDWI01008485.1_pt1 | contig 12088 bp, 15 predicted proteins | sample 1430891 | NCBI WGS metagenome assembly PDWI01 (sample SAMN01162508, study PRJNA174530) | Oral metagenome, whole genome shotgun sequencing project. | biome: Marine environment; feature: Marine mammal; material: Swab sample of the gingival sulcus; isolation source: swab sample of gingival sulcus...
AATGCCCCGCACAGACTCTTCTGTAGAGCGCTCCAGATCGGTATCTTCAATACGCAGTACCAGCTTGCCGCCAGTCTGCTTTGCATATAACCAGTTATAGAGAGCAGTGCGTGCGCCGCCGATATGTAAGTAGCCTGTAGGGCTGGGAGGAAAGCGCAATCGTATCTCACTCATAAAAATATCTCCTTATCAACAATGGTATTTCAACATATTTTGTATAAATATCTGAAGACCGTTCCCTGTTTCCAGCGTTATCATGTGTCTGCAACTGATTTCCGGCAAGAAATGGTAATGGAGTAACCACGCAGCAATCAGAATTTTGCGCTATTTTATTACCCATCGATGAATAATTGCTGCAAGAACCCAACCGCCAAAACTCCAACCAAGAACACCTGGCAGAGCGACCTCCTTTTTAAGACACAACAATGCAACCAAAAAAAATATAATACTGGGTAAAATTCCCCACAACGCACCTTTGGTAAACGCCTGCATCACCGTCGGAGCACCATCATTTTCCAGATATACCCAGACCAAAACAAGTGCCCCGGTTAAAGGCATCACTGCTATCAACCCCGCAATCGCCGGGAACTTTCTTGCTACTGCCGTTGCCGCCAGAATGACAAGTAAACTCAGCAGTATTTTTAACAGAACCTGCATTGCTGCTCTCCAATGTTATGACAACCCAAGCTGCATAGCTGCATAGCTGCATAGCTGCATAGCTGCATAGCTGCATAGCTGCATAGCTGCATAGCTGCATAACGTACCATAAAAAAGCATGAGCATAACCTTTCAATTATAGCATTTCTAGAAGAAAAAACAACGAGTGTGGGCAGGAGATAGTAGCACGTCTACATCTTATACAAAAGGATCACCAAGAAAAAGAAAGAACAGATGCTTGACCAGACAACAGTTCATTCCTATTCTTTGAGAACTAAAACGGCAGAACTATTGTTCCAATACAGAGACAAAGAACATCTACCAACAGGAGAAACAGACAATGCAAGAGAAAGAACAACAAAACAAGGGTTGCTGCGAAGGCAAGGTTCCCGATATGGATGGTAAATGTGTTATGCCGGAAGTGACCTTTTCCACCTTTATCCTCTCCCTCAACACCTCCGCCCTTTACCATCTAGGAGAAATTTCTGATCCAGCCACAGGTAAAACGGTCGTTGATTTTCCTCTTGCCAAACATGCCATTGATACTCTCGCCATGATCCAGGAAAAAACGGCTGGCAATCTTGATAAAGAAGAGAAAGAGTTGTTAAAAACAATTCTTTATGACGTTAAACTCCGGTTTGTTAATAAGGTCAAAAAATAGGCTCCATGAAATCTTCTTTCACTGTTGCGGCACCAGCAAAGGTTAACCTCTTTCTCCATGTTACCGGAAAAAGGGAAGACGGCTACCACACCTTACTGACGAGAATGCAGAAAATTGACCTTTGTGACCACCTTTTTTTCCAGTTAACTACTGATAGTAACGTAACGTTCTCCTGTACAGATACAACTCTCTCCAACGACAACAACCTTGTTGTACGGGCGGCAACACTTTTCCTTGCACAGAGCCAAAGATTATCAGGCACTGGAGTGCGTATAGAACTGCAAAAGAACATTCCTGTTGCAGCAGGACTTGGTGGAGGCAGCAGTGACGCAGGAGCAACACTGCAGGCTCTAAACTGGGTTGCACAACAGGAATATTCGCAGAAAGATCTCATTCAGATGGCGACGCATTTGGGGGCAGACGTTCCTTTTTTTACAATTCCAGATAGTGCGGTGCTAGCAGAGGGAATTGGCGAAAAAATGCAACCAGTTGATATTACGGATAATTTTGAATACATCTTGGTTAATCCAGGATTTTCTGTGTCTACCGCAGAAATTTTTCAAAATTTTGTGTTGACAAGTGCTTCGAAAAAATCTAAATTAGCACGCCTCCAGCAACGATGTTTTTCGCTGGATATGATGAGCAATGATCTTGAAGAGGTAACGGTTCGTCTTCATCCTGAAATAAAGGATATAAAGCAATCGTTGCTTGATGTTGGTGCCGCAAAGGTACTGATGTCGGGAAGTGGACCGACTGTTTTTGGCTTGTTTGATACAACGGATAGTACTCAAAAAAGTAGTATCACTGGTCTGCTAAAGAGGAAATACGGAAAAAGAGTTTTCTGGTCCAAGGCTTGTACTGGGGCGTCGCCAAGCGGTAAGGCACCGGGTTTTGATCCCGGCATTCGTAGGTTCGAATCCTGCCGCCCCAGCCACCAACATTCATAAAAACAAATCCCGGAACGATACAATGCGAGACTTAAAGGTTTTTTCCGGAAATGCACACCGGGAAATGGCAGAGGAGATTGCTGACCATTTGAATATGCCTCTCAGCGAGGCGGATGTCCGCAAATTCAGTGACGGTGAGGTTTTTGTTGAGATAAAGGAAAACGTCCGTGGACGGGATGTTTTCGTTGTGCAGCCTACTTGTACTCCCGTAAATGACAACTTGATGGAACTCGTCATCATGGTAGATGCTCTACGCAGAGCTTCTGCAAGACGAATTACTGCGGTTGTTCCCTATTACGGCTACGCGCGTCAAGATCGAAAAAATGCTCCTCGTGTACCTATTTCTGCAAAGGTTGTTGCCGAAATGTTTATGGCAGTGGGTGTTCGACGGGTTCTATGTATGGATCTTCATGCGGGACAAATTCAAGGGTTTTTCAATATTCCGGTTGATCATCTCTACGCTGCACCGGTTATCATTGATTACGTCAAGAAAAGTTTTCCAGCAGAAGACGTTATTATGGTTTCTCCTGATGCCGGTGGCGTTGAACGGACACGAGCTTTTGCCAAGAGGTTAAACTCTGGGCTGGCAATCATTGATAAAAGACGAGACAAACCCAATGAATGTGAGGCAATGCATGTCATCGGGGATGTGGAAGGGAAAATCGCAATCTTGATGGATGATATGGTTGATACCGCTGGCACCTTGTGCGCTGGAGCGAAAACGCTTCTTGAGCATGGCGCAAAAGAGGTGCATGCGTGTTGCTCCCACCCCGTCCTGTCGGGGCCTGCAATAGAGCGGATCAACCAATCCGAATTGAAGTCTTTGGTGGTAACGAATTCCATCCCGCTTCGTCCCGAAGGAGAGGCGTGTGATAAAATAAAGGTGCTTTCAGTTTCAAAGCTGCTTGCAAACGCAATAGATAGAATTCACAACGAAGATTCTGTTAGTTATCTTTTTGTATAGTTTATTTAAGAGCAATTATTAGTTCAGCCGGACTGTAGTTTTAAAGGCAGTTGGCAGGAGGAGATTATGTTTCAGGTCGAGTTATCCGCAACCAAGAGAGATGTTTCAGGAAAAGGGCCTATGCGGCAGTTGCGGATGAAGGGTATTACTCCCGCAGTTGTCTATGGAGAAGGCAATGAGGCACAGATGCTTCAGTTGGAGACAAAATCTCTTCATTCCAAGCTTCTTGAGTTTTACCGTAAAAATACAGTGGTAACCCTGAATATTGACGGCGAAAACAAGAATGTCCGTTTCGGAGAAGTGCAGACTGATCCGGTGAGAGACACTCTTATTCATGTTGACTTCTGTGAAATAGACATGAATAAAACATACACCTATGATGTCCCCATTTCTTACCAAGGAAAGGCAAAAGGGGTTGATCTCGGTGGTAATTTAATTGTTGCCTCACGTTCGGTAAAACTTGCGGGGAAACCGCTTGATATCCCGAATGAAGTCGAGATTGCTATCTCCTCTCTTGCGATTGGTGACAGTATCAGCTTTGGAGATATTGCACTTGCAGAAAATGTTACTCTGCAGGAAGATAAGGATCAGATTATTATCTCTGTGGAGAAGTCATAACTCCACTGTAGTTTTTGCGGAGAGGTGACCGAGTGGCTTAAGGTGCACGCCTGGAACGCGTGTGTACGCAAGTACCGAGAGTTCGAATCTCTCCCTCTCCGCCACTATTTGAAAACCCCTTGTAATTTTAAAAAGTTACGAGGGTTTTCTTTTTTACGTCGTATCACAGTATCCGGTCATTGACTTTTATACTGATTACGTTATACTTGCTGTGAAAGTGGGCGAGTGATGGAACTGGTAGACATCCGAGACTTAAAATCTCGTGGCGTTCATCGCCGTGCGGGTTCAAGTCCCGCCTCGCCCACCAAGAAATTACGCGATGGCCATCTCTTTGTTAAAGGGGGTGGCTTTTTTCTGTTATAGAGGAAAAAGGCAAAGGTCTTCTTTTATCTGTTCTTGACAATCCTCTAAAAACAAAGTATTTTTGTGCTCTTTTTAACTTTTACGATGTTGGGAAGTGTGTGCGAAGCAAACGTGCTTCTTCTTGATGTTTTCAGGCAGGTATTTATAAAAAACACTGGCATATGTTCGAAAACTTATCAGACAGACTTGAAGGTGCCTTTAAAAAGCTCAGGGGACATAGCAAGCTCACAGAAGAGAACATGGCTGAAGCGATGCGGGAAGTTCGCTCTGCGTTGCTGGAAGCTGACGTTAACTTTTCTGTAGCCAAGAATTTTGTTGCAACTGTCACAGAAAAAGCCAAAGGGGGGGGGGTACATAAGTCTCTTTCCCCCAGCCAGCAAGTCATTAAAATAGTCCATGATGAGTTGGTACGGCTTCTGGGAGAAGTGCAAACGCCTATTGCTCTGGATGGACGACAACCTGTCACCATAATGATGGCAGGCTTACAAGGTTCTGGAAAGACAACGACTACTGGGAAGCTTGCTCGTTTACTCAAGTCTCAGGGACGGAAGCCTTTTCTTGTCCCTGCGGATGTGTACCGCCCTGCTGCTATTGAACAGTTACAGGTGCTTGGTGAACGGCTAGAGGTACCTGTTTTTGCTTCTACAACGAGCATGAATCCTGTCGATATCTGCCTCCAGGCTCTTGAGCAGGCAGGAGATCTGCACTGCGATACCCTCATTATTGACACCGCCGGAAGGCTTCATGTCGATGAAGAGCTGATGAATGAGCTCAAGGATATTCAGAAAGCTGTACCTCTTTCTGAAGTTCTCTTTGTTGCAGATTCAATGACGGGGCAAGATGCTGTCACCGTTGCGGAGAAATTTAACCGTGATCTGGAAATTTCAGGTGTCATCCTTACCAAAATGGAAGGTGATGCCAGAGGGGGTGCGGCCCTTTCCATTAAAAGTATTACCGGCAAGCCAATCAAGTTTATTGGTCTTGGTGAAGGTTTAGAAGATATTGAAGTTTTCCATCCCGATCGGGTTGCTTCCCGTATTCTGGGAATGGGCGATATTCTCAGTCTTATAGAGAAGGCTGAGGCTGTTGTTGACAAGAAAGAAGCTGATCGGCTTGCCAAAAAACTGCGGAAAAATCAATTTACGCTGGAAGATTTTCTGGAGCAGATTCAGCAAATAAAAAAGATGGGCTCTCTGGAACAAATTCTTGATATGGTTCCCGGTATCAATAAGCTGAAGCAGCTAAAAGATGCCCCAAAACCAGACGAGAGGGAGTTGCGAAAAACAGAGGCAATAATTCGTTCCATGACCAAAAAGGAACGTAATAACCATAAAATCATCAATGCCAGCCGAAGAAAACGCATTGCTGCGGGTTCTGGTACTCAGGTAAGTGAAGTAAACCGAGTATTGAAGAGCTATTCGGAAATGCTGAAAATGATGAAAAAGTTTCGCGGTAAGCCAGGGGCTATTGCGGGAATAAAGCGTAGGAAAATGCCCAAAGGGATGAAGAGAAGGTAGGCTCCCCTCTCTTTGAGGAGAGGATTAGAGGAGAATTATACTTGTGGGAGGCAGTTTTCTCCTGCATTCAACACAAAAGAAGGAAACACGAAAAATGGCAGTACGAATTCGCCTTACTCGGCTTGGTCGGAAAAAACAACCTTTCTATCGGATAATTGTTGCTGATAGCGAAAGTAGACGTGATGGAAAGTTTCTTGATGTTGTGGGAACCTATGATCCGCTGCAAGATCCTGCGAAGATCAGTATTGATAATGAAAAGCTCAATGACTGGCTGGGAAAAGGTGCTCTTCCTACGACAACTGTAAAAAGTTTGTTAAAGAAGGTTAACACCCAGGCATAGTAATGGAAGCACTTATTGCCGGTATTGCAAAGTCTTTGGTTGACTCCCCGCAGGAGGTGTCTGTTACACAGACGGAGGAAGAAGATAAGGTTTTGCTTGAGCTGGTGGTTGCTTCAGCTGATCTTGGAAAAGTAATCGGCAAGCAGGGGCGAACAGTTCGGGCCATGCGGCACCTCTTGGCTGCAACAGCAGCAAGGAAAGGGAAAATTTCTCGCCTTGAAATCAAGGAGTAATACACTGAATACTCTTGGGCATAATATCCCTCCAGACAAGATCGCTGTTGGACGGATAAATAAACCCCATGGAACGGCTGGGGAGATGGTCGTTTCCTGCTTTTCTGAGCAGCCGGAGAATATGCAGTGTTACAAGGAACTTTCACTTTTGGGAAAAGATGGAAGGCTCTCTGTTCCTCTTGCCGTTTCTTCCTGTCGCCTGCGGGGAAAGAAGGTCATTATAGGTTTTGCTGGAATTGAGAATCGTAACCAGCTTGAGTCGTTGATCGGGGCGCTGGTTCTCGTCGACAGAGTTGCTCTACCGGAATTGGGTGAAAACCAATTTTATTGGTGCCACTACATCGGCAGGACTGTTCGTACAGTTGATGGGCAAGTACTAGGGGTTGTGGAAACAATTTTTAGCAATGGCGCTCAGGATGTCCTTGTTTTACGGCAGGAGGGAGAAGCTGAAGAGTTTTTAATCCCTGTAACAGAAGAGACATTAGTTGATGACAGCAAGGAGGTGTTGGTTGTTGCTCCCCCTCCAGGTCTGCTCGAAATAAATTATTCGTCAGAAAAATGATATGGTATTTGACATTCTGACGATTTTCCCGCATCTACTGGAATCTCCATTGGAGGAAGGTATTCTGCGGCAAGCACGGCAACGACAGCAAATAGCAGTAAATCTGGTTAATATCAGAGATTTTGCACAAGATAAGCACCAGACAACGGATGCCCGCCCTTTTGGCGGAGGAGAAGGAATGGTGATGAAACCGGAGCCTTTGGCGGCGGCGGTGGAGAGTTGCCGTACTAAGCATTCGAAGGTATTGCTGCTCAGCCCTCAGGGGAGGCAGTATTCACAGCAGATTGCAGTTGAATTTGCTCAAGAAGAGCACTTGATACTTGTCTGCGGTAGATATGAAGGTGTTGACGAGCGTTTTTTACAGTCTTTTGTTGATGAGGAGATCTCCATCGGTGACTTTATCCTTACCGGAGGGGAGTTGGCAGCAATGGTAGTTGTTGACTCTGTCACCCGCTTGTTGCCCGGAGTACTTGGCTGCGCCGCATCAAAAGAGAGGGATACCTTCAGTAGAAGCATGCTGAAACACCCGCAATATACAAGGCCTCGGGTTTTTCGGGGAAGTGAGGTTCCAGCAGAGCTTTTAAGCGGTAACCACAAGAGAATAGAAGAGTATCGCTTTCTACAGTCTGTCCGTAATACGATGAGAAAACGGCCGGAACTGCTCAAAAAGGCGGCTTTTACTGCGGCAGAAAAGAGACTGCTGAAAAAACATAATATGCATGTGAAAGTAAATCGGGGAGACTGATGGGAGCCGACGAAACAACAACTCTTTATCTGGCTCTTGTTCATCACCCGGTTGTCAATAAAAACAGAGAGGTTATTGGTTCTGCCGTTACCAACCTTGATATTCATGATATTGCAAGAACCGGCAGAACGTATGGGGTTGCGAAGTACTTTATTATCAGCCCCTATGAAGATCAGCATATCCTGGTAACAGAACTCCTCGACCACTGGCTGAAAGGATATGGTGCCAGTTATAACCCAGCGAGGAAGAGTGCTCTTGAAAGAGTACAGTTGGAGTGGAACCTGGAGAGCGTTGTTCAGTACCTAAAAGAAAAGGATGGACGAGCTCCGGCAATAGTTACCACAAGTGCCCTTAAACAGGATAATACAATAGCTTTTTCCGATCTTCGGAAAAGGTTAACTAGCAAGGAGCCGGTTTTATTGCTTTTTGGCACAGCACACGGCCTTGCACCGGAAATTATACAAAAGGCTGATTACAGTCTGCCCCCGATACTCGGCGGTACCAGCTATAATCATCTTTCAGTGAGATCCGCAGCAGCAATTATCGTTGACAGATTGCTGGGATCTTGAAAACAAGGGAGATGCACCCCTGAGACCTTAACCAAGACAAGAATTATGAGCACAATAATTGAACGAATCAACAAGGAACAGATGCGTAACGACCTTCCTGATTTCCGTCCCGGGGATAACGTGAAAGTCCATATCCGAATCGTTGAAGGGAACAAAGAGCGGGTTCAGATTTTCCAAGGAGTTGTTATCAAACGCAAGCGCGGCACAATGGGTGCAAGCTACACCGTACGTAAAATATCCCACGGTGTAGGGGTTGAAAAAACCTTTGCCTACCATAATCCCCGTATTGAGAAAGTTGAGCTGGTTACTCGTGGTCGTGTACGTCGTTCCCGCTTATACTATCTCCGTAATCGTACTGGTAAGGCTGCTCGTATTCGTGAGCGTGGGCTGCCCCGCTAATAAAGAGGAGATCTCTTTTTCGAGGGGTATAGACCCTGGCGATACAGACAAGGAGGGCGATGGTTCTTTTTCATTGAAACGGGATCATCGTCTTTCTTACTGTTTGTCGTACAGCATTGGTTTTATTAGCCTTCTCCCCGTACTGTTTGTCTACACGATCCGATGGGAATAATCCCTTGGATTGTATAGGCGGATGTCTTCCGTTTTTTACACAAAATGGCAGAGCTTTTCCCCTTTGCAGAACCGCTCTCTCTTTCTTGCGGGGATAATTTTATCCTTGAAAGACAGCTCCACTCTTTAGGCAAAGCGCTTGTCGCTGGAACAGATGAGGCAGGCAGAGGCCCCCTTGCTGGTCCTGTTGTCGCCGCTGCAGTTATTCTTCCTGAAAGCTGCCGACCTGGTGAATTTCTTGATTCTAAAAAACTGACACATCATAGGCGGCTCGCCCTCTATGATAGACTCTCTGAGATTGATGCAGATATTGGAATAGGCATTTGCAGTGCCGCAGAGATTGATGAAATAAATATCCTGCAGGCGTCTCTGCTGGCAATGAAACGGGCAGTATCTCATCTCACCAATACCCCAGACTTTCTTCTTGTTGACGGAAAATTTACAACTGCATTGGAAATCCCCCAACTGGCCCTTACGAAAGGAGAGGATAAAAGTGCCTCCATCGCTGCTGCCAGCATTGTTGCCAAAGTGACACGGGATAATATTATGCAGACACTGCACCAACAGTATCCACAATACAATTTCTGCCAGCATAAAGGCTACCCAACAGAACAACACCGCAAAGCCATCGCCAAATATGGAATCTGTAAGGAGCATCGCCGCAGCTTTAAGGGAGTGAGAGAGTATGTTGAAAAATAACCAAGAGATTGGCCAGGCAGGAGAACATCTTGCAGCCTCCTTTCTAAAAGAGAAGGGACATACCATCATCCAGCAAAACTATCGCTGTAAAGCAGGAGAGATAGATATTATTGCCAAACATGAGAGCTATCTTGTTTTTGTAGAAGTCAAAACAAGAAGCAATTCTCGTTATGGTATGCCGGAAGAAGCTGTTGATTTTCGAAAACAGCGGCAAATTTGCAAGGCAATCCGCTACTATCTCCATCAGAACAACATCGATAATCAAGATATTCGCTTCGATATTGTTGCCATCACGCTTTCGGCAAAAGGAGAAAAAAGACCAGTTATTGAACATATCACCAATGCCTTTGATTACTGCCTGTAGACTCCTGCCGCAGAGAACAACTCTGATTCTCCACGAAAACTTGTCGGCAAAAGGCTCTTTTTCAAGTATATATTCGTACTATGAACTCTCTATCAACATCGTATCCTCAGCAGGATAAAAAGGAACATAACTGGAAGGGACTTTTTATCGTTTTTGAGGGTATTGACGGTACAGGAAAAACCAGCCAAATCACACGACAGACCTCTTCTCTCAGAAGACAAGGGTATACTGTCCTCTCCACCAGAGAACCGAGTGATGGACCTTTCGGCGTTAGACTGCGCAGCCTCTTCTATCAAAGGGAGCAGATCAGTAAACAGGAAGAACTGCAGCTTTTTCTTGATGATCGCAGAGATCATCTGCAAAAAACGATACTTCCCGCTCTTCAACAAGGTGCAATAGTTCTCTGCGACCGCTATTTCCTCTCCACCGTCGCCTACCAGGGAGCAACCGGTTCTTTCACTATAGAGGAGCTCCTTGCCAAAAACAGTTTTGCCCCAGCACCAGATCTTGCGGTGCTATTATCTGCGCCGGTTGCAACCTGCCTGCAGCGCATCACCCATGGGCGCAAGGAAAAACCGAATGACTTTGAACAACAGAACTTTCTGCAAAGAGCCCATGAAATCTTTACAACCCTTGATTTTCCCTGGCTTAAAAGAATTGACTGCGACCACTCTCTAGAAGAAGTTGAGCAGGAGATCAAACGCTATATACAACCCTTGCTAGCACAAAAACATACACAAGAGGAACAGCTCTAATGCGAAAGGTGTTCCTCCCTGCTATGGCAGCCATACTCCTTTCGCAGCAGGCCTGTTCCTTCTACAACGAACTTCAAAATAGAGAACAGCCCCAACCCCAGACTGCCGCCGTAAAAAAAATCCTGCAAGCACAAAGGCAGAATGGGGAACACCCTCTGTCTTACCAAGAAAAGACGGCTGAGAAAACTTCCCTGGAGCAGAAGACAAACGGTGCGTACTTCTATTTTCTGCGAGGATGCCAACAAGAATATCATAAACAGTATGATGACGCGCTTGCCTCCTATACAAAAGCATTACATTGTGCGCCGACGTCTTCCTATATAAAGAGAAAAATCCCTGGCCTGCTCTTCTCGCTGCAAAGATATGAAGAGACCCTCTCCTGGCTTGAAAATGCACTTATCCAAGAACCGGAAAATACCTTTTATCTACAACTTCTCGGAGGGACATATCTGCTACAGAAAAAAATAGAAAAGGGAATTGCCGTCTACGCCCACCTTTTGAAGCTGCAGCCAGATGATGAAGAATTGGTTTCCCGGCTTGCCATTATTCATCTACAAACAGGGAACTCCCCCAAGGCAATAAACTTATTGCGAAAATTTATTAAACAGCATCCGCAAACCTACATCCCCCGAGTGACCCTTGCCCGTATCTACAGTCAAAATGAGCAATACTCCAAGGCAGCAACGCTCTTTGAAGAGGCACAACAACTCCACTGGACAGAAGAGATTGCAGCCGATCTTGCCCACAGCTACCGTAAATTGGGAAAGCTGCGGAAAGCGGAAGAGCTCTACCGCAAGATAATCGCAGATGGACTGCGATACGAAGAAGCTGCTTTTATGCTGACAAAACTTTTTGTTGATGAAGAGAAGTATTCACAAGCTCTTTATGAACTGGAGCAAATCCGTCCCAAAAGTAACAACAGTACCTGGATTGACTACTCTCGCAGTCAAATCCTCCTTAAACAAAACAGGCGAAAAGAGGCAAAGGAACTTCTCCAGACATTAATAAAGACCAACAGTCATAACGATGCCTGTTATCTCCTGGCTGTTCTTGCCTATCAAGATAAAGATCCTCAAACCTGCACACAATACCTGCAGCGTATTGAAAAAGACTCGACACGATTTCATCAGGCAATATTTCTGCAAGCCCGTATCTACGAAGACCAGAGGGCTTATGACAAGGCTGTAAACCTGCTTAAAAACAAACTTCCCAAAGAAGACCGTACGCCCTTCTTTTACACTGTTCTCGCCTTTCTCTATCAAGCACAGAAAAAAGAGAACAAGGCAAACAGCATCCTCCATACCGGACTTGTCAAGTACCCGGATTCAGCAGAACTTCTCTACAATCTCGGCCTCCTCTACGAACAGCAGGGAAAGCATGAACTGGCACTCAAAATTATGGAAAAGCTGATTATTGCCCAACCCAACCATGTCGATGCACTGAATTTTTTGGGATATAGCTGGACAAATGATAATACCAACCTTAGCCAGGCATATAAATATATCCGCAAGGCAAACAGGCTTG
>PDWI01008486.1_pt1 | contig 12088 bp, 15 predicted proteins | sample 1430891 | NCBI WGS metagenome assembly PDWI01 (sample SAMN01162508, study PRJNA174530) | Oral metagenome, whole genome shotgun sequencing project. | biome: Marine environment; feature: Marine mammal; material: Swab sample of the gingival sulcus; isolation source: swab sample of gingival sulcus...
GCCGCCTCTTTTGTCGCAATATTACCTGCTACTACTTGAACATCATGGTTTTCTTTTATCCATTTCAGCGCTTCAATAATATTTTCAGAGTGCGCATGTGCTGAGTCAAGGACGAGCACATCTACTTGACTCTTAACAAGAGCTGCCACTCGCTCTTTCATATCAGAGCTGATCCCAACAGCTGCACCAGCAAGAAGTCTTCCGCCTTCATCGGTCGCACGGTTAGGATAAAGTACTACCTTCTCTATATCTTTAATGGTAATTAGGCCTTTTAATATAAAATTATCATCTACAAGTGGTAGTTTTTCGATCTTATTCGATTTGAGTATCTTCTCCGCTTCGCTAAGTGATGTTCCTTCTTTGGCAACAATGAGTCCTTTGCTTGTCATCACATCTTTAATATCTTTCGTATAATCATTTTCAAAGCGCACATCTCTGTTTGTTATGATGCCCATTAGTTTTCTATCATTATCAACAACTGGAACTCCTGAAATTCTATATTTTTTCATCAGTTTAAGTGCATCTTCAACTTTATTGTTGGGTTGTAAATAAAAGGGATCGGTAATAACACCATGCTCACTTCGTTTCACCCTATCGACTTCGATAGCTTGTTCTTGTAAGCTCATGTTCTTGTGTATGATACCAATCCCACCATTTCTAGCCATAGCTACTGCCATTTCTGACTCCGTAACTGTGTCCATACCCGCACTAATAACAGGTATATTTAATTCAATTGTTTTCGTTAATTTTGTTTTTAGATGTACTGTATTTGGTAACACATTTGATTTATGTGGTACTAGTAATACATCATCATAAGTAAGAGCATCTCTTATTTTCATTTTCCCTCCTCATAGTTAGAAACTTGCCTTCTTGTAGAAACGTTTTCGCATGTTGAAAACATATATGAGTAATATTGTATCTATTCTATCAAATAATCGGTAATAAAAAAAGGGATTTCTATCCCTTTTTAAAATTATTTTGCGTCTTCTACTTTCCACTCTTCAAACACTTTACCTACCATCTTTGGACTTGGGAATAATGTCTTTTTCTCTTCTGTCCATCCACATGGTGTTGCTTGAGTGCCTTTTGACTCTCTTACCACTTGAAGCGCTTTTAGTTGTCTAAAGATTTCATCCACATTTCTTCCAACTGGTGGTGTTACTGTTTCAACTGATTGGATAACGCCATCTGGATCAATAATCACTCTACCTCTGAACTCAACCATTGCGTTTTCATCATATACGCCATACATGTTTCCAATATCTCCTCTTGGATCAGAAAGCATTGGATATGGTATTTCTTTTACCATTTTTGATAGTTCATTATCAAACCATGCTTTGTGAACAAATTGAGAGTCAACACTTAGTGCAAGCACTTCTGTATTAAGCGCTTTGAATTCTTCATACCTGTCAGCAACTGCTGTTACTTCTGTTGTTCAGACAAACGTAAAGTCGCCAGGGTAAAACATTAAAACTACCCACTTGCCTTTATAACTATTTAATTCCACCTGTTTAAAATCGCCTGCGTAGTATGCATTCGCTTTAAAATTAGGCGCCTCTTTTCCTACCATTAACATAAAATAATCCTCCTTTTTATTTTTACTTGCTATATTCGCTAGCAATCTTTGCTGCCACTACAGCATTATTATACACTAATTTCTTATTAGCATATAGACTTCTTCCCTCACTTATCTTGTATATCTTGTCAAGTAAGTACGGAGTTATCTCTTTACCTTTTATACCCATATCATCTGCACTTAAAAGCGCCTCTGCTATTATTTTATCAATTTCTTCTTTCTCCATCTCATACTCTGTAGGAATAGGATTGGCAACCACAAAGCCACCTTTTAAATTTAAATCCCACTTCGCATGCATCGAGCCTGCAATCTGCTTCTCATCTAAGTTAAAATGCACTTGATGCCCACTTGTTCTAGTATAAAATGCTGGAAAATCATTGGTCTTGTATCCAATCACTGGAACGCCCTTCGTTTCTAAATATTCAAGGGTAAGCGTGATATCAAGTATCGACTTTGCACCAGCGCATACCACACATACATCACTCATAGCTAATTCTTCAAGGTCAGCAGAAATATCAAATGATGTCTCTGCGCCTCGGTGAACCCCACCAATGCCACCGGTTGCGAATACTTTGATTCCTGCTAAATGTGAAAAAATCATGGTAGATGCTACTGTTGTAGCGCCCGTCATACCTTTTGCAAGTACCATTGGAATATCTCTTCTACTAACCTTTATAGCGTCCGTGCTTCTACCAAGCATATCAAGGTCTTCATCTGTTAGACCTACTTTTACCCTACCATTAATAATGGCAATCGTTGCTGGAACCGCGCCGTGTTCTCTTACCAGTTCTTCGCAGTGTCTAGCACTCTCCACATTCTCAGGGTAAGGCATACCATGAGAAATAATGGTAGACTCCAGTGCTACAACCGGCCTGTTTTGTTCTAATGCTTCTCTTACGTCATCTTTTATATCAATATATTTATTCATTTTAACTCCTTTTCTAATAGCGAGAGTGTAAGACTTGGGTTTATCGTTTCATCACTCATAAGACAAATTCTAGAAGCAGCAATACCATAAGCATTTGCTTCCTTAAAACGGATTCCTTTATTTAGTGCATGTAGCAACCCGCCCATATAAGAGTCGCCTGCTCCACTCGCATTCATAATACTCGTCATTTCCTCTATTTCAATGAACTCGTCATTCTCTTTATTCTTTATATACACACCTTTTGACCCAAAGGTAATAACCACTTCTTTCATTCCCTTTTCATACATGTAGTTCGCCATTTCTTTTGGATCGCTAAGGCCTGTGTAGAACCTCGCTTCGTATTCATTTAGCTTTATACCATAAAAGCGATGAATGAGTTGTTTCACTACCTTTATTTTACCAATCGACACGGGGTCTAAATAGATCTTTTTATCTGGGTAGTTATCTAGTATATATTCTATTGTTTCATAGCGAAGACAACCGTCTAAAACGATAATACTAGCTGACTGAAACATCTCCTCTTTGTTGACTAAATCGCTAGGCGTCAGATGATCAAGCACGCTCATATCGCTGAGCGCTACAAACATGTCATTGTCTTCATCAAGTACCGCAAGATAAGAAGACGTTCTATCATCAACTACCTTAACACTACTAATATCTACCCCAATTTTATCAAGATAATCGACAAGCTCTCGTCCATTGCTATCGTTTCCTACAACAGAAATTAACTTTGTTTCTGAGCCAAGTCGTCTTGCATTTTCTATTATATTTCTTGTTACGCCACCATGAGAGTATTGAATCGTCCCTGGATTGGAATCTTTTAACAAGAGTTTTTCATAAGAAAAGCCACAAATATCAATATTCATGGCTCCAACACCTAAAATATACTCTATTTTACCCAAGAGTCTTCCTTTCTAATAATAAGCTTATGAAGGATTTCGACAAGTTTCATATCATCATATTTTTTATACGTAAAATATCTAGTGCATTCGTTGCGTCCGTTTTTGAATTTGGCATTCGGCGAAAAATCACTCGTTAAGACTAAGTCAAATTTTGCCTCTACAATGATGATAAACTTATCCTCATAAACCACTTTTATGTCGTCACTTTTTGCCTTAGCACTATCAACAAATTTTAAAAAAATATTATTATACGCCTCTTGATCAAGTTTAAATGCTTCTAGCAACGTCATTTGAGCATCTATATCTCTATCGTTTAACGTCTCAATGTACTTACTTGTCTGACGGAGCGCAATAGAATGATAGTCTGGTTCTGAACATGAAACTGTGGTTAACAGTACAATTAAAATGATAAAGAATAAACTATATTTTTTCATAAAAACCTCATACCTATTATACCACATATTGTCCTATTTTTATATCGTTAATGTCACAGGGCAGTGATCAGAACCATAGATATCTGGTCTAATACCTGCTTCCTTTATATCATCTTTCATATCATCTGAGACAAGAAAATAGTCAATTCTCCAACCCGTATTATTCTCTCTAGCTTTGCCAAAATAGCTCCACCAAGAATAGGCCCCTTCTACATCCGGATATAAATATCGAAAGCTATCGGTAAAACCACTTCCAAGTAGCCTCGTCATTTTCTCTCGTTCTTCATCGGTAAATCCTGCATTTCTCCTATTTGTTTTAGGATTTCTCAGGTCTATTTCCTTATGCGCTACATTTAAGTCTCCACAAACGATAACACTCTTTATGGTAGCAAGCTCGCTTAAATAATTTCTAAACGCATCTTCCCACTCCATTCGTTCATCTAAGCGTTCAAGGCCTCTCTTTGAGTTCGGTACATACACATTAACTAAGAAAAACTGTTCATATTCGAGTGTAATGGCTCGTCCTTCCACATCAAACACTTCCACTCCTATGCCCGTTCTATGTGAGATTGGTTCCTGCTTTGATAAGATCAGCGTGCCTGAATATCCTTTTCGTACTGCACTATTCCAAAACTCATAAAATCCTTCAAATTCATCTTCTACCTGTTCTTTTAATGCCTTTATCTCTTGAATACAGTAGATATCTGCGTTCAAATCGTTTACAGCGTCAAAAAAACCTTTTCTTATACATGCTCTTATGCCATTGACATTCCACGACACTAATTTCATAACACCTCAATTCTACTAAATATTATAATATAAAAAGGCCCTTTTAAAAAGGGCCACTTTTAACTATTCATCTAGTTTTTTATCTAATTTTTCTAATCTCTTCTTAGCAAATTCTTTTCCACCTAAACCAAATGCTAATACAAATGCTAGAGCTACTGCTCCCATTGTAAACATAAATGCAGTTGATACAATCTCAGGTGCTAATGCTAGTTGATTTAATGTCATAAAGATGGCAAATATATAAACCAATCCTTTTGATACAGTCTCTAAAAACTTAGAATTTGCAATATTTCGAACTAGAGATCCAATAAATGTTGCTGCGAAGTATGCCACAACAAGTATTAATACCGCGCCTAATACATTAGGAGCATACAGTAATAATGATGTTGCGATCTTAGTAAGAATTGAAAGATTGAGTATACCTATTGCTTGGAATACAAATATAGCAATAATGATAAACTTAACTAAAGCAGTTAATATAACAGATGGACTATATTTTGTAAACATAATCTTAAGTTGCTCATTATCAGCAAGCTTATCTGCGCCAATATTTACAAAGAATCCTTTTACTATTTCGCCCACTAATTTAGCGATAAAAATTCCAACAAATATCATGATTGCACTAACGATAACATTTGGAATTATAGCAAACATGCTATTTAACATATCGACTGCAGGCTTAGCTACTGCATCAAGTTTTAAAGTTTGAAGTGCAGTTATAACTGTAGGAATAATAATAAGTGCAAACACTATTTTTCCTAAAACCTCTGATAATAAATAACTTGACTCACTATTATTATTTAACTTACTAGCAATCTTATCTACTCCTAAAGCTTTTGAAATTCCTGTAACAACTTCTTTTGCAATCTTAGATAGTAAATATCCAACAAATAGTATGATACCAGCTCCTAAGATGTTTGGTATAAAACCAAGTCCATTTGATACCATTTGAGTTAACGGTGCAGATACACTAGTCATTCCAAGCGAATCTAACACTGAAGGAATCATAATTAAGAATACTATAAAGAATCCTAAACTACCTAAAGTCTTTAATAAATCATATCCCTTCTCTTCATCCTGAACTACATGCATTTTTTTAAAATAAGCAGGTAATTTTAACTTACTACCACCTTTGACAATGATCTTTCTAACGATTCCGGCAATAATCCAAGTAAGTATCGCAAATAATAATGCTGCTACAACACTTGGTACTCCAGATAAAATGTTATCAAGAATACTTCTTAATCCTTCCATTGAAAAAACTCCTTTCAAAATTCCTTTATTTTATACCCCTTATTAGAAATATTATTTACTAAAATGAAAATAAATTTCTTGTTTTTTTATTTTATTTTTTTTATATTTTGCCATCTGACTGAGAGAGACTATCTGAAAGCCTCTTTTCCTGATTTCAGGAATCAGTTTTAGCGCTGCTTCCATGGACTCTTTATGTATGTCATGCAGGAGAATGATACTGCCACCTTCCATATTATCTAATACATATTTTTCTACTTTTTTGCTATCTCTATAGTACCAATCTAACGGATCTACACTCCACATGATGAACGGTTTATTTACAATTTTTAGAACCCTAAAATCATAAGCGCCATAAGGAGGGCGAAAGTAATACGCTGATTTTCCTATTTCATCAAAAATAAGTTTATCAGTATACGCTATTTGTTCCTTGATTTATTTATCACTGAGCTCCGTAAGATCCGGATGATTATAAGTATGAGCCCCTATATCACTCCCACTAAGGTATATTTTTCTTACCATGCCATCGTATTCTTTTACATTGCTTCCGAGCACAAAAAAGGTAGCATAGGAATCATTTTCCTCTAAACAATCAAGTATTTTATCGGTATATGGTGGATACGGCCCATCATCAAAGGTAAGCGCCACCATGGGTTTATTCGGGTCAATATATACGGTGTTTTGAAGCCGAATATTTCGCAACTTCGCTCGGTAGGAAAACTGTTCGTATTGTTCGATATCATCCTTACGAACCACTATATTTTCTTTCTTATCATTTAAAAAATGAACTTCCTCATTTAAATAGACAAAATTGTTATAATCAATCGGCTCTGATAATTGCTCATTTAAAAAAGCCTTTGCTTCTTTAGTATATATTTCATCAAACGATATAAATTTGCTATCGCTATTGCTAAAAACAATATAATCCACCTGATTAAAGTAGTTAAACTTTGTATAAATCTTAACGCTATAATAGTCATAAAAAGACCGATAGATCTCGTAATCAATAACAACTTCATTAAAGTCATCGTTGCTATTATTGATTATATTGTCTCTTTTACTAAAAATGTATTTTTTGATTTCCGCATTGAATAAATCAAGCCCCTTAACGTGTGGATATGCTATCTTCTGAGCCGTTGTGTCATCCAATACCACTTCATAGTATGTCTCGCCAACTTGTCGAATGGGCTCCTGTATTATATTAGGAAATTCATGCTCCACTTCTATCGTTTCTTCCGGTGTCTTTATAAACTCTTTTTCCATTTCATAATTGCGGCATCCCGTAAGGATGAAAAAGGTTAAAAACAATAAGAAAACTATTATTTTTTTCACTAAATCCTCCTTGGTTGAATGATAACACAATCTATAAGAAAATACTATTATAATATTAGACAAACTATAACTTTTTTGATATAATCAATACACTGTAAGGAGGAAAGAAATAATGACTAGAACTATTCTAAAAGCTAAAAAGAGAATTGTTAGTGGAAAAGGTAGCAATAAAAAATTAAGAAGAGAAAAACAAGTGCCTGCAATATTATATGGTGCTCATATTGAAGAACAGACTATATCAATAAAAGAAAATGATATCATCTTATTTTTAAATCACAATCACATGGGAACATCACTAGACTTAGAAGTAGATGGTAAGAAGCATTTTGTTATATTAAAAGATATTCAAGTGGATCCCGTTTCTCACAAGGTAATACATATGGATTTCCAAGCACTGAAACTGGGCGAAGAAATAAAAGTTACAATTCCTATATACTTAAATGGACAAGATAACTTAAGAGACCTTGTATGTCAAGAGTTATTGTCAGAACTTGAAATTTCTTGTTTACCTAAAAACTTAATTGACCACATAAGCATTGATGTAAGTGATGCAGAAGATGGCGCTCAAGTACTTGTTTCAGACTTAGAAGTATTCTCTAACCCTGATATTGAAGTGCTTAACGACCCAGATAGTATCGTTTACATTGTAAATGAAGCGAAAAAGTTTGTGGAAGAAGAAGCTGCAACTGAAGAATCAGACGATGTAGTAGAAGCTCCTCAAGCAAATGAAGAAAATACAGACGAAGAATAAAAAATCAGATATTCATCTGATTTTTTTTACTTCTCATTTTTATAAAATTCTACAAGACTATCCATTTCTTCACGAGTAAGCCGAATGCCCTTACTCATCTTTTTTTTGTCACTAGACCAACTCCTCAAATCATACTTTGGCTCTAAATCATTAAATGAAACAAGATTGAGTTCCGTACTCCACCCACTTTCTGAAACGGTTATAACACCAAGATGTTTGACGATTTCATATTTAATATCACTCATGTCAACTCCTTTCTATATCGATTATATATAGAAGAAATCAAAATGAAAGAAAAATGAACGGATATTCCTTATAGCTCAAGCGCAATTTCCATCATCTTGGTAAATGTTGTTTGTCTCTCTTCAGCAGTCGTCTCTTCGCCAGTGATGATATGATCGCTAACAGTGCATAACGCCAGTGCATCTACTTTATGCTTTTTAGCAAGCGTAAATAGTTCCGCTGACTCCATTTCAACACCAAGCACACCATACTCTGCCCATCGGAAGATAGACTCATTGGTATCATCATAGAATAAATCACTACTTAAAAGAGAACCCACATGAACGTGTTCACCAAATCCCTTTTCGAGTGCTACATTATATGCTTTTAACAACAAATCAAAACTTGAAGTAGGTGCATAGGTATGACCAAAAAAACGTCTCTCAATCATTTTTGAATTCGTACATGCACTCATGGCGATAATAATATCCTTCAGTTTTACATTTTCTTGAAGGCTACCACAAGAACCAATTCGAACTAACTTTTTAGCACCGTATTCTGTAATCAGTTCACTTATATATATCGATGCACTCGGCATTCCCATTCCTGTACCTTGAACGGAAACTCTCTTGCCTTTGTACGTTCCAGTAAAACCATACATACCTCTTACCGTGTTATATCTTTTTGCATCCTCTAAGTAATTATTGGCAATAAATTCTGCTCTTAAAGGATCTCCTGGCAGTAATACTAATTCTGCAATATCTCCTTTATTTGCGCCAATGTGTAAATGTTTGCTCATTTTTCCTCCTTTATAATAAATAAAATATAACTGACTACATTATATTTTTCAGTTAACAAATTAAATAGTAAACAAAATAATGACTGTGGGCATATTTGCTAATAAACTCAATATAAAATGTGAAACCATTACAACATAAACGTTTTTCGTTTTAATATAACCAACTATAAATGGAATACCAATAAGTATAAACTCTAGTATGGTTACATAACCTAGACCATGTGATAATGAAAATAAAACTAAACTGATAATTGATGTGAAAAATATGGTCTTACTAGAAGAAACGTTAATTATTGCTTGTCTAAAAAAAAGTTCCTCTGCAATACATGGTAAAATGATAACCTGTATAGAAAATAATACGTGTTCAAACAAATTAGTTGTTTTAATCTTAAACATTCCACTATCAATATTAGAAAAAAGTAACTCTGAAAATATATAAAAAATAATATAGCTTAAGATAACACCTAAAACAATATATACAACTTTTTTCCAAAAACAAAACCCTTCTTTTACATTGTTCACAAACTCATGAAAAGAAAAACTTTTATAATAATATAAAATAAAACCCATTAGCATAATAAAATTTATATATACAATTTTTTTAGGAAATAAAACAAAACCTGTAATACATATTATTTCTAATAAAACTGGAAATAAAATACTTAGTAAATACTTTTTCATAAACAAACCCAACTATTTAAAAATTTGTATTCATTAATCTACTATACATTTCTTCATATTCCTTCGCCGTCTTTATCCAAGAAGAATCCCTGTTCATCGCATGCTTCATAATGCTATTCCAAGACTCTTTGTCCTTGTAATAATCTAGCGCATTTTGAATCTTACAGAGCAATTCATGCGCATTGTAATCCTCAAATATAAATCCTGTACCATCGTCTTTATTAACATCATAATCTATTACGGTATCTTTTAGTCCACCCACATTTCTTACTACAGGAATGCAGCCATACCTCATCGCAATAAGCTGGCCCATACCAGAAGGCTCTACTCTAGATGGTGTAAGAAGTATATCTGCTGAAGCATATATTTTCTTCGCTATTTGCTCGCTATAAAAAATATTAGAACTCACTCTATTTCTATACTTATGCGCAAAGTGTAAGAACTCATTTTCATACAGTTCTTCCCCTCGTCCGAGTATAATAAACTCGATGTCCGATTCCATCATCTCATCAAAGATAAAGGATATTAAATCGATTCCTTTATCATTTACAAGGTCTCCAACATACGCAATGATTGGGATGTCTTGATCCACTTTAAGACCAAGGATTTCTTGAAGTTTTCGTTTGTTTTCAACTCTTTTTTCTATCTCATTTACCGAATAATGATATACAATGTCACCATCAGAACGAGGATTATATATCTGGTAATTAATGCCATTTTCAATACCAACTATTTTTTCTACATTGTCTTCAAGTGACGATAACAGTCCTAAAGCGCTTTTGTCATATACCATTTCATTAGCATAGCTCTTACTTACTGTCGTGATAAGGTCTGCATAATCAACGCCACCCTTCATAAAATTTACCTGCCCATTATCTTCTAATTTTTTATACAATAAATCCGAACTCTTATGTGGCAAAAAATCTTTTAATACATATCTTTTAAATAATCCTTGATTCTTTAAAGAATGAATGGTAAAAACGATTTTTGTATTATAAAAATTTTTCATTTTAATATAGGAATCTTTAAAAAATGTAGCACTTACCGCCGTATGCCAATCATTAAGATGAATGATATCAGGAAAAAAATCTAGTTCTACGAGCAATTCAAGCAGTGCCCTACTAAAATAGCCAAAGCGCTCACTATCATCATAGAATAAATCGATACTTTCTCTGCTAAAATAGTACTCATTATCGACAAAATAGTACAAAACATTATCCACTTTATAGGAAAATATCCCAACATATTTGTTGACACCATTGGTTGGTAAGTAAAAACTTTTTTCAAATGTTATTGCATCTCCATACTCTTTTCTTATCCATGAGTAAAGTGGCATAACAACCCTTACATCATGACCTAAGAGTGAAAGCTCTTTGGGTATTGAGTATGAAAAATTTGCGAGTTTAGAGCTTTTCGTAAACAAAGCATTTTCTGTTGTCGCAAAATAAATTTTCATATTTTTTCCTTTTTTTAGCTTTAATTGGTATACTTATATTATAATAGAATCAAATTTATATCACAAGGAGGAAATATGATTTCAGATAAGAAAGTTTACAATGCCAATATGAAAAATGCTGCCCTCGCGATGTTATCGAGAGCCAAAACGGCACCAAAAGCAAGGGGCGTTGATAACCTCGTATATTATTTGCTGGAAAAAGACGATATAAAAAAAGTTGCTAAAAAACTAAAAGAACTAGCCGTCGAAAAAGATATCCCTTTCTTTTTAAGAGACCCAAACAATATAAAAGACTTGGATTATATTGTGCTAATTGGGCTAAAGAAGTCTTCGGAAAAAAACTTTAAGAAACTACAACTTGATAGCGAATCCAATTTTGACTCTGTGAATCTAGGAATTGCACTTGGCAGTGCCGTAAGTGCCGCAAATATCTATGGAGTGGATACTAGAATAATGTATACCATAGGATTTGCTGTAAGAAATATGAACATAATAAAACAGGAACTCCAAGATGCCTATGGAATTCCTATATCAATTTCAGAAAAAAATATATTCTTTGATAGAAGCTAAAGAACCCAATGGGTTATCACAGGCGTTACATACGCCTCAATAAAAGCAGCAATAATTAGAAGTGGAATCACAACAGTTACGAAAGATAGCACGGCACTTTTAATTACTGTTTTTATTTTTGTCTGAACATTCTTTGTAAGAATGGTTGTCATTTGATAGCAAACATGTAGCCCAATTGCCCCGGCATATAAAATGGCTAATAATTCGAAGATGCCATGCGGAACCAACGACGCTAATGTCAGCGGAATGGAATCATAGTAATTGGTAAACCTTGTGGCAAATACACCTATTATCACACCATTAAATACTACAATTGCTGTTGGCAAAAACAAAAAGGGAACAAAACCTAGTAAAAAGATGACAACAGCAGCCACAATATTATTTATCGCTATCAATA
>PDWI01008487.1_pt1 | contig 12085 bp, 10 predicted proteins | sample 1430891 | NCBI WGS metagenome assembly PDWI01 (sample SAMN01162508, study PRJNA174530) | Oral metagenome, whole genome shotgun sequencing project. | biome: Marine environment; feature: Marine mammal; material: Swab sample of the gingival sulcus; isolation source: swab sample of gingival sulcus...
AAGAATTTATAAATTATATAGTTAGTAAAATAAAATACGCTAGCGAGTAACAAAACGAATTCGTAAATCTTCATTTCATTTAGATTTACTCATCATTTTGATACTCAAATATAAAAAAATATCTAAAAACACTTATGAAAATGAATTTTCAACGTATTTTAGATATTTTTTTATGCTTTCGTATTTTAGTTTGGAAACATAACACCCCTATTTGTTAAGTAGGGGTGTTGGCTCGTATGGGGTTACATACAGAGTCGTTATTTGGGAGGATTTTAAGTTTTCACTTACTACCTTACCCATAGTATAAATTATTTATGTGTCTTTTGTGTGAAATCAAAATGAGTAAAAGTTTATAAATTTTATATATTGTTGCGTTTGTGTGTACAATGGAGTTTAATATAAGCACAAATACAGCAAAACGAAAGATATTATTTTTTTATTTGAATAGTTATTATGAATAATGTAACTTATAAAAATTTTAGTTATAAATTTGCTTATAATGCTTGAAATTACTGAAAAAGACTTGACAACCGTTTTTTTTTTTTTATAATTAATTGTCAATTTTTTTATGTAAATTATGGGGAGGGAAAGGATGAAAGAATGGGTTTTAGAAGCAAAAAAGAATGTAGAGGGACTATTAAAAATTGTAAAGGATGCTGGAATTAAATCTAATGTTATAAATGAATGGAAAGATGATTATATTAGTTTTTTAGAAGAATTTGCTGATTATGATGAAAAACAGATAGTTATTAATTCTGGATTAGTTAAAGCAGGAAAAAGCTCTTTATTTAATGCTATTTTAGGTGATGACATATTTGATGTAGATGTTATTAGAGCTACAGTAGATAGTGAAAAATATAATGCAGATAATTTTTTATTCATTGATACACCAGGATTAGATGCTAATAATAAAGATAGTGAAATTGCATATGATACATATAAATACGCTGATATTATTCTTTATTCTCACGATATGACTGATGGTGAATTGACGAGAATAGAGTTAAATGAGATTAAAACTATAGGTGAAATTTTTGGTGGAGTGGATAAATTATTTCGTTCTATGATTTTCGTGTTGACTCACGCTAGTGAAAAAGATGAAGCTCAAATTAAAAAGATAAAAGAAGTAGTAACAAAGCAATTAATTGATGAATTTAGTATAAAGGCATCTTCTGAACAAATACAGCCTTATGCAGTAATTGCAGTAGATTCTCCTAGTTATTTAGAGGGAAGGAAAAATAATGATATAGCTCTTATTGAATATGGAAATGTTGATACAGTGATAGAGGCTGTAAATGCTATGTTTAAAAACCAAGAAACAGACGGTAGCTCATTATTTAGACAATATGCTGTAAATGAAATAAACAGATGGCAAGAGAAACTTTTATCAGAAATTCAAAAGAAAACAACTAAATTAGAAGAATTTGAAGATGTTAAAGGTGATGAGAGTATCGATATTGATAAATTTATAGATTTTGTAAAAAAAGAATTTTCAAATTTAAAGGATAAATTAAAAGAAAATAAATATAGGTTAAAAGAAAAAGAGGATAGTGATAGTGAAATAATAATTTTTGGAGGGTGGTGTGAAGAAGAATATAGTTTTAGATGGTCAGCTAAAGATAATGCGGTGGAGGTATTAGAAAATTTAATATTAGAAGCAAGAGAAGAGGCAATGAGTAGATTAAATGAACGCTATGCTGAGTGTTATTCTTATATAAAACAAAGTTCATCTGCTGGGATATTAAAAGATATAGAAGAATTAATGCTAAAAATAAAGGAACAAGCTTTTAATCTAAGTTTATCTTTGGATATAAGAGATATACCAAATATAAAAGATGATGATTTAACTACACAAATTGATAGATTCTCTTCAAAATATAGTGAGAATTATCTAAATAATATACATGGGCCAGATTATTATAAAGATTCAATAAAAATAGATGAATTTGAACATTGGGAGTCAGTAAAAACATTATTCGGTGGATATAAGGATAAAACTACTAAATATTATAAATGGGATTTAGATAGAGTAAAAGAAAGAGCGGGAAATAGTATGAGTTTTAAATTTGTTTTGAAATATAACAATATAACAAATGCTTGTAATGGTATTGTAGATATCTACTCAGAATATTATTTAGAACAATTAGAAAATGTAGAAGAGGATATTCTTAAACAATTAAAGGCAAAGGGTAGCGAACAAGATAAAGAGGTTGCTAGCAAATTAAGTGAAAAAGAATTATTAGAGTTTGAAATTGGAGTTCTGTCAGGAATTGCAATAGGTAATGAGTCGATAAAGGAAAGAATATGTATAGCGTAGAGAAATTTGTTAAGGATATTAAGCTTGCAGGTAAAAAACTAGATAATTTTTCTAAAGATATTAATTCAAAAGAAGAAGATATAAAAAGAATTATAGAAAAATTTAGTAATTCTATAAATTTAGTTAAGAAGTCTGATGATGAAAATCAATTTACTCTTATGTTAAATCAAACATTATCAAAAATTAAGAATGATTGTAGTTATTGGGTTAGGATTGCTGATGAACAAATTGCGGGTATGGAATTTATCAATAAATTTGATAAGTCCATAGTGTTTGTAGTTTTTGGGAATGTTAATGTTGGTAAAAGTTCTGTTGGAAATTTTATATCGGGAACTTTGGATGAATTAAAGGATATATATGTAGAACAACCTAAATTTTATTCTTATGATTTTGCTGAAAAGAATATAAATGCTAAAGAAGAAGGTTTAAAGAGTAACTCTTTTAAAGTTAATGATATTGAGGAGACAACATCTATTCAATATTTTACTCTTTTTGATAGTTTAACTTGGGTAGATACACCAGGGATACATTCTATAAATTCAGAAAACGAGGCATTAGCTAAGGAATATGTTAATTTTGCTGATATGGTATTGTTTGTAACATCTTCAAGTTCGCCAGTAAAACAAGACGAACTTGTCGAAATATCAAGACTTATTGAAGATAAGAAACCTTTACTTATAGTTATTAATAAATCGGATATAAGTAAGGCGGAGAGTATAGATGGTAAAGTAATTTGTAATCTTATTCCAAAATCTAATGAGGATAGACGAAAACAAGAACAGATGGTAAGAGATTTATTTAAAGATAATGATAAATTATCATTTGCTCAAAGTGTGGATAGTACAAGTATTAGTGTTAAGCTTGCCGAAAAGGGTTTGAAAGAAAAGTCAGAAGATATTTTTAATGATAGTGGATTACCTATATTTTATGAAAAGCTAGGTGAAACTCTTAAACAAAATGCGATAGAAATAAAACAGAAAGCTCCAAAGGACAGGGTTAATAGCTTAATAAATAGACTTATTAATGGATTTATGGAAGCTGGGAATAGTACCAAAATATACGGAATTGTAGATATTAAGTCTAATTTATTGGTTTTGGTCGATGAAATTGATAGTAAAATTGAAGCGATTAATTCTTTAGAACAAAAAATATTGAAATCGGTAAAAGAAAAAGCGATGTTAGAGATTGATATTGTTGTTCATAAAATAGGAATGAAAGTTCAAAATAGTGGTGAAGATGTAGATGTTCATAGAGAGATTATAGATACATTAACTAAACATTTTAATGAACAAATGAGACAAAAGATAGCGGCAGTATTAGAGGATTATAAATATAAAGAAATTCAGGAAGTTGGTATTAATATTGAGGCTAATTTAAGTGTTATAAAAGAAACTACAACTTATACTAGCTACCATATAGAAGAATATGATAGAGCTCCAAATGGACTTGTAGAATGGGTAGGAAAGAATATTTTCAAAAAGAATTATAAGGGTTATGAAACTGTATCTGAAGAAATTACAAAAACTGATATAGTGGGTGTTAATTCATCGGATGTTATTAAAAAAGTTGATTCTTATCTTGAAGAAGAATTAAGACCGTTTTTGAAATCTAATTTAGAAAAAATAGTGAGTGAGTATTTTGAAATTGAAAGAGAAACAATAAAAAATATTATAGCAAAGATAGATAAATTAGAAAGAGAATTAGATGAGATTAAATTTTAAGGAGGTTACTCTATATGAATATTATTGATTATAAAAAAGATGTACAGGATGAGTATTATAAACTTATAGATGTTATTGATAAATTAGAATTAAGAGATAAATATAATTTAAAAATAAAAGAAATAGATGAGTTAATGAATAAAGTTAATCCTAGTATGATGTTTTTTGGTGTATATAATGCAGGAAAAAGTACGCTTTTAAATTGTGTTTTTGGGGAGAAAGTTGCAAGTGTTGCTGATGTTCCAGAAACTCATAGGGTATCATCATATACATGGAATAATTATAAGTTATTTGATACTCCTGGTATAAATGGACCTGTTGATGATGAAAAAGTATCAAAAGAGGAAATTAAGAAACACGATGTAATTTTATTTGTTATAGATGATGGTGATTCGTTTGATAGTGATAAAGTTACTAATGAAATATTAGATATTATAATTGAGAAAAAACCACTTATATTAGTTTTAAACTGTAAACAAAGTTTAGATGAAGATGTAGTAAATAGAAAAAGAGAAAAAATATCTATAAATATTGATATTGGAGCGAAAAAAAGAGGGATAACAGATATATTCCATAGATATGAATTTATAGCTGTAAATGCTCAAAGTGGATATGAAGCAAGAATTAAAAATGATGATATATTGTTAAAGTGGAGTAGAATAGATTTATTAGAAAGCATTATGAATAGAAATTTAAAATCAAGTAATGCTTATAAGGAGTTGATAAATCCATCAAAACATATTTGTTATGTAGTGGATAGTATATTTGAAGAATTAACATTAAGACTAGAAAGTAATGAAAGCAAGAAATTTGCACAAGTTCTTAGTGAATTAAGTGATAAGAAATCTTATGCTATTAAGATGGCAGAGAATAATATTAAAGCTATTGTGGCTAATTATAATTCTAAAATGTATCAGAGTTTAGTTAATGGTAATAATATTGATGAATTAAATAATGAAATGTCTAATGAAGTACAAAAGATAATAGAAAGTGCTTGTAATGATTTTGTGAATGAGATGTTTAATGAAATTGAAGAATTTAATATAGATATTAATGCTAAAGTAGATGTTAGTGTAGAAAAAGAAAATTATAGCTTTAGTCATAATAGTTATGAGTATAAAGAAGATGAAGATAATGAAGATGATATAGGAGATATTTTGTCTAAGGCGATTATTATTTCAAGATTCCCAATACCAAATCCAACACCAATACCTACTCCAATTATTGTTGCGATAGCGTTAAAATTAGGGAAAGTTTTATTTGGAGATAAAGGAAATAATAAAGCAAAAGCAGAAGCTGAAATGCGTGAAATGAGACAGCAGGAAAATCGTAGACAAAATGCACTTCAAGAGGCTAGAACAGAATTAAGAAATCAATTAGATAAGTTTGAAAATGAAGCTATAAAATCTTCTAAAGATATTTTAAATAATTATTATGAAAAAACTAAACAAAAAATTGAAAAGGTATTGCTAGAAAATAATGAAAAGTTAGAAAGTGATACAGAGAGTTTAAACATTATTAATGAAGTTAAGGCGGAATTAGAGGGAATTATAGCTAGAGTTAGTTAAATTGATAACATATTATATAAAAAGTTTATCAAATTATATTTGACTGAAATAGTTAGCTATTATCTTATGCCAAGTAGTTATTTTGGATATATATCAAATTTTAGGGGTGGCGATGGATTAAATCGTTGCCCTTTTTTTACACTTAAAGATTTTGATGATAGGGTAAAATAATATGATTTTACATTTCAAGATTTGTTATATAGGAATTTGTGTATATTTTTTAAAATTTCAATTTTTGATAGGGTAAAATCATTAATCATTTATAATATCAATTATATCAGTGAAAATTTTAATCCCGTTAACAAAAAATAAACAGAAATATGATATAATTAAAATAGATTAAAACACGAATTATTTTTATTTAAAAATATATAAAATTCGGTATTGAAAATTTGTTTTATTATAGTTATAATAGTAAAAATACTATAAAATATGTTGGTTTAAAAGTTCGTTTTGAAGATTCAAGGAGGTTAATATGCAGGATAAAATTGTGAAAGAGGCATTAACGTATGATGATGTTTTGTTGGTACCAAGTAAGTCGAGTATTTTGCCTAATGAAGTAGATATTAAGACAAACCTTACTAAGAAGATAAAATTAAATATTCCTATTGTAAGTGCTGGAATGGACACTGTTACGGAAGCGAAACTTGCTATTGAAATGTCAAGAGAGGGTGGAATAGGTATTATTCATAAGAATATGTCTATTGAAAAACAAGCTATGGAAGTTGACAAGGTAAAGAGATGCGAGCATGGAGTAATAGTTGATCCATTCTATTTGCATCCAGAGAGTTTAGTTTCGGAAGCTTTAGAGCTTATGAGTAGATATAGAATATCTGGTGTGCCGATTATTGATAAAAGTAGAAAACTTGTTGGAATTGTAACTAATAGAGATATTAGATTTGAATCAAGTGACCCTAGTGCAAAGACTGTGTCTGAAATTATGACAAAAGATGGTCTTATTACAGCGAAAGAGGGAATCAGTATGAAAGAAGCAGAGGCGATTCTTAGAAAACATAAGATTGAAAAATTGCCTTTAGTTGATGATAATGGACTTCTTAAAGGCCTTATTACTATTAAAGATATTGAAAAAGTAATTAAATATCCAAATAGGTCAACTGATGAAAAAAATAGACTTATCGTAGGAGCGGCAGTTGGTATAGGCTCTGATATGATGGATAGAGTTAAAGCTTTATATGAAGCAGGTGTTGATGTGGTTGCACTTGATTCTGCTCATGGTCATAGTGTAAATGTTATTGAGGCTGTTAAGAAAATTAAGAGTACATATCCTGATTTAGATGTTATTGCTGGAAATGTAGCTACTAGAGAAGCGACTCTTGATTTAATTGATGCGGGTGCTGACTGCGTTAAGGTTGGTATAGGACCAGGGTCAATTTGTACTACGAGAATAGTAGCAGGAATAGGAGTTCCGCAACTTACAGCTGTATATGATTGTGCAAAAGCTGGTGCTGAAAGAGGGATTCCTGTTATAGCTGATGGTGGAATTAAATATTCAGGAGAAATTCCAAAAGCTATTGCTGCTGGAGCTTCTTGTGTAATGCTTGGTTCGTTATTTGCTGGAACTGAAGAGAGTCCAGGGGAGATTGTTATATATCAAGGAAGAAGTTTTAAATCATATAGAGGTATGGGTTCAGAAGCTGCGATGAAAGCTGGTAGTGGAGATAGATACTTCCAAAACGATACTAAGAAATTTGTTCCAGAAGGTGTAGAGGGTAGAGTGCCTTATCGTGGAAAACTTAGAGATATAGTTTATCAATTAATTGGTGGGCTTCGTTCAGGTATGGGATATTGCGGTACTGCTAATATAAAAGAATTACAAGAAAACGGAAAGTTCATTAAGATAACGGGTGCGTCTTTAAAAGAATCTCATCCTCACGATATTACTATTACTAAAGAACCGCCTAATTATACACAGAGATAGAGTGGTTGGTGTAAAGATATATTGTATTCCGATTATTACATTTATAATTATAGAAGGTAATAGTATTTAATTAAAAAATTTATAGTAATGTAATAAAAAAATAATTGATAATATTTGTTTGTATTGTAGTAATTGAGGGTGCTATTTATATAGTATAAATACGCATAGTTTTATAAAAGATATAAAAATGCAAGTGGAGGAGTTTATGAAAAATAAAGAAGTTGTTTTGGTTATTGACTTTGGTGGACAATATAATCAAACGATTGCGAGACGAGTTAGAGAACTTAATGTTTATGCTGAGGTTAAGTCATATAAAATAACAGCTGATGAGATAAGAAAAATCGCTCCTAGTGGAATAATATTTACAGGTGGTCCAAATAGTGTATATGGCGAGAGTGCACTTAAATTTGATGAAACTATTTTTGAGCTTGGTATTCCGATTTTGGGAATATGTTATGGTGCACAACTTATGGCTCATTCATTAGGTGGTAAAGTTGAAACTGCACCAACGAGTGAGTATGGAAAAACTGATATGCAAAAGGTTAATTCATCTGATTTATTTAAGGAAGTGCCTAAAAATTCAGTAGTATGGATGAGTCATACAGACTATATTAGTAATGTTCCAAATGGATTTGAAATTACTGCGATTACAAAAGATTGTCCAGTTGCAGCTATGGAAAATAGAGCGAAAAATATGTATGCAATACAGGCGCATCCAGAAGTTATGCATACTGAATATGGAAAAGAAATATTAAAAGCATTTGTAGTAGATATTTGTAAAACAAATGGTTTATGGCAAATGAAGAAGTTTTCAGAAGATGAGATACTTTCAATAAAAGAGAAGGTGGGTAATGGTAAAGTGTTACTTGCCCTATCTGGTGGAGTTGATTCATCAGTAGTTGCAGCTATACTTAGTAAGGCTATTGGTAAACAACTAACTTGTGTTTTTGTAGACCATGGTTTACTTAGAAAAAATGAGGCTGAAGAAGTTTCTAGTGTGTTTGGTAAAGATGGTAACTTTGACCTTAATTTTATAAAAGTTGATGCTAAGAAAAGATTTTATGATAAGTTAAGTGGAGTTTCAGAGCCAGAAAAGAAAAGAAAGATAATAGGCGAGGAGTTTATTAGAGTATTTGAAGAAGAAGCTAAAAAGATAGGCACAGTAGACTTTTTAGCGCAAGGTACAATATATCCAGATATTGTTGAGTCTGGTAGTGGGGATTCTGCTGTTATTAAATCTCATCATAATGTAGGTGGACTTCCTGATTGTGTGGACTTTAAAGAAATATTAGAACCTCTTAGAATGCTATTTAAAGATGAAGTTCGTCAAGTAGGATTAGAACTTGGATTGCCAGAAGAACTTGTATTTAGACAACCTTTTCCAGGTCCTGGTCTTGCGATTAGAATTATTGGGGAAGTTACAGAAGAAAAAGTTAAAATCGTTCAAGAAGCTGATTATATTTACAGAGAAGAATTAAGAAAAGCAAATGTTACTTCTGATTTAGGTCAGTATTTTGCCGCGCTTACAAATATGCGTTCTGTTGGTGTTATGGGCGATTTTAGAACTTATGATTATGCAATTGCGCTAAGAGCGGTTAAAACTTCTGATTTTATGACTGCTGAGTCGGCTAAACTTCCTTGGGACGTGTTAGAAGTTGTAACTACTCGAATTATAAATGAAGTTAGCGGTGTAAATAGGGTAATGTTTGATATGACTAGTAAACCGCCAGGAACTATTGAGTTTGAGTAGCTAGAAAATGCCTATAAACCATTAAAAATGGACATTCTTGATAGTGCGTGCTTGCAAAATGCTTGCAGATTTAACTACTCTATATAAAAAACAGAAACGCTAATCAATTTTAATCGGTTGACTAGCGTTTTCTTGATGCTGATTTTTTCAATTTTTATTTAAAATATTACTTATATTATCAAAATTGTCATTTGAATTATCTATTATTTTTTTTATTTCATCTTTATTATTTTCTATAATTTTTTCAAACATTTCCTTTGCAATATAACCATTGTGTGAAGAATATACATTACTTCTACTTTCTATACTATTCAAAAGAGAGGAAATTTTATTATTAAGCTTTTGCAAAAGTTGGATATCAAATTTTATATAAGTAAAAAGCAATATCACTTCATCGGTTCTGTTTTCCCATTTATCAAATTGTTCATACTGAGATGATGCATCCAACTCATAAATCCATTTATATGATATTTCAATAATTTTTTTGAAAATGCCTTTTCCTTTTAAGAATAATAATTTATCTTCGTTTAAATATTCTATCATAATATTTATTTGATTAGTTTGAAATGCATTTTTACAGTTTTCTAAAATATCATTTATTTCTATATTTTCATTATATAGATAAATAACTTGGTGTAAAATTTCAAGAAAATATTTATTCATATTATAGTGATCTCTAGCGACGTGATGTAAAAAATCATTTAATCTATCAACTATAAATTTTCTGTCTAATTCTATAATATATATTAATATATCAGGAAAGAAAGAATAGAATTTTATTAATAAGTAGTCAGATTTACCAATACATTTAAGGAAGCCATTTTTAATATCTATATTTTTAAAATTTATAATATGTTCCCATATTTCTGAATTGAAAGTATTAATTAGATCAATGCTTTCTTTTTCAAAGTTATCTATAATTTCACAAAAAAATTTTTCAATATTACCTGGATATAGAATTGAAATATCATTTAATATTCTATCTAAATCTTTATTTTCTTTGTGTACTTTGAAATATCTAAAATAATCTAAAAATTCTTTTGTTATATATTCTTTTCCGCCTAATACATAAAATTTTGCTAAATTACTTTTGAGATAATTCCAAAATGATTCAACTGTAGAGGCATCAATAATTTCCCCTTTAGCGTGAGCGCAAGAGTTTCTAATATTTCTCCAATAGTCATAATCTGTAATCATTTTATCTCTATTCATGAATTTGATAATAGGTTCTTCTTTGCGTCGAATTGTTTGATTTAGTGTTTCTTCCCATTTATCGTCATTATCTAGTTTTTTGATGATACTATTCCATGTATCGGTGGGATAACTTTGGGTTGAGTTATTATCAAATTGAAGAAATCTTTGTTTTATAGTTAGTTTAAATGATAAGTAAGACATAATAAAAGCAGATTTATATGCACCAACTTTATAACATAATATAGCTTCTTCAAATGTTTTCTTGGCAACACTTTCAAAAACACCAGTTTCATCTACCCATTTTTCAATTTCTAATTTCATATATGCATACTCCTTAATATTCTTTACACCATATTTTCATTCTTCAAATATTCAATATGCTTTTTCATTCTTTCATCTCTACTTAATTCTTCAAATTCTTTTTGAGAGAGTGGTAGAGTATAATAATTTATAGACTCATTTTTTAGGGAGTCATACTGTGATTTTGTGATTGTATAAGAATTTAAGTCCATTAAGTTATTAGATATTTCTTTGATGATATTACACATATCAGCATTGTATTTATGTTTTTCATCACTACCATTAAATTTTAAAGTAGTATACCAATCTTCTGCACTACCTTTATCATTAACTTCTATTTCAAAACCTATTTCATTAGTAGTAGATAATTCATATAGAAAAAATACTACATCTTTCATATTTGAAATGTTTTTAAAATCACTACTTCTACCACAGAGCCAATCCAAAGATAATTTGCTATATCTACTAATACTTCTATTGTTGGTTTGTTTTTGCCGTTTTCATAAGCAGACATTGATGGTTGTGGAATTCCAAGAAATTCGGCGAAATATTTTTGAGATTTGTTTTGTAAATTCCTTAGACTTTTAAGCCTTTCAGGAAAAAGAAAATCGCTCATATTATTACCTTCTAATATTATCAGTATCTATTATATCAGAATGATTAAAAAAATAAATAGAAAAAACTTACAAAAATTAGGACGACAATATTGGTAAGTATTTTTTATATTAGCATAACAATAAATATCACAAAAAAGAATAACAAGAAAGGAGCGATTAAATGAGAAAAATTTATGTTGATGTAAAGGCGGTTTGTGAGAATTGGGGAGTTTCAAAGTCACAAGATTATAAAATTATTAAGGATTTAAGAAATAAATTTTTGAAATTCAATTCAAACATTATTGTATTAGTAGTAAAGTTAATAGAAAATTTTATGAAGAAAACTGTTACGGATAAATAAGCGAATATAAAGAAGATGCGTAAATGTCAGCAAGTGTAGATATTGAAAGAAGAACTTGGAAAATATATTCAAGATATGTTGATTGGAAAAAAATACTTAAATTTATACTAAAAGAGGTTTTAAAACAAAAGAGAGGCTCTTGAATATGAAAGAGAATTTTTAAATAGTAAATTAAGCATTAAGAGTAAAAAAGTCAAGATAGATGGAGTAGTAAGAGTCAGTAAGAAGTTTTACCGTAGTAAAGAAAACACCGATTTTGTCAAAGTATCTGATACAGACGATATACCATTTTAAAAGTTTTTAAAATAGTCGCTACCACTACCCACGCTACCCAAAATA
>PDWI01008489.1_pt1 | contig 12083 bp, 11 predicted proteins | sample 1430891 | NCBI WGS metagenome assembly PDWI01 (sample SAMN01162508, study PRJNA174530) | Oral metagenome, whole genome shotgun sequencing project. | biome: Marine environment; feature: Marine mammal; material: Swab sample of the gingival sulcus; isolation source: swab sample of gingival sulcus...
CCAAGAATCAAATCAGACTATTATTCAGGGTATGGGTGAATTGCACCTTGAAGTTTACATTGAAAGAATGAGAAGAGAATATAAGTGTGAAGTTGAAACAGGTAGACCTCAGGTTGCTTATCGTGAAGCTATTACTCAGCAGGCTGAGTTTAACTACACTCACAAAAAGCAGACTGGTGGTTCCGGTCAGTTCGGTCGTGTAGCCGGATTTATCGAGCCTATCACTGAAAAAGATTACGAATTTGTAAACTTAATCAAGGGTGGTGCAATTCCTACAGAATACATCCCATCTTGTGACAAAGGTTTCCAGGAAGCTATCAAAAAAGGTTCACTTATAGGCTTCCCAATTGTTGGAACTCGTGTTACAATTAATGATGGACAGTCACACCCTGTTGACTCTTCAGATATGGCATTCCAGACTGCAGCTTTGGCCGCATTCCGAGAAGCTTACAAGAAAGCAAAACCTGCTATTCTTGAGCCTATCATGAAGGTTTCAGTTGAAGGTCCACAAGAATTCCAAGGAAATATCTTTGGTCTTATCAATCAGCGACGAGGAATTATCGTTTCTTCTACAGAAGACGATAACTTTACACGAGTTGATGCAGAAGTTCCTCTAAGTGAAATGTTTGGATTCTCAACAACACTTAGATCTTCTACACAAGGTAAGGCTGAATACTCAATGGAATTTGCTAAGTATGGCAAGGCTCCTGCAAGTATTTCCGAGGAACTAATTAAAGACTTCGAAGCTAAAAGAGCAGCTGAGAAGAAATAAGGGAGGACGATAAACCTTCGGCTGTCTTTTACAGCCTACGGTTTATCTTCGAGTTTCGGCTTAATTAAATGTTCTACCGAAACATCGCATTATTGTATGTGCTTTCTCATTTCATTACGAAAGCACGAAAAAATATTCCTCGATTTTTGATAAAATCTGTGGATATTTTTATGGAGGAAATTATGATTAAGGAAGATTTAATTTCAAAAAGTCCTATGCGCAAGTTGGAAAATGCTTTGGGTGGCGGACTGGCAGTTGGTGAAGTTGGAGTTGTAACATCTCGAAAGGGTGTTGGTAAAACTTCAGTTTTAGTTCAACTGGGTTTAGATAAATTAATGCAGGGTGAGCATGTTGTTCATATTTCTTTTAGTCAGCATGTTGACTATGCTATCACTTGGTACAGCGATATTTTTGATGAGCTTGCTAAAAAGAAGAATCTTGAGAATGCTAACGAAGTAAAGAAAGAAGCTTTTGCAAAAAGAATTATTCTTAACTTCAACCAAGACAGAATTAGAGCTAGCCAAATTATTCATACGCTTAAAGCTTTGTTTGAAGGTGGCGAAAAACCAAGTATTATTATGGTTGACGACTTCGACTTCTCTAAGGCATTGCCTGAAGCAATGAAAGAAGTTAAGGCTGCTGCTAAGGAAATGGGTATAGCACTTTGGTTCACAGCTGACGCTGATGTTCAGGAATGCAAGGTTGGAGAAACTTTGACTCGTTACATTGATGATATTGATGTTTTGTTGTATCTTGAACATGCCGGTGACTTTGTAAAAATTAAGACATTGAAAGAGCATGGAAACGGTGAATCTGATACAGGTTCAAAGTTTGATTCAAAAACTATGCTTTTAAGTGAAAAATAATTTTAATTTTTGCTAGGGTAATTTCTTAGCAAAATAAAGATGCCTATTAGTTGCGCCGGCTTGAAACTTTAGTTTAAGTCGTTTGTTTGCAGACTAATAGGCATTATTTTTATGCTATATAATTTGAAAGGGGTATAAAATGAAATTATACAGTAGAGCCAAAACTATAGCCTTTGTTTTGATTGCTTCATTATTTATGGGTTCAATGGGATTTTTGATTGGGAAAAATAACAGTCCAAAAGCTGAAATATCTCCCGAAGATGCTTACGCAAAAATTGATGAATTTTCTAGAGATGCTATTCAAGATGATTTTAATTCGGATTTTCAAGTTGTGAAAACTTCCGGTGACTATAAATATACTCAAGAAGAAGCACAAAATATTTCAGTCTACGAAAATGCTAACGAAGCTGTAGTTAATATTACAACTCAAACTATGGGCGTAAACTTTTTCTTGGAACCTGTTCCTATGGAAGGTAGCTCCGGCTCCGGTTCAATTATTGATAAAAGTGGTTTGGTTCTTACTAATACCCATGTTATAAAGCAGGCTTCAAAGATTTTTATATCGCTTTATGATGGTTCTCAATATGAAGCTAAGGTTATTGGGCTTGATAGAGAAAACGATTTGGCTGTTTTGAAGTTTAAAGCTCCTAAAAATAAAAATCTAAGGGTAATTAAATTTGGCAATTCTTCTTACTTGAAAGTAGGGCAAAGAGTTTTGGCTATCGGAAACCCCTTTGGTTTGGAGAGAACTTTAACAGATGGAATTGTTTCAGCCTTGGGTAGACCAATTCAGAGCAATAAGAACATCATCATAAAAAATATGATACAAACTAATACCGCTATAAATCCCGGTAATTCAGGTGGCCCTCTTTTAGACACCAGAGGTAGAATGATAGGAATAAACACAATGATATATTCCACATCAGGTAGCTCGGCAGGCGTTGGCTTTGCTGTTCCTATAAATACCGCAAAACGTGTTGTCGCTGATATTTTGAAATATGGTAAAGTGCGTAGAGGTTCCATAGATGCTGACTTGGTTCAAGTTTCTGAGCGTCTTGCGAGTTATGCAGACTTGCCTGTTTCTTATGGGCTACTTGTTTCTAAAGTAAAACGAGGAAGCAATGCTGCAAAGGCTGGTTTGAAAGGTGGTAATAAATCTGTGCGTTCAGGTTATGGTATTTATAGCTCTGTCTTCTATATTGGTGGAGATGTCATTACTGAAATTGATGGCAAAAAAATAAAGAGTTTAAGTGATTATTATTCTGTTCTCGAAGATAAAAAACCGGGCGAAACTGTAAAACTTAATATTTATAGAAATGGTCGCAAAATGAAAGTGAATCTGGATTTATCTGAGCGAGAATAGCTTTTCTAGAATTGAATACTAGAGGAATTTGAAAAGGAGCAAATATGAATTTTACTAAGTTGGTTTTTTGGTATATGAAGGGCCTAACTGTTTACGCTTTGGTTGGTCCCAGTGGGACCGGAAAAAGTTTTCGCTCCAAGCTTGTAGCTGAAAAACACGGTATAGAGTTAATTATTGATGATGGGCTTCTTATTTACAAGGATAAAATCATTGCTGGTCATTCTGCAAAACGAGAAAAAACCTTTTTGGCTGCTGTTAAGGTTGCTGTTTTTGATGACAAGAAAAGAAGAGATGAGGCTGCAAAGGCTTTGCAGTCTCGTAAGTTCAAGAAGATTCTAATATTGGGAACTTCTGAAAAAATGGTAAATAAGATTGCGACAAGATTACAAATTCCTCAGCCTAAAAAAATAATAATGATTGAAGACATTGCCAGCACAGACGAGATTGAAACGGCAATTCGTTCAAGAAAAATAGAAGGGAAGCATGTTATTCCTGTTCCTGCAATAGAAATTCAGCGAAACTATCCGCAAATTTTTTATGATAAGGTTAGGCTCTTTTTCAAAGGCAAAAAAACACCTCTTGTTGGAACTGAGCAGGCTAAACTATTTGAAAAGTCTGTTGTTCGTCCTGAGTTTTCAAAAATTGGGAATGTAGAGATTTCTGAATCTGCCTTGTCACAGATGGTTTTTCACTGCCTGGATGAATATGACGAAGAAATAACCGTAAAAAAACTTATTGTAAAAACTGAAAATGATGGTTACCGTTTAGATTTAACTGTTGACGTTCCTTTTGGAACTCAATTAACAGGGAAGATTCATCAATTACAAAAATACATCATAGACAGCATAGAAAAATATACAGGCATTTTAATTGTGCAGGTAAATATCATCATTGATAAAATAAGATCGTAGTAAAAAAAGAAGCCCTTACGGGGAGGAGAACCTGTAAGGGCTTCAAGTAAAAAGGAGATTCTATTTACTATTTGGTCTTTATCTCAATTTTTTTTGCCTTTCTTTCTGCTCTTTTTGGGATGTTTACCGTTAGTACTCCGTTTTGGAAGTCGGCACTAACTTCATCTTCTTCAATATCATCAGGCAATGCAAACTTTCTTATGAATTGACTTAATCTTCGTTCTTTCATGATGTAACTTTGCTTTTCATCATTTTGCTTTTCTTCTTTCTTCTCTTCACTGTGAATTGATGAAAGAGTCATAATTCTGTCTTTTAAACTGATGTCTATATCAGTTTCAGAGAAACCCGGTAAATCGGCTTCCATAACATAAGCTGAATCAAGTTCTTTAATGTCTACACTAGGCAGTTTTGAATTGCTTGCGCTTGTGTTTGTGTAGCGATTCAAATCACTTGGGAAGCTTCTATCCAAAGCTTCAACAATACTATCCGCAAAAGATGGACTAAAAATACTTAAACTGTTCATAAAACACCTCCGAGTGTAATTCTAATTTATTAATGAGTTTTCCTCATCACTTATATATCAGCAAAAACTATGCCAAGTGTTAAAAATTCTAAAAAAATAGCAAAAAACTGTAAAAATTTGTACAAAATTCTAAAAAAGCTGTAGAAAACCCGCACAAAAATGAAAAAAGTCGTAAAAATTTAGGGAAATGTTTAAAATTGCCTTAAAAAAATTAAGGATCATTGCTTTTTAAGCTTGATAATTATATATGCTGTGCAAAAATTTTCATTTTTAATAAAAAAGCTTGAATTTTTGTGTCATTTTAACTCAGTGTCTATGTAATTTTGACTCAATTATACTGTATATTATGACACAATTAGACTAAAATAGCTTGGATTTAGAAAATTGTTATTTCAACGCGACGGTTTTTTGCTCTGCCTTCTTCTGTTTTATTATCAGCTATAGGCTTGCTCGCACCGGCACCTCTTGTGATGAGCTTTTTTGCAGGAATTCCACGCTTTATAAGTTCGTTTGCTATTGTTTTTGCTCTTTCAAGGGAGAGTTTCTTTTGAGCCTTGTATTCACCTATATCAGCAGTGTGACCTTCAATCATAAAAAATGAGGCTTTGGTCTTTTTTAAGACAGAGGCGATTTCATCCAGCTTTTCTTCTTCGCCCTTTAATAGTATGGCTTCATTTGCTACGAAGTTAAGATTTTTAAGATTTAGCATCGTACCTCTTTCAGTTTCGTGAACGCTGAAATTCTTTGTAGCTTTTATTTCGTTTTGCTTCACATTAGTATTCATATTAGAATAGCTGTAGAAGTGAAGAATGAAGCCTTTGTGCCCGATACTTTCTCCGTTTTGATAGAAGAAGTTTTCATTTAGGTTTTCGATAATACGGAGAGGTCTGTTTTTTGCATCAAGGTAGATGTCAAGCTTTCTTCCGCCGTTTGAACGAAGCATTTCAGGGTCGCCTAGTTCATCGTTTCCTTTGTAGCGTAATCCGAACTGTGCTTTTACATGGTGGACATTTTTTCCTTGATATTGAAGAATGCCCTTGTATTGGTATTCAACAAAAACTGCTATCCTGCTTGCAGGCTTCTCACTAATTGGGCGTACAACTACTGTGCTTTTTCCCACCCAAGTTTTTCCTATATCTCTTGAGTTAAATTCTCTATTAGGCAAAAGCGGAAAATTTCTTAGAATAGGGTAGCCGGAATCTTCTATAAATATTTGTGGCTGATACGGATTTTCTATATCTTCTTCAGGAATATTTTGATTCAGTATAAAGTCTATTTTTAAAATCTCGTCTATAGACTTTGCAATTTTTTTTCGGTTGTGCTTGGTGTTCTGAAGCACGAAAGTTTCGCCTGAATAGTTTATAATACCGGGACTAGTTCTTTTTTCTATTATATACGACTTGCTTTCTCGACTATTCAAGCCGATGTAGCGTCCGTTTTTGTATACACTGTAATCAGTTCTTTCTGCTATGCTTACTTTATTTTCGCTTTGGGCAAATATAAGTGAAGCATATAAGCCGGTGAAGAAAATTACTAAGCAAAGCAGAAAAGTTGATTTTTTTATCATTTATATTAATTAGAGGACAAAGGCAATTATGTGTGCAACAAAACCTGCAAACAAACCACCAATAGTATGGCTTAGGATTGCTTTTCCTGTCATTTCCTTAGTTTTAAGTGCGTCCATCATAGCTATGTGTGTTGAAATATAACCACTCCAGCACATACAAATCGCTGTGAAAACTGCAATATCATTTGCCTGTATTTTTCCGTTAAGAGCCATATCCTTAACCATACCAAGAGCTGCACCCGTTGAGCCAAGAGCTGTAATTGGTACTGAAATTGCTTCAGGACTGCTAAAACCGTAAAGTGGGTTTAGGATGAACTGGAGTTTTGTTCCAATCCAAGGTAGAATTGCTATTCCTTCACCCTTAGCACCTGTGTAAATGCCGTCAGGACCTGCTCCGTTTGTAAGCATGATTACCATTGTACAGATAACAACAACGCCCGGAATAATAGCAACACCCATGTTTACACCTGATTTTCCACCGTCTAGCATGGCTTGGATAAATCGTGCGCCGGCCTTTCCTTCCCGAACAACTCTCATGTTTTCAGGTATAGCTCCACCGCTCATTACGGAAACTTGCTTTTCTGTTCCGTATTGCTTTTTTGAGAACATAAGCATTAAACGAACAGAAACTATACTTCCTGCGATAGCGCCAAGGTTACCAATCAAGGCTGCGGGAACTGCAGACTTAACGGAAAGTCCCATCATAGCAGTTGTGGTTATTAAGCCCATACCAAAGGCTGTTCCAAGGTTGGTTAAAGCAGGGAGTTGGTACTGCTTAAAGTATCTTCTAAAGTTATCATCATCAGCAAGAGTTAAGATTGCAGGATTATCTGAAAGGAAGCAATTTAGAATACCCAGCGAAGATGCACCCGGTAGGTCATAAATTGGCTTCATCAGCTTTGATAAAAGCTTGTTAATTAAGGCGACTGTTCCAAATTCAGAGAAAAGACCTGAAATTGCTCCTGCAAGTACAGCAACAGCCATAAGATAAAGACAAACATTCACAAGTAAGTCAAATCCTGTGTTCATCATTGTTTTTATCATATTTACTCCGCCCATTTGAGAACCGACGGCTACAAAGAATCCAAAGAAACAAGCTAGAAAGATAAAATTCTCCCATGAGATTTCTTTCTTTAATAAGTGACCTTTTTCCATTTCGACAACAAGCCTCCACAATAGTTAATTAGGAGATGATTATATTAAAATGTTTTTAATTATGCAATAGGGCGAATTTATCAAGACTTTGCCGAGGAAATTGCAAAAAAATAAGTTTTTTTTAATATTTTACTGGCTTATTTCCAAAAAATAGTGTATAATGTTACGAATATGGGGGAAATAGATAAGAATGTTTTTTGATAATTATCCGATAAAACTTTCAGATACTACCAAGCCTTTCATTTTAAAAGGCTTAAAAAATGCGCCCGCAGTTTTGCTTATTCACGGATATACAGGAACTCCTAGGAATATGTTTTGGTTGGGGCAGCAACTTAATGAAGCCGGCTATAATGTTTTTATTCCGCGTCTGCCCGGTCATGGAACAAACAAGCAGGACTTTCTTTCTACTAATTGGAAGACTTGGCTTTCTTCGGTTTGTGAAAACTATATAAATCTTTGTGCTATGCACGATGAGGTTTTTGTTGGTGGACTTTCAATGGGTGGTCTTTTGACGTCTCTAATTGCAGCTAAGTTTAATCCTGAAAAAATATTTCTTTGTGCCCCGGCATTTACAGCTACTGATACTAGACTTAAATTTGCTCCGTTTTTAAAATTTTTCGTAAAGCAGGTAAGTGTTCCTAAAACTTCATTTGAACATGATCCTGAATATGGAAGAGCTATTGCTGACTACAATGGAGTGCAGTATATTTCAAAGGCTGCTGATTTATACAAATTACAGAAACTTGCCAAAAAAAATCTACCATTTATAAAGTCTCAAGTTCTTACAGTATTATCTCAAGCTGATCAAACTGTACCGTTTTCAGTAAAAGACATAATTGACAAGAATTTAAGGACTCAAAATGAGTATTTGATACTTGAGAATAGTAATCATATTGTTGTAAATGATGTAGAAAAAGAACTTGTTGCTAAAAAAATCATAGAATTTCTAAAGGATTAAAGATTTGAGTATAAAAAACCGATATAATATTCGGAAATCTTTAAATTTATATGATTTTTTGCTAAATATGTTGTATAATATTAAAAGAGAAACGAAAAGGAATTTGTTATGAGAGATTTTAATTATTATAAAGAACACCCAAAATCTGATACCCATAATCATTTAAATTTAAGTATGTTGTATTCTACTTATAAAAAATGGGCAGGTTTTGAAATTCCCAATTTTCCTCGAAAACTGAATGGCTTGGATGAAATGCACGATGTTATTGCAGAGTATACACGACCGGCTTGTAAAAGTCCGGAAGATGTTGTTGCCTTAATAGAAATGTCTATACAAGATGCAATAGCTGATAATATTGTTTATCTCGAAGGTTCTATTGATATAAATTTTATAAGACACTTTAATGAAGATTTAGATAAGTTGCTTGGAGCTATCGAAAAAATTGTAAAAAAATATAAAAAGAAGATTGAAATAGCTACCGAGTTGGGGGTTCCCAAAACCAGTGATAAGGATTTCTTAAAGAAGTGGGTTGAACCAATGTGTAAAAGCAAGGTTTTTAAGCATATAGATTTATATGGCCCCGAAATTATTGATGGTTTGGAAGATTGTCTTTTTGTATTTAAAACAGCTGAAAAATATGGGCTAAAGAAAAAAGCTCACATCGGAGAGTTTTCCAATGCAAAAACCGTAAAGCACTTTGTTGAATATTTCCAGCTTGATGAAGTTCAGCATGGTATTGGTGCTGCTCAAGATGATAAGGTTTTGCAATTCTTAGCTGATAAAAAAATTAGATGTAATGTCTGTCCTCAGAGCAATGTTATGCTTGGCGCTGTAAAAGACTTGAAGTCACATCCTCTAAGAAAAATGATGGATGCAGGTGTTCCTGTAAGTATAGGAACCGACGACCTCCTATTCTTTGATATGACAAACAGTCAACAGTTTTATACTCTTGTAAAAGAAAATATTATAACTGAAGATGAAGCTGAGCACCTAATGAATATTAGAGGAAACGATATTTAATCTTCTTCAAATTTATTATCAAACAATGCTACGATAGATGAAAGAGCTTCTTCTTCATCGCTACCGTCACATATAAGCTTAAGTTCAGTTCCGTATGATGCTGCCATTGTTAGTAAGCCTATTACTGATTTGGCATTTATCTTTGCACTTTCTTTTTCAAGAAAAATTTCAGATGTAAATTCATTTGCTTTTTGCACAATGATTGCTGCCGGTCTGGCGTGGATTCCTGCTCGGTTTTGAACCTTAACAAGCTGTGATTTCATAGTATCTCCTATAAAAAGTTTTAATAAGTATCATTTTCGTGATAGTATGATGCAGTGTTCGAATCTGCTTCTATCCATTTTAACACATTTTGGCTAAATTCTCTAGCGGTAAAGTAGCCCATTCGTTTTAATCTTTCATTTTTTGCTGCTGTTTCCAGAATAATAGGAACATTTCTACCGGGTTTTATTGGAATTTCTATAAGTGGTACTTTTACATTGAGAATTTCACTGGTTCGATCTTCTGTGCCCAGTCGGTCGTATATCTTTGTTCCATCCCATTCTTCCAGCTTAACAATCAGTTCTATTCCCTTTTCTTCCCTGATTGCACCAACACCATAGAGGCTTCTAACGTCTATGATGCCAAGCCCTCTGATTTCCATGTGATGACCTATTCTTTTGTTAGCGCCTCTTCCTATTAGGGAGTTTCCGTTTATGCAAGAAATTTCTACTATATCATCAGCAACCAGACGATGCCCTCTTTCAATTAGCTCCAAGGCTGTTTCGCTCTTTCCTACACCAGAGCTTCCCATAATCAAAATGCCTAAACCAAAAACTTCAATCAAAACACCATGAATAGAAATTTTGGGAGCAAATACATTTGACAAAACTCTTAAAAGTCTTATAAGTAATTCACTGGATGAAAGTTTTGATTTTAAAATTGGGCAGTTATATTTTTCGCTGATTTCTAAGAATTTTCTAGGAGGAGTGATGTCGTGAGAAAAAATACAACAGGGAATGCTGTAAGAAAATAACCTTTCTATATTTTCTGCTTTGTTATCGCTTATGATTTTTTCTAGATACGAATATTCTCCTCTTCCAAAAAACTGAATTCTTTCATTTGCAAAAGAATCAAAAAAACCTGAAAGGGCAAGCCCCGGTCGGTTTATATTTGGAAGTTTAATTTTATTAGATAAAGCTTTTTGTCCTGCTATGCAACTCAGCTCAAGGGAATCATTTTTTTGTAAATCTAATTCCAACAAGTCAAGCACCGAAAAACTCACATTTCCCATATTCTTGATTATACACTTTTACTTTTCTTTTGTAAAGACAGTATTGGTACTCCGTTGTGGCTTAAGGGCTCAGCTTTGCCCCTTGCCCCTGCTTTCGTTGGATTGAGACTTGCAAGAAATAGAAACTTATGATAAAATGAAGATATAAGCTTAGAAACTGTACAAAAAAGTAGATTAAATAACAAGGAGGTTTTCGCATGAAGAAAACAAAAGTATTGAGGGCAATCGCCCTTTTAGGAATGTCAGTAGTACTGGCAATGGGAATGCTGGGGTGTCCCCACAAAACTGAGGAAATTACAAGTCCGGGACCCTTTGTAGAAATCACGCCACCTAAGGGAGCAATAACAGCGCCAACAAGTGGAATAGGAGGTGTATATTCAAATAATGAATACTATACGGGTGTATTTGTAGAGAATAGAAAGGTAAAACTTAGTACGTACAAGCTTGCAGAGAAGGAAGTAACATATAATCAGTGGCGAGAAGTATACAACTGGGCAATAACTCAGGATAAAGATAATAATGGTGAGATTGATTATAAATTTGCAAACGCCGGAAGAGCCGGATCAAAGGGAGCTACAGGTACAGTCGGGTCAGCATTACCTGAAGATGAAACATATGGAGAACATCCTGTAACAAAGGTAAGTTGGAGAGATGTAATAGTATGGTGCAACGCATATACAGAGATGACAAAAGGAGCAGATGAATGTGTATACCGAGTAAGCGATTCAGATGATACAGTACTAAAAGATGCAACAGATGAAGCTAAGGTAGATAATGCGTATTGCAATTTAAGCAAGAAAGGCTATAGACTACCGACAGAAGCAGAATGGGGATATGCGGCGAGATGGCAAAAAGATAATAGTAATGAAGCAATAAATTATGGCAGTGCGTACTTAATAAGATTAGACAGAATGAGCGGAGCGACTAAGCCGATAGGTTACGGTGGAGTAGACTCAGCCCCAACGACAGCCGAAGGCTGGGAAGCACTGAGAAAAGAAGCAAGCCGAGTAGCAGTATATGATGAGTATTATAATGGTTCAGGCTGGGTAGTCCAAGATCCTGCAACAAACGGAACAGCGAAAGTAGGAAGCAGAGAGCCTAATGCAAGTGGATTGTATGATATGAGTGGGAATGTATGGGAATGGTGTTTTGATGGCTGGAGTACAATAACTGCAGAGGAAGGAGATCCTGTTGTGGAAAACCCGTTGGGTGGCGCGTTCGGCTCTCGCCGCGTCGTACGTGGTGGTAGTTGGCGCAGCAAAGCCTTCGATTGCGGGGTCGGTAGACGTGGCATCCACACTCCAGGTCTCGAGGCCTTCAGCTTGGGCTTCCGCTTGGCCTTTACGCCCTAGAGTTCATCTTTTGAAAATATACGACACAATCGCGTTGTCGCTATAAAAAATCCAGTCCTCAGCGTATCTTAATACGCCTGCGGGTGGATTTTTTAAGACTCCTTGCATTTGACATTTCTATTTCAAAAAGTCCTGTAAGGGAAAGGGGCTTGTAGTTAGTTCTAGATATGGAATAAGCTTATTAAAGAAAAACCCCAAGCCTACAAATTATGCTTATAACAGAATTCTGGGATTCCTAAGGGCTTGCCCTTAGGCGGAATTTTGGGGAACCACCAACGAAGTTTCAAGGTAGAGAGATGGGGTTCTAAAGGGGAAGAGAGAAA
>PDWI01009814.1_pt1 | contig 12083 bp, 6 predicted proteins | sample 1430891 | NCBI WGS metagenome assembly PDWI01 (sample SAMN01162508, study PRJNA174530) | Oral metagenome, whole genome shotgun sequencing project. | biome: Marine environment; feature: Marine mammal; material: Swab sample of the gingival sulcus; isolation source: swab sample of gingival sulcus...
AAGGTTCGCAGCGAAAGCCGGCGTATGGTGGATACGGTATCGGATCGGTTTGCCGCCATGCTGGAAGCCCATCCTGAAACCGATTTGCCCCATTATCAAGGGATGTCCGGCCAGGAATTGAGAAATGCGGTGAACCAGCGGATCCAAGGGGTGCTGATTACCCAGTATTTGCCGCCGGAATCGGATGCACTAGGCAATGAATTGCTGGTCAGCCTGAGATGGACCCGGGAGTTTGGCATGGTGATCACCGCTGGGCTGGGCGGTACAGATACCGAATTGTATGCCGAGCGGTTCCGCCTGGGACAGGCGGTGATTTCCGCCTCTACGGCCCATGTCTCCGGGGAAGATTTTTTTAAGCTGTTCACCCAGACCATTGCCTATGAAAAAGTGTCCGGCCAGACCCGGGGCGACGAACGTCTGGTGTCCGATGAACAGCTCATGGAGTGCTTCGGGGCATTTATCGCTGTGGGCAACTATTTTTCTCCCATGAATTCAAAGGCACCATATGTCATTGAAGAGCTGGAGGTCAACCCCTTTGCACTGGTGGATTATGAGATGGTGCCCTTGGACGGATTGTGCAAGTTTTCCACATCCTACCACCCGCCAGCGGCCCGGGGGATTGCACGTATTGACAACCTGCTCTATCCCCAGCGCCTTGCCATCATCGGGGTATCCAGTACCAACATGAATTTCGGCAGAAATATCTTGAACAATGTGATCCGGGCGGGGTTTGATAAAGCCAATATTACCATCATCAACCCTAAGGCCACAGCGATCGACGGAGTGGCCTGTGTGGAAACAATCCAGGATCTGGCCCAGGTGGATCTGCTGGTGGTGGCTGTCGGCGCGACCCATGTCCCCGTACTAATTGATGAGATTATTGATGGCAATCGGGCCAAAAGCGTGATCCTCATCCCCGGTGGCATGGGGGAGACCGAGGATTCCCGGGAGCGGGCACAGGCAGTGACCCAAAAAATCCGTATGGCCCATACCCGTGAGGCGGGGGGCCCGGTGTTTTTAGGTGGGAACTGCCTGGGAATGGTCTCCCGGGCTGGCGGCCTGGATACCTTTTTTACACCGGACAATTGTGCACCCAAACGTATGGATCGGCCGCCCGCCCCTGTGGCCCTGATCAGCCAGAGCGGGGCCTTTGCCCTGGTACGCATGGCAAGCCTTGCCGTCGGTGACCCCGCCTATAACATTACCTTGGGCAACCAGATGGATCTGACCATTGGGGATTTCATCACCCATATGGCCGATGTGGATGACATTGGGGTCATTGCTGTCTATGTTGAAGGCTTCCAGGATCTGGACGGCCTCCATGCCTGCGCCGGCATTGCCAAGGCCGTGCGCCAGGGCAAAGAGGTGGTGGTATATAAAGCGGGACGAACCCCGGAAGGCAAAAAAGCCACGTCCGGACACACCGCCTCAATCGCTGGCGATTATATGGTGTCCACCGCCTGCCTCACCCAGGCTGGCGCCCTTATGACCGATTCTTTGGAGGAGTTTGACGGAATGATGAATATGGCCGTCTATCTCCACGATAAAACCATCACCGGATTCCAGGTGGGGACCATGAGCGCTGCGGGATTTGAAAGTGTGGGGATTGCAGACGCCCTTGAATCCAGAGACTCCAGCCTGACGCTGCCGCCATTTACAGGCGCCACTCAGGACGCCATTGCCGATCTTCTTGAGCAGGCTGGACTGTCAGATATCGTTGACATTAAAAATCCCCTTGATGTGACCCCTGCGGCGCCCGACAGTGTACATACCGGTGCCATCCAAGCCATGGCTGCGGATGATACCATTGATGCCGTAATCACATCCCTGGGCTCCTTGTCGCCGGCGACCTCAGATACCCCGGCCCCAGACAGGCCTGAGGGATTTATTGCAGGTCCCCAAAGCGTCTCAAGCCTTTTGCCTGAGATGGTTTGCAGCACGTCAAAACCGGTGGTGGTGTTCAACGATGCGGGGCAGGTTCACGATGCCTTGAACCAACACCTCGGGAATTTGGGCATCCCCGTGTTCCGGTCCTGTAGCCAGGCCATGGGGCTTTTAGCACGGTATACGGCTTATCGGCTTCGCCTCAATGAAATCCGTAAAAACCAACAGATCGTCTATCTCACCCATTCTCCCGTTGAATTGTACAAAGTAATAAAATTTGAGAACCTGGTGGCCAGTGGCGGAGAAGCCAAGCATCTTATCGCCGACGGGCAGGTCTGTGTGAATGGTGAGGTGGAAACCCGCAAGCGCAGAAAGATTTATCCCGGTGATACCATTGAATTGGCTGGGTATTACCTGAAAATGGAGATGAACGGATAAATGCCGTGTCCAATGTGTTGCAAAACCGCAGTGAAAAATCCGGTCGGCCTATGGCCGTTATTGCAATGGAAGGTGGATAATAAAATTACTTCCTTTGCCGGGCTGTGAGACGACTTTCATGCTGCCTTTATGGGTTTCTGTAATGATGAAATAGGATACTGACAATCCAAGACCGGTCCCAACCCCTACGGGTTTTGTGGTGAAAAATGGATCAAAAATACGGCTCTGAATTTCTTTATCAATGCCCGGTCCATTATCTTGGATTTCGATCCGTAGCATGTTTATCTCTTTTTCATGGGAAAGCCGTAGAATAAATTGGGGGTTGAAATCGACCTGGTCTTTGAATTCCAGCATGGCCTGGGCACCGTTTTGCAAAAGGTTTAACATTACCTGTTGTATTTTTGCACCTTCACAGCAGACCATGGGCAGGTTATCATCATATTCTTTGATGATCTCAATGGATTTAAAATCGTATTGTTTTTTCAGGTTATAGTCTGTGGCAGCAAGTTCAAGAATTTTATCTATGAGCTGGACCGGATTGTGGGACGACACCGTGGCATCTGATTGCCTTGCAAAACTCAGCATGTTTTTGATAATTTCCGAGATTCGAATGCCGGATTCCGTGATGGCCTCCATCATCTTAAAAATACCTCGGTTTTCCATGTACGCATTGATATCTTCAATCGAAATACCAATGTCTTTGGCCGCACACAGGTTGGCATTCATTTGCCGATCCTCGAGCCGGGATCGCATCACCTGGGCGGTCTGCATCATGCCGGCCAAAGGATTGTTTATTTCATGGGCCATGCCAGCGGCAAGTCCGCCAACGGAGAGCATCTTTTCGGATTGCACCATCATCTCTTCCATTCTAACCTTGTCGCTGACGTCATCCACTCGGATTACGGCGCCTTCGACACCGTTGGCGATCAGTGGATAGATGGTGATGTCTTCATAAATGGTGGAGGCCTCTTTCGGGTTGCGCTGACGTGGAACAACACAAGATTTTTGCGTCTTAATGGCGGCATTGACCATATTGATCTTATCGGCCAGGTGAGGAATGGCCTCTATGAAAGGTTGGCCGATGGCCTCTTCTGATGTGAGTCCGGTGATCTGGGACGCTCTGATGTTCCATTGTGTGACATTTCCTTTGGTATCTACGCCAATCAACATTGATGGCATCGAATCGATGATATTGGATAGATAGTTTTGCAGTTGGTGCAGTTCTTTTTCCACCAGGTCACGTTCAGTTGCCCTGATTTCAAGCTGTCGGGCCATGTTGTTCACTGAGCCCGCTAAGGCACCCAATTCATCATCGGGCATCTTACCAAACTGGAATGTCAGATTTCCTTTCCCTATTTCTTTTAACCCATTATTTAACAATTGTAAGGGGTTTAAGAAAAAACGGATAATGAAAAATAAAATCAGCATGAGGAAAAAGGTGCTGAAAAAGACGGCCACGGCGGCAAATGTAACAATCTGTTTCTTGGTGTTCTGGATCTCTTTGATGGAGGTGCCGAACCAGAAGGACCATTGTGTGTGACCCACTGAGAAGGATTGGGAAAAAACAGACATGTGTTTTTCGGCAATTACCAGAACCTGACCCTGTTCACGGGGGACCAGAGATCCTGGATCCGTATCTTCAAAATAGGATGTCGCAAGGGTGCCCATAAATGCGGCATCGTTTGCCAGGTAAATGGCGCCGTTGTTATCCACAATCCACCAGAAATGAAATCCGTCATGTGATGCAAGGGTATTCAAGGCCATAAATGGCCATTTGTTCTGGCTTTGCCACCTTTGGATTTCACTGGTGAGTGTCATGCCTATAAAGGATTGCTTTTCCAAAAGGATTTTTTCAGCTTGTTCCACATGCCGGTCTGTCATACAGATGGTGACAAATGAGATTGCGGCGATAAAGCAGATTAAGACCGTGGTGAAAATTTTGCTATACAGGGTCATTCAATCTTATCTCCGATAACGAGAAATCCTACGGTCAGATTACACTGTTTGTTTCCAATTCCGGAAAACTGCCCCTGCTCTCCCCAAGGAATGCTTGCGATGAAGGGCGCGCCTGAGATTGAATGGCTGATCAGGCCGGGAATGGTTTTTTTATTTTCTTCGGGAATCGTACTTAAAACATCGGTACAAATGTACCCCAGCCCCAAAAGAATCGTCGTATTTTCTGTAATATCCCCTTTGATAACGGCTTTTTTCGGAATGTTGGCGATTCTGTTTAACAATATTTCCCAGGTGCCATAGCTGAGAAACACACGATCTCCCACTTGAATATCGGTGGTGGTATTCAAGCCTTGTGTGATCAGATTTTTACTGGTGACCCAAGGGTGGGACAACAAGGTATAGGTTTTTCCGTCTGGGGTTTCACGTACCCTTGCCAAGGGATTCAGGCTTAAAAATTTTCTGAATTGATGCTGTTGGCTTTTCTTTTTTAAAAGTGCACTGACCCGACCGTTCATCCAGTCGTCATACACTTCAAATGCAGGTTGGTTGTCAATTTCTAAAATCCTTGTACCATTGGTTTTGGTGACGATGCCAGAGTGCTTATCCAGCACATCATATCCACTCTCAAAGGCCCATCCCAGTGGAAGCTCAGTATAAATCAGTGCAAAGCTGATCCCTTTTTCTTCAGCAGATTGATGATAAAGGGTGTACCCATTTGGGCCAGCGGCCGTGCCGCCTAATAGAGGGATATCCCCCAATCCAGACTGGGCAAGGGCATCCAGACCGGCTTGTTCCATCCCCAGAGAGGGAGATATCAGGATGGCGGACGGGCGTTCTGCGGGTGTTTTCCCGGCATTGTCCATGGCCCTGCGCAGGGCTGAAAGGGCCATATCCGTTTTAGACGGGTGGTCTGAGGGGATGGCACCCCCAACACCAAAACCGATGAGCGGACTTGTGATGGTCATCAGTGACAGGCCATGGTCAGCGTTGCGGACGTCTTTTAAGTCATCATGATCACTGGTACTTGGGGGGGTGACATAGGCGGTTCCGGCAATGGTACCACAGGCGTCCGATGTCCCCCCAAAAATTTTGGTACGGGCGCCTGTGGCGCGTTTTATTTCCTTGAGAATCATCGGGCAGTCGCTGCCTGCGGTAGGATAAAGAATAACCAAGTCTGGCTGTGTGTATGTTTTGTCTTTCAGCGCCATGGCCAGTGCCGCCTGGACAGCATGCCGGGCGTCTCCGACGGCCCACCCCACACCGACTTCGCAATTCGCAACGGTTTCCCGGCGATGTCGCGTTTGGATTGGGGGGGTAGGTTTGAGAACAAATTGGGATGCGGCATCATTTTTATTCGCATAAAATTTGTAAAAAATGCCAGTCGAAGCAACGATGGCAATTATCGTCACCGCCAATATCAATTTTGATGTGTTCACGGATTCATTCCTTTCCATGGTTTGTTGCCGGCAAACCGTGGTGATGAGCGCCTTGGCCGGTTCGTGATCCATGTCATTATTTCGTTGGGCCTCACATCCATAAAAATGTTTTCATTTCGAAGGGTTGAAGCCCAAATGCCAGGGTTTATTTCTTTGGCTACAGGGACATGGTGCGTACAGATACCATATCTTTTAGGATCGGTGCAATGCATTTTCCCTGTTTTCACCAATAATTGGACGGCAATAAATTTCGATCAGTGGTATCTCTGATTCAATTGTGGTATAACGGCCACGGGCCGTCCCGGATCTATTGATACCCAGGCACAGCCCACAACAGAATTTTAAAGATCTGAGTGAGTTACACAGACATTCTTATAAAAATCTATGGATAAAAAAGTTGGACACGTGAAAAAAAATAGCTACAGCCTTGCGGGAAATGTGTTAGCCATCACCACCGATTCTGGTGAATTTAAATTTAAAATCGGGAATGATACCGGGACTGCCAATGCCCAACGCATCGCAGAATTGATGGTGGGTGAAATGGAAGCGGTGGAGGATTTGCCCCAAAGTGTCCGGGGAAAATCCAGCCCCTATGCAAAGTTGTTGCTCGCCAATTTGAACCTTTCCGAAAAATATATTCAGCTTGAGAAAAAATATAACCAACTGGCCCGGGAACATGAGCTGATCATGGCGGTTCAGGGGAAGGGTAAAAAAGAATTGGAATCTGTATTACGTCCTAAAACGGTGCCGTCTGATCCAGAACAGGCGCCCCAGCCTGAACCGTTACCAACCACTGACGCAGAAAAAAACAAGGGGCCTGAAAAGGGGGACGTTGCACCTGCCCCCCTGGTTCGGCAGGTGCTGGACACACTCAAGCAATCCCGTCAGGTGTCGCAGCAGGAACACAAGACAGAAAAGAGTGCCAAGTCACCTGATACAACCACAATTCAAACCGCTGAATCTAAGAATGGGCAAGCATCCACACCCTCAGCAGCCCATGCATCTGAGTCAGTGGCAGCCCGTGTGGACATCAATCATAACGGTGCGCCTGCTGCCCCAAGGGTCGAAGCCGCTGACAGTAAGGGTGCATTCAATCTACCCCCCTTAGATTTTCTTGCGCCCCCTGAAACCCAGGTGCCAGTGGATTATGACGCCATCCGTCGAGATGCCGAGCTCTTAGAGCAGAAACTGGGATACTTTGGCATTAAAGGGGAGGTGATGGCCGTCTCTCCAGGGCCAGTGATCACTACATTTGAGTATAAGCCAGCACCAGGCATCAAGATCAGTAAAATTGTGAATTTGGCCGATGACCTGGCCTTGGCCCTCAGTGCCTTGAGTATCCGTTTGGTGGCGCCCATTCCAGGTAAAGATGTCATTGGAATTGAAATCCCCAATGAACGAATGAGCATTGTTCCCTTTGCCGATATTGTGGGATCCCAGGCGTTTTTGGAAATTGATTCCCGCACACCAGTCTGTCTGGGTAAGGATATCATCGGCAACCCTGTGGTGGTTGGCTTGGATCGAATGCCCCACCTGCTTATTGCCGGGGCAACGGGAACGGGCAAAAGTGTGGCCCTGAACGCCATGATCACCAGTATCCTGTACAAATCGTCACCGGATGATGTGAAGTTTATCATGATTGATCCCAAGCGGATCGAGCTGTCTTTGTTCAATGATATCCCCCATTTGATCACACCGGTGATCACAGATATGAAAAAGGCCAATATTGCCCTGAAGTGGGCGGTGCGGGAGATGGAACGTCGGTATGAAAAACTGGCAAAATTTCAGGTACGAAATATTGAGCAGTATAACCAGAAAGTGAAAACCGAAGATCTCAGCCATTTGGAAGATGAAGAGGAATTGGCGCCCTTTTCATATATCGTCATCATCATCGACGAGCTGGCCGATCTGATGATGACGGCATCAAAAGATATTGAGTTCTCCTTGACCCGTATCGCCCAAATGGCAAGGGCTGCAGGCATCCATCTGATTCTGGCCACCCAGCGGCCGTCCGTGGATGTGCTCACCGGCATTATTAAGGCCAATTTCCCGACCCGGATTTCTTTTCAGGTCTCTTCCAAAACCGATTCCAGAACCATCATTGACGCCAACGGGGCGGAGACCTTACTGGGCCGGGGGGATATGCTGTTTGTCCCGCCGGGGACAGCGCGTCTGACACGGGTTCACGGCACCTATCTGTCCGAAGCAGAACTCATTGCCATCACTAATTTTCTCAAATCCCAGAGGAAACCGGAATATATCCTTGAGGTAACCACTGAACCCGAGGAGGCGCATGCTGTTGTGGAACTATCAGACGACGATTATGATGAGAAATATCAGGCGGCGATGGAATTTGTGCTGACCACCCGTCAGGCATCCATTTCCAGTGTCCAGCGGGCATTGAGGGTGGGGTATAACCGGGCCGCCCGGATCATTGATCTCATGGAGAAAAATGGGGTTGTCGGTCCTTCGGACGGGGTAAAGCCCCGACAGGTGCTGGTAGACCGCATGGAATGATCATCACCGCCAGGCTGGCTGGTGGTTTAAAAATCATCGGACAAGCTGAAAAAGGTGGTTCGAATACGTTCAAGATGTTTGCGTAAATGGGCTTTTCGGGTGTGCCCGACCTCAATGGGCTGTTTTTCTGATAATACATTGGACAGCGCCGTCAGCTCTTCTTTAATAGAAAGCACCTCTTTATTCCAATTGTCATCATCCATTTTCAGCAGGTTAAAATACCATAACCGGAAGGTCAGGGCATACCATCGTTGTGCCGTCTCTTTCAAATATGGATTCCCCGCCGCCTCATGGAATATGTCTTTAATCGCAAAATCAATAGCCGTTAATGCCCTGGCATTTTTATTGTCCAATAAGGGATCGCATGCCGTTAATAATTTATGAAGCTCTTCAATGTGGTCGGCGGCAAAGCGCTTGGCAGCAATTCTTCCAATGGCGTCTTCAAGCTCGAGTCTGGCCTGGTAAACATTGATGATGCGATTCAGTTCAAGCGGTGTGACCTGAATTCCTGTCCGGGGCAGGATTTTGATTAAATGCTCCCATTCCAGTCGAAAAAGCACGGCACGCAGTGTGGTTCGACTAACATTAAACTCATTGGCTAAATTTTGTTCGTTTAAAATGCTTCCAGGTTCGTATTCGAGATATAGAATGCGCTCTTGCAGTGTATTGTAGATTTCGAGCTTCATCAGGGACCTGTTATTTGGGTTTGTCAAAGATTTAGTATTACTAATTAATATAAAACACATGTCTTTTCAAGCATAAAACATGAAATTCTATGCTTATGAATTCTAAAGTAAAAAACTATTGACATTAAAAAAAATTCATTAGTATACCAATATAAAGAAAGTTAAAATATCAATAATTAGGTGGGGAAAAATCTATGAAAGATCAAAACAGAACACATGGATTATGGGCCAGTACAGCGCAACCTGCACCGAAAGTAACGCCTGTTGAAGGAGATCGGCAAGTAGAAGTTGCCATTATCGGAGGTGGCTATACCGGATTAACCGCAGCCATACACCTTGCTGAAGCTGGAAAAGATGTCATCCTTCTAGAGGCGGAACACATCGGCTACGGCGGGGCCGGCCGAAATGTAGGATTTGTAAATCCGGGACTCTGGTTGATGCCAGAGGATGTTATAAAAAGAATGGGAAAGCATTATGGCGAAATGTTGCTCGACGTATTGGGCGCTTCGCCTGATTTGGTTTACGCCCTTATCGAAAAATATAGTATCCAATGTGAAGCTGTCCGAAATGGTACCCTTCACTGTGCACACTCACCTGCCGGATTCAAAGAACTTCAGCAGCGTGAAGCCCAATGGCAGCAAAGAGGCGCGCCGGTAAAATTGCTGAACCGGGAAGAAGCGGCGCCCAGGATTGGCAGCCAGGCATTTTACGGGGCCCTGTTTGATGAAAGGGCCGGCACGATCCAGCCGTTGTCTTATGCGCGTGGATTGGCCAGGGCTGCCCAGGCAGAAGGTGCGAGCATCCATGCCCCCTCACCTGTTACGGGAATAAAACGAGAGGCCGGTATGTGGCATCTGGACACCCCGACCGGTCGAATCACTTCAAAAACAGTAATTCAGGCAACCCTTGGGTACGCATCTTCTGCATTTAAAGAACAGAGTAACCAGTTGATTCCCTTTTACTATTTCCAATTTGCAACTGAGCCCCTGCCAAAAGATATCCTTAAAACGGTGCTGCCAGGTAAAGAAGGTGCCTTGGATACAAATGCGATCCTTTCTTCATTCCGTCTTGATGATGCGGGACGTTTGATGGTGGGTAGTGTCGGACAGGTCGAAAATATGGGATATACCGTTCATGAAAGCTGGGCCCAAAGATCCATCCAAAAGGTCTTTCCCCAGGCGGCATCCGTGCCCATGGAGTTTGCCTGGAATGGCAGGATCGCCATGACGCCAAACCATATCCCCAGATTTCATATGCCCGATGAGGGAATGATCGCCGTCGGCAGTTATAATGGCAGGGGCATTGGTCCGGGTACCGTATTTGGAAAACTGTTGGCACAATTGGTTTTAGGAGCATCTTTAGATACCATCCCACTGCCCGTTACCACACCCAAGGGGATCCTGGCTCGAAATCTACGGGGACTATTTTACGAAACCGGCGCGCGACTGTATCATCTTATCCAAAGAAGAGTGTAAAATAATAAAAATACGATGACATCTTTGAGTTTTTTAGATATATGTTAATTAATAATTAATTTTTAATCAAAAAATATATCAAACTATGAAAGGAGGTGATTCAGGTCCAACGAGAAGATTAGTTGTAATACTTAAATTATTTAACGGCCACGGGCCGTCCTGGGTCTATCGATACCCAGGCACAGCCCACAACAAAATTTGAAAGATTTGAATCCATTTTTACAAGTCTTTCATACAAAGGAGAATCCCATGAAAATGAAACGTATGTTCACCCGCAGCCTGATGGTCATGCTGTTAAGTGTTATGTTGCTTGCTGCTTTTTCAATGCCTGCATTTTCCAAAACCTATCGGTGGCAGCCGTCTTCCTGGATACCCTCCGGTATCAGCTGGGACAGCATCGGTTATGTTTGCGATTATGTAACAAAAATGTCAAACAAGCGTATCATTATGAAACCCAGTGCCCCGGGCGCCATTGTTCCTGTGTCGGAACAGGCCTTTGCCCACGGTGATTGTCTGGCCGTACCCAAAAATATTGCAGAGATGCGCTATTTGTATGAACAGTATGAAGGCGGCCGCATCATGGAGATCCTTCGAGAAGAATATGCCAAACACGGGGTTTACCTGGTGGGCAATGTCTATTGGGTACTTGAAAACATCATGATTTCCAAAAAGCCCATCAAAGGCGTGAAAGACATCAAAGGGACAAAATTCCGTTCCTCGGAACTCATCGCCCTGCAGCTGGCTGAACTAGGTGCCGGCACCATCTGGACACCTGCCGATGAAATCTATACCATGCTCTCCACCGGTGGCGTTGATGCCATCACCTTCTCCCATGCCGCAGATATGGTGGATATGGGCTTCCATGAAGTGACCAAATATTGGATCAAATACCCCACCGCAGTTGGCCCTGCTGCTGACGGCTTTATTGTGAACCTGAAGACCTGGAAATCCCTGCCTGATGATTTGAAAGCCATCCTTGAAGCTGCCTGTGTCATGGCATCTGCACGGAATAAGTTTGAGGCGGATATGGCCATTGATAAGGCGTGGCATTTTGTTCAGGACAAAGGCATTGAAATCATCGAATGGCCTGAGGAAGATGCCAAAATTCTTGCCTCAACTGCAGCGAAAGTGGTGCCTGAAAAATATATGAAAGACAAAGCCTTTAAAGAAATTTACGACATCACTAAAAAATGGGCGATTGAGCAAGGCTATTGGGAAAATAAATAATTCTCCTTTACATAAAAACGCTGCTGCAAAACATGCAGCGGCGTTTTTATGAATGCTCTAAAATCTATTCCCAGTACAAATTTCAAGGAGATACAATGAAACGTGTTTTGACCATCATCGATTCTATCAGCGAATGGAGCGGAAAGTTGATCAGCGGTTTTGCTTTTGTTTTGGCGTTTCTTCTGCTGTATGATGTTATCATGAGATTCGCATTCAACGCCCCGACGATCTGGTGTCACGAGCTTGCACTGCACATTTTCGGTGCGTATTCCGTTCTGACCGGTGCTTATGCCATGCTGCACGATGAACATGTAAGAATAGACATTGTTTATAATCAGTTTTCAAAACGGGGAAAGGCCATTCTCGATGCCTTTACCTATCCCTTATTTTTTATATTCATCGGGCTGCTGTTCTGGTTTGGACTGGAGATTGGTGTGCGTGCATTTGAATTAAAACAAACCGTT
>PDWI01008491.1_pt1 | contig 12082 bp, 6 predicted proteins | sample 1430891 | NCBI WGS metagenome assembly PDWI01 (sample SAMN01162508, study PRJNA174530) | Oral metagenome, whole genome shotgun sequencing project. | biome: Marine environment; feature: Marine mammal; material: Swab sample of the gingival sulcus; isolation source: swab sample of gingival sulcus...
AAATCCCAATGGAACAGGGCTGTTTTTGGTAAAGGAATAAGCGGTGTTCATGCCCCGTCCCTCGCCAATATTCATTCCTGCCCGGAATCCGGTAAAATAGCCGACCAGAGCGCCGACAAAGATGATCAGAATTGAGAGGTGCACCAGATAGACTCCCAGCCGGCTCCACCGCCCTTGCTGCCAGAAAAAGGTGGTTTCCGTGCCGCTCGTTCGCTGCTGCCACTGCCGCCAGCCAGACTGCTGCAGAGTATCGCTTAGAGTGTCCGCCGTCATGGATTCAGCGCTTTGCCAGTGAAAAACTGCCGGCATCTTTTCCAGCTGCTGTCTGGAGGTGGTAAGGTTATCCCGCCGGACGATCCTCCAGGCCGCGGGAAATCGTTTGCTACTGCAGACAACAAGATTGATTGCGAGTAGCCCCAGAAATCCGGTAAACCACCATGAGGTATACATGCGGGAGAGATCAAGCACCTGAATAAACTCCGCGGCGCCCCGTCCGAATCTCTGCACATAAAAGGATGCGGGCTCTTTCTGGGGGATAATAGTGCCGATAATGGAGCTGACGGCCAGTGTTGTCAGGGTAAATATCGCGAGCTGTACGGATGCGAAAAATGTATAGATTTGTTTAAGCATTTTTTCGATCTTGTATGGCCAATAGTAGTGGAGTGGTGGAAAATCAGGACGTGCCAAGCGTGCCGTTCTGGTTATTTGCCCGACACGCCTGAGCACAGAGCAGTTGGGATATCGCCCGTCCACAGAACTTTCTTATCCGACCCGGCTCATAGACAGAGAGTAGTATCCTGAAGTTCCGGGTCTTATTCTTCGTTGTGGCTGGCAGACTATCTGGTTCAGCCATGCTGATCAATGCAGCATCAGGTTGCTCCATGCGGTAAGCCATGACTCGCGGTTTTGTTCGATAGTTACCGGATCAACAACCGCGGGCTCTTTCGCCAGTTGTGCATGTTTTTTGAACACATCAGGGAGTTGCGCCGTTTTATTTGCAGGAAAAACGAACATCTGCAGCGGAATATCCTCCTGAAAAGGGCGAGACAGCATAAAATCAATGAACTTCTCCGCCAGCGCCCTGTTTTTCGTTCCCTTGAGAATACCGACAAACTCAATCTGGCGGAAGGCCGAGTGGTTACCGGTAACTGCCGCTGTCGGCGCGTCATCGCTTTTCTTTTCGGCGTAAAAAACTGCTGCCGCCGGACTGGACGCGTAGCTGACAACGATTGGCCGATCGCCTTTGGAGGCGGCAGTAAAGTGGTTATAGTAGGCGTCGCTCCAGCCGTCGGCGATCAACACGTTATTTTTTTTCAGCTGCTCCCAGAAATGCAGATAGCCGTTATCTCCGTCACCGAAGTAGCCAACGGTTGCGAGCAGAAAGGCGAGTCCGGGGGAGGATGTCGTCGGATTTTCCACCACGGTAAGCCCCTTGTATTCCGGCTTGACCAGATCTTCCAGCTGAGAGGGAGGAGCTATTGACCGGCTGGCAAACCACTTTTTATCGTAATTCAGGCAGACATCACCATAATCGACCGGCAGCAGTCGATACTGCGGATCAAGCTGCAGCTCTTTTTTCACAACAGAGAGAAGCGGAGACTGGTAGGGTTCGAGGATATCCGCATTGATAGCGCGTGAGAAAAAGGTGTTATCAATACCGAAAACAAGATCGGCCATCGGATTATCCCTGGAGAGGATCGCCTGCACCAGCATACTGCCGCCATCGCCACCCTTGAGAAAACGCACAGTGACGTTGTTCTTCTTTTCAAAACGGGCGATAATCTCTTTGGTAACATTGAAACTTTCGTGGCTCATTATTGTAAGCACCTGTTTTTCCGGGGCGGCGGATGCCTGCGAAGCGAAAAAAGAGAGTACGGCAAAAACAGAAAGAAATATTTTCATATTTTTTATAGAGATCATAAAATGCCTCCTTTACAGGTTAAGAAGAGAGAATAAAAGAGCCGTGGCAGGGATGAAATACCTTGTTACCTTACCAGGCTCTTTTAGCTAACTGCTAGCATACAATAGAAACTTTCACTGCTAACTGCAAGAGAATTGCCGCCAAACGGTATATGAAAACTGGAATCAGCGCTTTTTTTTCAGGCAGACAACCGATTCGATATGGTGGGTCTGGGGGAACATATCCACCGGCTGAAAGGCAGTTACCGTAAAACCTGTTTTATCAAGAGAGCAGAGATCACGCATCAGTGTTGCCGGGTCGCAGGAGATATAGATCAGCTTTTTTATGGCGAGTTGTGCAAGCACCTCTGCCAGCTGTGGGACGCCTCGTCTTGGCGGATCAATAATCACGGTGTCAAAACGCCTCTTTTGCGCGATCAGCTGCCGGCAGGCGGTTTCAACGGCAGACCTGGTAAAATGTGAAGAGAGCCTTGCATTACCGGCATTTTCCCTGGCGCTGCGAATTGATCCGCCATGCCCCTCAATGCCAAAAACATCGGCGCCGCAGGCGGCAAGGGGCAGGGCAAAGTTCCCTACCCCGCAGTAGAGATCGAGGATATTTTCTCCCCGCCGGACATCTGCCATTGCACAGACAAGATCGATCAGTTTCTCGTTCTGGTCAAGGTTGACCTGGCAGAAACAGCCAACCTCAAAACCAAACTGCAATGGTCGCTCTGCACTGTTGTAGTGGTAGGAGAGTCGCTTCCCGACCGCATGTTGCGGATATGGTCCTGCCAGCGCAAAGTTTTTACCGATGAAAAAGACGCGGCTTATATGCGGGACCTGTCCGGCAACGGTTGTTGCCCGTCTCTTCTCTTCCGGTCCGGGAGGGCGCAGCAGATGGAGGAGGAGAACAACCCGGTTTGCTGCTGGATCTTCCAGCAGCTCAATTTCACTGGCGGTGGCAAGCAGCTGGTTTCCTTCTTTACTGTTATGCAGACAGCAGAGGGCGGTATTCAGCTTCTCTCTTGCCAGGTTGCAGCTGGTTATCTCCACCAGCGAGTGTGAGCCGCGACCGCGAAAACCTGTTTTTCCTTTCTGTACCTGCAGGCGGATACGCTGGCGATAACCAAATTCTCTTTCTGCCGGCACGATTTGTCGTCGTTTCGCGGCAACTACCGTGGCAAGACTGGTACCGGTCTGTCGCCGCAGAAGGTCGGTAAGCATGGCCTCTTTTATGTTGAGCTGATTTTCATAGATTGTATGGTGCAGATTGCAGCCGCCGCACTGTTTATGGGGGCAGAGGGGAGATATCCGCGAGGGGTGGGCATTTGTTATTTCTGTGATTTCTCCGAAAAGATGGTTTTTTTTCTGTTGTCGTATGGTTACAATAAGGGTCTCCTCCGGCAGGGCCTTGGCGACAAGGATGATCTGACCGGAGCTGAGGCGGCCAAGACCAAAACCGCCATAGACCATTTTTTCAATGTATACTTTTTCTGTTCCCATTGTGACTGCCAAAAAAATGTAAGATAATACGACTGTGTACTTTTCTAACGTATCTTCCCTTTTCTGTCGAGTTTTACCGGCAAGACTTCTCTATTTTGCGACGCTACTTGTTTGTTGCTGCATTTTACCGTCTGCTGTCGCGGCAGAAAAAAAGGAAAAAGCGGTGGCGGAGCATATCTCCGTGACGGTGGACGGAGTTAAGGGTGAGCTGCGTCGCAATGTCTATAACCATCTCGCCATCTATCGACTGCGGAGCAGCCCAAGGCTGCAACAGATCTCTGTAAACCAGCTCTTTCGACAGGCAAAAGATGATATCGCCCGCGCACTTGCCCCCTATGGCTACTATAACCCGGAGGTTGAATCAAGGCTGAAACAGACCACCGATAAAGGTACGCGCCACTGGCAGGCCTTTTTTACTGTTGATCCTGGGGCGCCGGTGCTGGTGGCGGCGGCAGAGATCAATCTTTTGGGAGCGGGACAGCATAACAGGAGACTGGGACGGCAGGTGAAAGCCTTTTTTCTGAAAAAGGGAGCGCCACTTAATCAGAAAATTTACGAGCAGGAAAAAAAGAAGCTGATAAGAATAGCGCTTGAAGAGGGCTACCTTAACGCCTCCTTCATTCGTAGTGAAATACGGATTGATCCGGCGCAGAACAGGGGCTGGATCTGGCTTAACCTTGATACCGGTGAGCGGTTTCATTTTGGCGAGACTGTTATGGTGAGTGATTCAGACCGATCGCTTGACCATGATCTGTTGCGTGGCTATCTGCCCTGGAAAAAGGGTGACCCCTACAACCTGGCAAAGCTCTTTAAACTGCAGTCCATCCTGCATGGCACCGGCTTTTTTTCTTCGGTGGACGTGCGCGGAAAACCGGAGCAGGCAGATGAACGCTTTATTCCTGTGGAGGCGAGGGTCCGTTTCTCCGGGAAAGATAACAAATATACTGTTGGTCTGGGTTATGCCACAGATGCCGGTGCGCGGGTAAAACTGAAATGGAAAAACCGGATGCTCAGTTCCCATGGCGACAAGATGGGGGTGGCACTGGAGGTTGCCGAACGGGAGAAAAATGTCTTTCTCAGCTATGAACGACCCAAGGAGGAGAATCCGCGTTATGACCGCTACCTTTTCAGCACCTCCTATCAGGAGAAGAGTTGGGATAATACCAGCAGCCGCCCCTTTATCGTTGCCGCCGGACGGAATTACTCCAGCCCGACGTTCAGTCTTGGTGCCGGTCTTGAGTTTCGTGATGAGGTCTATACCGTTGGCGGGGTACGGGAGCGGTCGGATCTGTTTGTGCCGTCGGCCAATATTGGCTTTGTACTGGCCGATGATATTGCCGCGATAAAAAACGGATTACGGCTTGGTGCTGAAGTACGGGGAGCGGCAGAAGAGCTCTTTTCCGATGCCGATTTTTTTCAATGGACTATCAGCGGCAAGGCCGTTCTCTCACCCTTTTCCCGCTGGCTTTTTTCAGGACGTATCGTCTGGGGAGTGATGTTGGGGGATGGCATCAACTCTATCCCGCCGTCCCTGCGTTTTTACGCTGGCGGGGATAACAGTATCCGCGGTTTCTCCTATAACTCCATCGCCCCCAAAGACAGTGAAGGCAGGGTGATCGGTGGCAGATACCTTCAGGTGCAGTCTGTGGAGGTGGAGCGGCTGATCGGTGAGTATTTTGGTGTTGCCGCCTTCTGGGATGTGGGCAATGCAACAGATGATCTGAGCCTTGACTTTGAGCAGGGGACGGGGCTTGGGCTGCGGGTGCATATGCCTTTTGGCGAGATTAAGCTGGATATTGCTTCCGCCATCTCCAGATCGGATCACCCCTTCCGCCTCCATTTCAGCGTGGGAGGTACACTGTGAACAGACGCAGAAAATTTCTCCTTGGCGGCCTGCTTCTGGCAACTGTTTTTGTCGCGCTCTTTTTTTCGCCTGCCGGTGTCAATCTTGTTCGGCTGGGAATAGAGGCGGTAAGCGGCGGCGCGGTGAAGATTGGCAGCTCTTCCGGCAGCCTTTTTGGTGAGTTTGTCTTTACCGATATCAGAATTGGCGAAGAGTCGGGTGGCACAAAGCTGCGGCAGCTGCGGTTGGGCTGGGAGCCGCTGGCCCTTTTACGGGGGGAGCTGCATCTGAAAAAGGTTGTGGCTGACGGCTTTTATATGCGTGCGGCAGATACGGCAGATACGACAGAGCGTCCTGCAGATCTGCGGCAAGAAGAATTATCCGGGCTGCCGCCCTTTTCTTCCTATCTGTCATTGCTGCGGGTTGTGCTGGATAAGGGTATCGCCACCGATTTTTACTATGATCGCGGCAAAGACAGCGATGGCGCGACAAACACTTCCTTTATTTTCAGCATAATAGAGATTTCGGCCACGGCCGGAAAAGAGGGGGTGCAACTGCGCAAACTGCGGGCAGATGGGGATGATATGGCAGTGGATCTGCATGGCAGACTGGTGCTGGAGGAGCAGCGATGGATAGAGCTTGGCGGCACCTTCCGTTTTGCCGGCTTTGGTTTTCATCCCATGGCCGGGAAACTTGCCGTTGCCGGAGCACTGCGGGAGCCTGAAGTCTCTGTTACGCTGGAGAGTCCGGGAATGTTGGTTGTGGAGGGGAAACTCCATAACCTTTTGACAGACCCTTCCTGGCAGGCAGGACTCGCTGCCAGAGATTTCGACCTCTCCCTATGGATCAGAAACTGCCCTTCAATTATTGTTGATGAGGGGCGTGCCGCGATGACCGGCGATTTTGCCCACTATCAAGGCCATGCCCTGTTTTCCGGCAGCTGGGATCGTTTTGCCGGACTTGTTCTGGAGGGAGACTTATCGGGCAATGAGAGTTTTATCGACTTTGCGACTCTTGCCCTGCGCCGGAAAGAGGCGGTTGTGGAGGTGGAGAAGGGGTGGATCTCATGGCAAAAACTTTTCGATATGAGAGGGCAGTTCAGGTTCCGTAATATTAACCCGGCTCTGTTCGCGGACGGTTTTGATGGGAGTATTGATGGTTCATTTTACACGGAATCAGGTTTTGTTGGCGATAATTTTGAAGGTACTTTCAAGAAAATAGATTTGCAAGGAACACTCCATGATCAGCCCTTTTCCGGCAACGGTGAACTGGCCCTGTATGAGAGCAGGCTGCAGACAGAGTCTTTCCTGTTGCAGAGTGGTGTTGTCGCTGGTCAGGCGGCTGTCGGGCCGGCATATGTTGATTGGGGAGAAGGGGGAGGCTGGCAGGCAAGTATCTCCTTGCGGCAATTTGATCCCGCCTCCTTTTTTCCGGAATATGGCGGCAAGATTGATGGTGAAATAGAGAGCAACGGCAGATTTGCGGATAAGAAAACACCTTTTTCCGGCTTGTTACGGGTGGAAAATCTTGCCGGGAAACTGCGCGGGCAGAAGTTGCGGGGGGCGGGTGCCATCGCCTTTGACGGTAATCTGCTGACAAGTGATGGCTTTTCCGTGGAGCTTGGCGGAACGAAACTGCAGCTGACAAAGGGAGTCTTTGTCGCCGGGAAGGCGCGGACAGAGAGGAAAATTGCGGTCAATATGGATTTTCGCTCTCCAGCCCTTGACGAGGTACTGCCGGGCGCCAGGGGGGCCGTCGCCCTGACTGCCGATATCCATGGAACAGAGCTTCGGCCTGCGGGCACGGTCACGTTTCATGGGAGTAATCTGGCGTGGCAGGGCCTCTCCCTGCACCGGGTAAAGGGGGCGTTTGAGCTGCAGGACGGCTTTCAGGGCAAGGGGCATGGCGAGCTGGAGGCAGAGAAGCTGCAATACGGGGAGACTTTTTTGCGGCAGCTCTCGATGCGGCTTGCGGGGGCCGCTGCGGCACACCGGCTTGATATCCATATTGATAACGGGAAGCTTGGCAACAAGCCATTTTCGGCGGGTCTTGCCGCTTTGGGCGGTTTTGATGATTCCTTGCGGCAGTGGCAGGGAAAGGTTGTGCAGGGGAGTTTTGATCTTCATCAATATGGTAACTGGAAACAGCGGGACGCGGCCCTTCTGCGTATTGGCGAGGGAGAACTTGCCCTGGAAAATTTTGCTCTGGACAGCAAGCTGGCCACACTTTTTGCGTCTCTTTCCGCTAAGGAGGAAGAGGGGCGCTGGCAGTGGCAGACCGACGCGGAGGTAACTGGGATGGAGCTGGCAGAGTGGCAGCAGATGCTACGCCTGCCAGTGGATATTACAGGCGCGTTTTCCGCGGAACTCTCGGTTGATGGTGAGGGGCTGATACCCGAATCCGGAAAATTTCTGGCCGAGTTTCCTGCTACCGTTGTGACGATGGAAAACCTTTTCTCGCAGGGGGAATCGGTGAAATTCACCGATGGCCGGGTTGTCGGCAGACTGGAGGGTGGCCTGCTCGCTGTTACCGGTGGTTTTGCCGAGAGCGGCAGCGGTGGTCTGGAGTATCGGCTGCAGGCAGGGGAAGAGGGGCGCCCCTTTACTGGAGAATCCCCTCTGGCAGGGAGTATTATCTGTGACGGGCTTGCAGTGGACCTGCTGGGGAGCTTTCTCTCCCACAGTCAGCCTTTTGGCCGTCTGTCTGCCGATCTTTCTCTGGGTGGGTCTGTTGCGCGGCCAAAGCTCTCCGGTAATATCTCTCTTGCCGGCGGAGTGGGTATTCTGTCGCAGGGGATTTCGTTGAAAAATCCGGAGATAACCCTTGACGCAGACCCGGAGAAGACAACTCTGCATGCGGTGGCATCCTCTGGTGATGGCTTTGTCAATATTGATGGACGGCTGCGCTATGGTGAACAGGGGGTGGCGGGGAATTTTACCATTAACGGCGATAATTTTCTGGCAGTGGATCTGCCGGAATACTCCTTCGTTGTCGATCCTGATATGCGGTTTTCCGGTGATCTGGAGAAGGGGCGGCTCACCGGAAAGGTCAGGGTTGTTTCAGGGCTTATTGAGCCAAGATACCTGCCTGACACCACTTCTGTCTCAGACGATGTGATCATCGTAAAAAAAGGAGATCAGGCGGCGCCCCACTGGCAGTTTTTTATGGATGTCGAGGTCGATCTGGGCGATGATATTGCGATAAACGGCTATGGTGTGAGTGGCAATCTCGGTGGCGCCCTGAAGGTGAAGATGGTGCCGGAAGAGCCGCTTTCCGGTATCGGTACTGTCGATCTGCGCAACGGAAAATTTACAATGTATGGGCGGAGCCTTGATATTACCCGCGGCAATATCATCTTTTCCGGAGGGTCGATGGATAATCCGGGGGTTGATATCCGTGCCGAAAAATCAATGTCTTCCCAGCAGGCCCTGAAAGAGGGATATACCGTTGGCGTTGATATCAGCGGGCTGGCGCAAGATCTGCACTATACCCTCTTCTCCAGCCCCCCGATGAGCGAAACGGAAATCCTCTCCTATATGGTTCTGGGGCACTCCCTTGCCGGAAGTAATGCCGGGGAGGGGAATATTCTGGCAACAGCGGCAGAGACTCTTGGCGTGAAGGGTGGTTCGGCACTGCTGGGTGATTTTGGCAAACTGCTCTCCTTTGACGACATCCATCTTGAAGGGAGTGTCCAGGATGAGGATGTCTCTGTTGTCGTGGGCAAGCGGCTGACCAGAGATATCTATGTCGGCTACGATATGAATATGTACAGTCAGCTCGGAGCGTTTTGGGTGCGTTATGATCTGGGCAGGGGGTTTTCGGTACAGACATTCAGTTCGGTTCAGTCAACGGGCGCTGACTTGCAGTTTTCATTTGAAAAATAATCGATAAAACAATTCGCTATAATGTATATATAAAGTAGATTATTGGCAATGCGGTTCGAAGACAAGGGGTAGTGTCGTGAAATTCCGTGTTTCATTCTTTGTTGTGACTGGAGGTTATCTGGTCCAGCTATGTTGGTTATGGGAGGAAAATGAAAAAGGGAGAGACAGGTAAAAAAGAGAGCTGTGTGCAGCATATTGGTATCATCTCCTCCTGTTTTCCTGAGAAGTTTGGTATCCCCCGGCAGCCGGGACTGGTGGTGAGTTCGTCTGCCGTTATCGATTTTTATCCTCCTTTTAACCGCTATGAGATGGTATGCGGTCTCGGTGAGTTTTCCCATATCTGGGTACAGTTTCTTTTCCATCAGGCGCAGGAAGATGGCTGGCGACCAACGGTGCGGCCACCACGTCTTGGCGGCAAGAAAAGATGCGGGGTCTTTGCCTGCAGAACCCCGCATCGCCCGAATCATATTGGCCTCTCCGCCGTGCGTCTGCTTCGTATTGAAGAAAGGAGAAGCGGGCCAAGGCTCCATCTGGGCGGGATTGATTTTCTTGATAATACGCCGGTGCTTGATATTAAACCGTATCTGCCTTATAGCGACGCAATTACCGATGCTGCGGCAGGTTTCACCGCGATAAAGGAGGGCGGCGCGCCGCAGCGTGTCCTTTTTACCGATGATGCTGCCGGGTTCTGCCGTTACTATCAGCGTCTTTATCGGCGTCCGTTGCAGCGTTTGATTGGCGAGTTAATAGCGGCCGATCCCAGATCCCGCTCCCAGAAAAGAAAAAAGGAGTTTGGCATGCGGCTGTGGGATGTGAATATCCGCTGGCAGATGAAGGAGCGGGAAGCGCTGGTGGTTGCTGTTAATTTCCGGGGATAAAGACTTCTCATGAACAACAGGACGCCTCCGTCAGGAAGAGAGGCGCCTGTTGTTTACAATAAAGGTTCAAAGATTGCGGGTGTTACTCAATCACTGCGAGCACCGCGCCTTTCACCACCGTTTCACCACTGGCAGAGTCGATACTCTTAACTGTGCCGTCGCATGGCGCATTCAGGGCGTTTTCCATCTTCATTGCCTCAAGGATCACAACAACATCACCTTTTTTCACACTGTCGCCGACCTTTACCTTATAGTCAATTATCAGACCAGGCATCGGCGCGGTCACTGCGCCCTCGCCGGCGGCGGCAGGTGCAGCGGCGGGAGCCGCCTTGGCCGCTGGAGCTGCGGCCGGTGCCGGAGCAGCCGCCGGGCGGGCGGCAGGCGCGGCAGGCGCGGCGGCAATAATCGGCCCGTCACCGGTGGGATCGACATCAACGCTGAAATACTCATTATCAACGAAGACGTTGAAGGTGCGGACATTGACCGATTTTTCCGGGGTATCGGGCTTGGCTTCAATAAGCTCGCCGGCTTTTGCCTTGCGGACAATGTCATCCTGCTTTTTCACCTCATCAAGGGTGATCGGTTTGACACTGTCTGGCACCGGAGCCACCCCGTATTTCCACTGCAGAAACTTCTTGCCGGTAACCGGAAACTGGGCGTAGACGATAAGATCATCCATATCCTTGGCGAGGTCGCCGATTTCCGCTTTTGCCTTCTCGAGTTCCGGCTCAAGGACTTCTGCCGGACGGCAGCTGATCGGCTCTTCGCCGCGGGCATAGCCTTTCAGCGCCTTTTTCTGTACTTCAGGGTTGATCGGCACCGCGGTCTTGCCATAGAGGCCGTAGCAGAGATCCTTTACCTGGCCGGTAATCATGGTGTAGCGTTCGCCGTCCTTGTCATGGAGAACATTGTTGACCGTCTGTACGCCGACAATCTGTGATGTCGGAGTAACCAGCGGGATCTGGCCAAGATCCTTACGCACTTTTGGCAGTTCCTTATAAACATCGTCAATGCGGTCAAGGGCATCCATCTCACGCAGCTGATTGACGAGGTTGGAGAGCATACCGCCCGGAGTCTGGTGGAGCAGAACGTTGATATCGATGGTGGAGACCTTGGAGTCATCGAGCAGATGCTTGTACTTCGGCATAACCTCTTTTTCCAGAATCTCATTGATTGCCGCCAGTTTGCGGATATCAAAACCGGTGTCGCGGTTGGTGCCGAGCAGGGTCATGACCAGCGGCTCTACCGCCGCATGGGAGGTACGGTAGGCATACGGTGTCATACAGGTATCAATAATATCAACGCCCGCTTCAATAGCCTTGAGATGGGCCATTGATGACATCCCTGAGGTGAAGTGGCTATGCAGATGAATCGGTACCTTCACCGCCTCTTTCAACCGTTTTATCAGTTCATAGGCGTCATAGGGCGCTATCAATCCTGCCATATCCTTGATACAGATGGTATCTGCGCCCATTGATTCAAGGTCTTTCGCCTTGTTGATATAGTAATCAAAATTGTAGACATCACCGCCAAGGCGCGGCTCGGTCAGTGTATAGCAGATACAGCCCTGAAAGTGCTTGCCGCTCTTTTTGATCTGTTTAACGACAGTCTCAAAGTTGCGATAGTCGTTTAATGCGTCGAAAGTACGGAAGATATCCATGCCGTTTTCTGCCGCGCGGTCAACAAAGGCGGTGGCGAGATCGTCTGCGTAGTTACGGTAGCCAACCAGGTTCTGGGCCCGGAGCAGCATTGAGAACGGTGTTTTCTTGAAATAGCGTTTCAGGGTGCGCAGCCGCTCCCACGGGTCTTCATTGAGAAAGCGGTGCATGGTGTCGAAGGTTGCCCCGCCCCAGGTCTCCACTGCCCAGAATCCAACCTCATCCATCAACTCGGCAACGGGTATCATATCTTCTGTTCTTCCCCTTGTCGCAAAAAGGGACTGATGCCCATCACGGAGTGAAAGATCCATAATTTTTACCGGATTTTCCGCTGCAGGACGGTCTACATCGTAATTCATGGCGGTTATTTTTACTTGGTCACTCATTGTGCTAATCTCCTTGTTTTTTTATGGG
>PDWI01008492.1_pt1 | contig 12082 bp, 14 predicted proteins | sample 1430891 | NCBI WGS metagenome assembly PDWI01 (sample SAMN01162508, study PRJNA174530) | Oral metagenome, whole genome shotgun sequencing project. | biome: Marine environment; feature: Marine mammal; material: Swab sample of the gingival sulcus; isolation source: swab sample of gingival sulcus...
AAATGATTTAGATACCCTAAGTTATCTTATAGATAAATGTGGCACAAAGAGGCTTCATGAAGAAGATATATTAAAACGAAGTCCTTTGGTTTATGCCTTAGAGCATAACTCTACTAAGGTGCTTGATTTGCTATTTGAAAATGGCGGGAAGTGTCCTGAGGTGTTGACTAATGAGTATATTAAGACTTATGTTGGTGCCGGGATAACTTATAAGAAAGAGGGCGTATTGAAGCCGGGTAGCAAAGTAGGCCTTAGATATAGATATCTTGAAGAGTTTTTGGTTGAATATAATTTACCTAGTGTAGCAGAGGTATTAGCAAAAAACGAATGTATTAATGTGGATAGAATATTTAAGGGATTTAGTGGATATCAAACTTGGACAGAGTGGATGGAAGATGACATGATGGGTACACAACAAATGAAAGACGATAATGATTCAGGTTGGAAACTGCAAAAAGATTATACAGAGCTTATAAAAGTGTTTAAAAAATACTCTAAAAAACACAAACAGTTCTAAACACTACAAATAAGTAAAATACCCTATTGATAAATGGTTGGCTTTATTTTCTCTAGGCTTCGTAAAGCTTGCTCTTGTGAGACAAGTTATCCACATTGCGTGTCCCAGAAATGCTTACGCTTTTTTTACCCAATGGAATAAAGTCTCTTGTTCGCAACTTTACCTTCGCTTGATAAAAGGTTTGCTAATCGATTAGTATCTTGGCTACTTTAAAGAAGTTCATAATGCTTTTTTTGCTAAAATTTTACTAAAAATTTAGGACGATATATGAAAGTAACACTAAAGCAACACACAAGTTTAAAAGAGTGTGCAACTGCCATACGAACTTGCTGGCAGAGTTTTGATAAAAGTGATGATGGGGGACAAAAAGACAGAGACCTTATCGATAGGGTTGGCAATAAGTTTAAGCACGCTTCAACTCTTGAGCATCTTGTTTATACCTTTTACATACAAGGCATCAGCAGAGCTTTACTCCAAGAGCTAGCTCGCCACAGAATGGCTTCACTCTCAGTTAAGTCCACACGCTACACCCTAAAAGAGCTCAAAAAGCAAGAGCCATTTGGCGAGACAGACTTGGAAAGGGCTAGCGAATATATCGTTTTGACAGGGGTTGAGCTAGTAGATGGTATGAGTGTAAAAGCACTAGAAAACTTGCGTCAAGTCTTGGTGGCAAATGTTTCAAATGATAGGGCAAAGTACTGTCTGCCAGAGTGTTACAAAACTGAGCTTACTTGGACGGTAAATGCAAGAAGTTTGCAAAACTTTTTAGAACTTAGAAGCGATAAGTCTGCCCTTTGGGAGATACAGGAGCTAGCAAGAGAGCTTTATGCTTCCTTGCCAGAAGATCATCAGTATCTTTTTGAGATAAAAACTTACGATTAGATATTTAAAAGAGTGCTAAGGGTTACATTTGGACTTTTAAGTTCTTTTTGTGCTATAGCTTGCTCTTGAAGTTGCTTTGCATATTCAAGCAAAGCTTCTTCTATCTCTTTTAGGACATTTTCTTTTTCTTGCCTCTCTTCTTCACTAAGATTTTCATCCTCTTTTTCTACTTTAAGTCCTTTCATTAGTTCTGCTCGTTTTTCATCGATTTTCTCTTGGATTTTGTCATTGTTAAACTGTGTCCAAAAAGCACTAGCTCCTAGGCTTGTGAGTTTTTGTATAAAATTGTCTACATCGGAGTTTGTTATGTTTTTTTCGATGTTTTTTTCTTCATTTTTTGTTACTTTTTTTAGTTTTGCCATAAAATCTTCACCAGTCTGTTTTTTGTTCGCTCTTTGGGAAATCTCTTGCATGGCAAAGATGTTTTGATTTGTAACTTTCATCGCGGTCTCCTTAAGTTTTATCATCACAAGCAAAAAGTATTCCTTTTAAAGCATTAAAAAATCTAAAGTAAAGTTATGTTATACTTTTAGTTAATCTATAAAATAACGATGGAGCTATATTTGAGACACTATATGCTGAGGCTATTTGGCGGATTTTTACTTCTAACTTCGCTAAGTTTTGCTAGTCAATTGCACTATTCACTTATAAAAAAAGAGAACAATGCTTTAAAAGAAGATAAAAACGTCTTATTAGTTATTGGCGGTATTCAAGGCGATGAACCTGGCGGTTTTTTAGCAGCCTCTTTGCTGAGTACTGAGTATGAGATAACAAAGGGCGCTGTATGGATAGTGCCAAATTTAAATTTTCCTAGTATTATAAAAAAAAGCAGGGGCTTAAATGGAGATATGAACCGAAAATTTTCTGCTATACGCAAAAAAGACCCTGACTACCAAGCCGTAAAAGGCATAAAATCTCTCATAACAGACCCAAATGTTGCCCTTGTGGTCAATCTTCACGATGGAAGCGGTTTTTATAGAAAAGAGCATATAAACAATATGCTAAACCCTCGAAGATGGGGCAATAGTTGTATAATAGACCAAAAAGATTTAGCTGGAGTTAAGTACGGAAAGCTAAATGTCATCGCCTCTAGCGTGGCAGATGAGATAAACAAACATTTGTTAAGTGAAAAACATAGATATCATGTGAAAAACACAAAAACAAAAGAGGGCGATGTGGAGATGCTAAAGAGCTTAACCTTTTATGCTATAGGGCAAAAAAAGGCAGCCTTTGCAAATGAAGCTAGCAAGTCTTTAAGGACGCATGAGAGGGTTTATTATCATCTAATAGCCCTTGAAAAATATATGAAGATTATGGGTATAGAGTTCAAAAGAAGCTTTAAGCTGAGTCCAAGAAGGGTAAAAAAAGCTATAAACAAAGGGGTTGAGGTTAGTTTGTTTGATAAAAAAATCTACCTAAGTCTTGACAATCCTCGCTCTATCATACGCTATGTGCCTTTACCAAAACAAAAACCCGTACACTACGAGGCAAGTAACCCTTTAACAGCCATAGTGAAAGACGGAAGAGCGTATAGTGTGCATTATGGAAACAGAAAACTTACCAAACTTGTGCCTCAGTATTTTGACTATACGCCAGATTTAGAAAGTATAAAAGTGCTTATAGATAAAGACTCCAAAGATGTTCCTCTTGGCAGTTTGGTAAAGGTAGAAAAGAGTTTTAAGGTATTTTGGAAAAAAAATCAACGAGTTAATATCATAGGTTTTAGTTCTAAAAAATACAAAAATGAAGCAAATATAAACATAAGAAAAAAGGATATTTTAAAAAGGTATTCTATCGATAAGAGTGGCAAGATATTTAGAGTTGAGATATACGATACTACAAAGAGCAAAAAAGGCACTTATGCAGGTATGTTTTTGGTGGAGTTTGAGTAGATGGTGCTAAGCATAGAAAGCAGTTGTGATGATAGCAGTATAGCTATAACTAGAGTAGATGGATATGAACTTATCTTTCATAAAAAGATATCTCAAGAGTTAGACCACAGCGTATATGGGGGAGTTGTTCCTGAGCTTGCTGCTAGACTTCATGCTAAGACTTTGCCAAAGATACTCGAACAAGCCAAGGAGTTTTTGCCCCATATTAAGGCTATAGCAGTAACAACCGAGCCAGGACTTAGTGTGAGTTTGGTTGAAGGAGTGGCTATGGCAAAGGCTTTAAGCGTGGCGCTTAATCTACCACTTATAGGGGTAAATCATCTAAAAGGGCATATATATTCACTTTTTATAGAAAAAAAAGCGGTTTTTCCTCTTGGGGTCTTGTTGGTGTCGGGTGGACACACTCAGGTTTTAGATGTGAAAAGTCACGACAATATTAATATTTTAGCTTCTACCTTAGATGATAGTTTTGGAGAGAGTTTTGATAAGGTTGCTAAGATGTTAGATTTTGGCTATCCGGGTGGCCCAGTGGTTGAAAAATATGCAAAAAAAGGCGATGCTAGTAGGTTTGATTTTACCATACCTCTTCAAAATTCTTCTAAGATAGCTTTTTCTTACTCAGGACTTAAAAACCAAGTAAGACTTTGCATACAAGAGCATAAAGATAACCTCAATGAGCAAGTTAAAAGTGATATTTGTGCTTCATTTCAAAGGGTTGCTATTGCTCATTTGATTCAAAAATTAAAAAAAGTTTTAAAATCTTACAAATTTAAAAATTTTGCCGTGGTTGGCGGAGCTAGTGCAAATGAACACCTAAGGGGTGAGCTTGAGAAGTTAAGAAGCGATCTTTTGGTTGCGCCCATGGAGTTTTGCAGCGACAATGCTGCCATGATAGGTAGGGCAAGTATAGAAGATTTTTTAAAAGGCAATTTTGCTAGCTTAGAGCAACTTGACATAAAACCAAGAGTTAAAAGTTTCTAAGCCTTTGTTTAGGCAAATGTAGTATAATTAAAGAAAAAAAAGGATTGACATGAAAAGATATCTTGTGTTGGCATGCGTGGTTTTATTTGCAGGTTGTCAAACAACTACTAAAAAGTCCCAGCCTAACATAGATCAGGTCATAAAACAAGAGAGTAAACACATAAATACACCTAAAAAACCGGTGCTTAAAAACTACTCTTGGACTGGATATTACAGTGGAAATGTTGTTACAAAAAACAAAAAAATAGTCAAAACCATACTTAAACTTGTTGCAAAAGAAGGAAAGATGGGTTATTTGCTCTATGAAAATGACGGACGAGTTAAAGAAGATAGAGGAATGCTAACCTTGCTTAAAAATGGTTCTGTTATAAGATTGAAAAATGGAAGATTGGTCTTTATCGGACAGGACTTTGTAGCTTTTATATCAGACGTTAACAAAAGCCCAGATAAGGACAAGATACTAGAGAAGTTAGAGTTTTTTATAGATGATGAGAGACGACTTTTGGTTGACAAATCAACTGTTGTTGAGGGTTCAGTAGATGGACATGAGGCTATACAATTTGATGGTATTTTAAACGTAAGAAATAAAAATTATCGTTCCCTAAAAGCTACTTATGTTTTAAATTGTGTTAAAAAAACCTATGCTATCTCTGAGACAAGATATTATAAAGATAAATTCGCTACTGGCGGACTTGTTGATATGGTTAAAAACAGTGAAGGTGCCTTTTTTGGCTTTGATAATACAAAAGATGTAATGTATCAATCTTTTAGAAAATATTGTGAGAAGAAGTAATGAAGAAAATTGTTTTATTTTTATGTTTGGTGTCTTTAGGTTTTGCTGGTGCGAAGAAGTATGAACGCTACTATCAAGGGACTTTACCTTGCGCAAAGTGTAAAGGTGGGGTTGTAACTTGGCTAAAGGTACAAGGTAGAGAGTATGAGTTGGCTCAAAAGTTTTTAGGTGTAAAAAATGAGTACAAAAAGGGAAAGATTAAATATATCAAGAAAAATACCTTTAGACTAGATGGAGACAAAAAAAAGACTTTTAAAGTTTATAAAACCTATGTTAAACATAAGGGTATAAAGCTTAAGAGACTAGCAAATTTTAGCACTTCAAAGTCTAATCTTTTGGTTAATAAAAAGAGCATTTTAAAAGGAAGAGCAAATGGTAAAAAGATAGTTAAGTTTGAAGCTCTTTTAAACCATAAAAAACCAACTAAAGAAGGTTATAAGTCAAGAAAGGCAAACTATGTGCTTTATTGTGGAACAAACACTTATGGTCTTTCAAGGGTTTCTTTTTATAAAGAAAACTATACTTTAGGTAACTTTGTGCGTTCTAAAGAAAATACTCGCGGAAAATTAAAAATAAAAAAAGCGACACCTCTTTATAGCGCTTATAGAAAATACTGCAGATAAAAAAACGGGGGGGGATTAAGCTAAAATTTTACTAAAATAGCTTTTTTTCATATCCTCTTCCATTTTATCGTTATTTTCGTATTCGTATCCAAAAACATCTCTCCACAAGGTTTTATCTTCCATACACATATAAAAATACACTTTTCCATGCCAAGGCTTTAAACACTCGTATGCAAAGCTAAATAGCTCTCTTTTTTGCTCAAGAGGGTAGGAGTATTTGCCATTTATGGGTGTTAGGGGCATTTGTAAAATCTTGGAGAAAAAATCTCGTTTTCTTAGTTTGTTTATGACTGGTTTTATAAACGTTAGTGTTCCAAAGGAGACTAGGGCTACTTGTTTTGGATTAAAGCTATCTGTAAGGGTTTTAAAAACTTTTGCATACTCTTTTTGATAGTTTTCATATATAACCATGGGATGAAAGTGAAAACCGATAAGTGAGCCTTTGTTGGCTATGGCTAAGGCAGATTTTAGCCTCTCATCAAGGGTAGCTGTTAGGTGTTCTTCATTCTTTATGATAGTTGGGGTATTTAGACTCCAAGTTGTGATGATATTTTTTGGTATCTCGTTTTCAAGTAGATAGCTTATGTTTTTTGATTTGGTTTTAAACTCAAGTATGACATTTGGATTATCTTTTGCAAACTCAAAAAGTGCATCAAGCATGCCGTTTTTGTTGCCCCACATCAAAGAGTCTGAGCTTTGACCTGTGCCTATATGGTAGGTTTTTGAGCTATCAAGTTTTAGATTTGCTAGATTTTTTGCAAAGTTTTTATCAAAGCCGATTTTTTCTTGTTTGTAAAAACTTTGTATGGAACAATACGAACAATCAAAACCACAGGAATTTACAGCATCAAGTGTCCAAAGATTGCAACATCTTGTACCTTCACTTGCCACGGGACAGGAGCCTAGGGCTATCTTTTGAGTGTCAAAGTTATATAAGGAGTATTTTTTAATCCCCTTTTTAGGCACTGAAAAATGTTTATAAGAGTGGCTTTTTAGCTTTAGGTTTTGCCATATATCTCTTATGTGATTAAAGGCTTGTTTTTTATTGTTAAAATCATCTCTAAACACTTCAAAAAGTGGCTTTTCTTGCCACATTTTAAAATCAATGGCAAAATCTATGAGCTGTTTTAGCTCCTGAAAGGAAAAGGGGTAGGTTTGATATATGTTTTTTAGAAACTCTTGGGTTTTATTATCTAGCCTGGTAAAATTTGTATTTTGTATATTTTTGTTAAACTTGTTTTCTATAATATCTTTATCCATCTACTTAAACTCTTTTTTATGAGATTGCTTACAAACTCTTTTTTTGGTATTTTTGTATCTAGGTGGTCGCTTACCACTTTTAACACAAGGGTATCTACTCCGTATTTTGCACACATTTGACAAAAAAACTCTGCTTCCATATCCACAAGTGTAGTGTCTATCTTTGTTGCTGGTTCTAAAACAGTTCTTAGACTAGCCTTTGGAATATGACTTAGGCTTTTATTTGTGCAAAAAAGCTCCCCTGTGTTTATGTTTTTATCACTGCAACCTGCTATGCCTATATTTATGGCTTTTGTTATGTCTTTGTGTGTTTTAAAAAACTCATCTAAGGAGTAGATAGTATTTTGCTTTCCTATGCCACCAACTAAAAGTGATATGTTTTCATTTGTATAGATATTTTTAGAACTTTTTTGTAGCTTTAAATGTTCTATTATGGGCATAGCTTCGCAAAGCAAGGCTGTGTGAATGAGTGTCATGATTTTGTGAGGTTTTCGTCTAGTTTTGGCTTAAGATAGTTCTCTTCCACTAGGACTTGGACTATTTTTTTAAACACAGGTGCTGCACTTTGGGAGCCAAAGTATTTGTATTTTGCCTTTGGCTCTATGGCTAAAACTCCTATGGTAAAACGATTTTTTTCATCATTTGCAAAACCAAAAAATGAACCATTGTATATATTTTCATAACGCCCATTTACAGCTATGTGGGCAGTGCCTGTTTTGCCCCCGATTTCTAGTCCATCTACTTTAGCATTTTTTCCAGTTCCTTTTTGCACAGTTTTTATAAGTATGCGTTTTACTCTTTTTGCTATGGAGACAGGTAAAACTTGGCTTTGAGGAGGATTTTGTAGTGGGTGTTTTTGCATTTTGCTATCGGTTAAATATACTCCTATATAAGGAGATATTAGTCTGCCTTTATCATTAAAAACATTGTAGGCTCTAAGTATCTGCATAAAGGTAGCCCTTAATCCATATCCATAGCCTACTGTTGCTTTATATGTGTCATTTTTGAAAAGTTTCATAGATGGAATAATGCCGGTTTTTTCATGGGATAAGTCTATGCCGGTTTTTTTAGCTAATCCAAAATCTTTTAAGCCTTGGTAATATTCAAAAGAGTCAAGTTTTTGAGCAAGTTGCAAGATGCCTATATTTGAAGAGTGAACTATGATATCTTCTGCACTTAATTGTTCAAAGTCGTGGGTGTCTCGTATGATTCTTTTGCCAAGTTTATACCTACCTTTGTAGGTGTTTACCATATCATAAGGATTTACCTTATCTTCTCTTAAGAGTAGTGCTAAAATGATGGTTTTCATAACAGAGCCTGGTTCATAAGAGTGTTCTATGGCAGTGGCATTTAGCTTTTTATAATCACTTCTTTTGATGTTATTTGGGTCAAAGCGATTTGATGTGGCAAGAGCCAAAAACTCCCCTGTATCGCTTTTGATGACAGCTGCTACCATCTCTTTTGCATCTATTTTTTCTTTATATGCATCTAAGATGTTTTCTATATTTTTTTGCAGTTTTAAAGATATAGATAAGGTTATGTTAAATCCATCTAGTCTTTTTTTAGCTATGGAGTCTCGATTTAAGATAACATTGTGACCTATATCTTTTGGACCTATGATAAGAGCATCTTGTATAGGAGCTAGTTTGTCTTCGTAAAATCTTTCTATGCCTTTTACACCTGATATTTTTGTGATTTCATTTACTTCTATTTTCTTTACATAGCCTACAAATGGGCTTAGTATATCTTTATTGGGATATATTCGTTTTTCCCCACTCTCAACTATGTCCATTCCTCTTATAAAAGCTGTTTTTGTTTTTTTGTCTTCATAGGGAACGAAAACCTTTAGGGCAAAAAGTTTTCTTGAAAGTGCTTTTAGTCTTTTAGCTTGTTTTCCATCAAGACTGTAAGATAAGATAATATTTCCTCTATATCTGTTTATAAGTTTTTTTATTCTTTTGGGATTATCTTCTGCGTAGATGGAGTAGAGTTTTATAAAAATATCTTGTTTGCTTTTATCTATATTTCTAGTATCAACCATAACTTTGTATAATTTTTGACTTGTTGCTATTGTGTAGCCATCAGCACTTAAGATATTGCCTCTAAGGGCTGAGTTTTTTTCGCTAGTTTGGAGGGCTGGAAGGCGTCTGTCTATCTTTGACCAGTAAAGTAAGGTACCAGCAAAGATGAGAAAGCCAAAGGTTATGATGATAAATAAAAATAGTACTTTAGCTTTTTTTTTATTGAGTTTTTTTTCCATCAAACAAATAGGCTAGACTTGAGTTCTGGACAATTCTTTGTAAACATTTAATGCTTTATTTCTTACTTCAAGCATCATTTTCATACTAGTTTCCGCTTTGCCTATGGCTAGGGCTGCTTGGTGTAAGTCTTTTACTTCACCTGTAGCTATGTCAGCAACTGCTTTATCGCCTTTTTGTTGAAGTTCATTTACTTCCTCAAGAGAGTTGGCAAGTATTTTAGAAAATTCGCCATCATTGGCTTGATTTTTTTCTTGATTTTGGGTGCCATTTAGTTTTGATATGGCTGATAATCTATCTATAGTATTCATTTTCTATCCTTGTAACATCTCTATAGCACTTCCTGCTATGTTTTTAGCACTTTGAAAAGCAGCTACATTTGCTTGATATGCCCTTGTTGCTTCTACTAAATCGGCCATTTCCACGACGGGATTAATATTTGGATAAGCCACGTAACCTTCTGCGTTTGCATCTGGGTGACTTGGGTCGTATTTTAGCTTAAAATCGCTATCATCTCTTACAACTTTTGCAACTTTTACACTCATTATAGCAGGTTTACCATTTTTTTGCAAAAATTTATCATCAAGGGGATTTTCATACTCTAAAAAACTATGGTTTTCTCCTATCTTTTCGTTTAATGCTTTGTCAAACTCTGTGGCTTGAAATATGGCTTCTCTTCTTCTGTAAGGTCCGCCCTCAGCTGTACGAGTTGTGTTTGCATTTGCTATATTTGAACTGATTAGGTTTATCCTAAATCTTTGAGCTGAAAGCCCGTATCCGCTGATATCAAAGTTATTCATATAAGACATAATTTTCTCCTAAACTTTACTTGAGGCATCTAAAACACTTTTAAAGATATTGCCTTGTTTTTTCAGTGCTTTAGAAAGAGCATTTATCATGATAGCATTTTTACTCATCTCAGTTGTTTCCACATCCAAATCCACTGTATTTGCATCATTTCTTGCCATGTGACCGTCTCTTAGAAAAACAGTTCCAAGTCCTCTTTTGCCTTCAGTATTTCCATCAAGATGTTTTACATTTGTTTGTGCTAACTCTAGCTTTGGCGTAGTTTTTGAACTTTTGCCATACATTTTTTCAGCCCTTTGTATAAGCACATCTTCAAATCTAACATCTTTTGCTCTATAAAAAGGAGTGTCAATATTTGCGATATTTGAAGCAATAATATCTTGGCGTAAACTCCTAGCAGATAGGGCTTGTTCGGCAAGCGGTTTTGCTTTTGTGGTGTCAAATACTGAACTTGTCATCGTCTCTCCTTTTTAAACTTGTCTTTTTATAAGCAAAAAGTGTTCCAAAATCTTATGAAAAATAAGGGTTTAGCCAAAAAACTACCTTGGCAATACATAAAAAAATATAGATATAAAATGACAAGTGCTTCCAACTAAAACTAAGATGTGAAAAATTGCATGGTTAAATTTTATTTTTTTTATGGCATATAAAATAGCGCCAACCGTATAAGATATGCCCCCTAAAACGAGCCAAAATAGACCCTCAGAAGATAGGCTGTTCATTAGTGGTTTTATGGCAAAAACAATCATCCAACCCATAAACACATACATCAGTGTTGAGATGATATTGTATTTTCCTGTAAAAAATAGCTTTAAAATCATTCCCAAAAGAGCAAAACTCCAAGTGATACCAAAGATTATCCATCCAAGTTTACCTTTTAGCGTAACGAGCGTAAAAGGAGTGTATGTTCCTGCTATGAGTATATAGATAGCCACATGGTCAAATATTCTTAATCTTAGCCTTAACTCTGGCTCTTTTGTGCTATGATAAAGGGTAGAAGCTAGGTATAAAATCATTAAACTTACTCCAAAGATACCAAAACTTACTATATGGTATATATCTCCAAATTTTACTGCGCGAATTAGTAAAAATATCAAGGCGATAGAACTTAGTATAAAGCCTATGGCGTGAGAAGTGATGTTTAGTTTTTCTTCTAGCGGTGAGTAGTATTTTAGTTTTTTTGACTTTTCCATAAATTCCTCTTTAATATAGTATTTTAATTATAGTAAACAAATATTAATGTTTTTTAAAATATGTTATAATTTTGAAATTTTTTTAAAGGCTAGGTATGAATAATAATGAAAAAAAGTTTTGGGATATTTTAACAGACCTTTTTGTAGGTGCAGAAGTAAAAGGTAGATCTGGTTTTATAAATCTTTTAAGAGCAAAGCAGGCTTATTTTAAAAAAGTAAAAAGCTACTTGCTTTTGCAAATAGATGATGTTTGTAAGGATAACTTGGATTTTAAAAATGAACTTTACGATAAGCTTTATAGCTTTTTTCATAGGTATTTTTCTCAAAGTGGAAGTATATACTATAACTATACTCCATTGTTTTACAATATCTATACAAAAGCCTATGGCGATGCAAGTAAGATAAAAACATTTGTGAGCGATTATGAACAAATAGTCTCAAATAAGCAAGACGTTAGTCTTTTTTATAAAACTTCAATGCTATACTATGTTAAATCAGACAAAATATATAAAAATCTCCAAATTTCTTGCGGGGGGGGGCGACCTATGAGCTTGATGTTTCAAATATGGAGGGAAAAAGAGCAAACGAAAAACAAAGCTTGATATATGAGCTAGAAAAAGTTGAAAATAATACAATTTTTCTCAATGTTTTTTATAAACATGGCAACAAAACTACTAAAATACCTTCAATTGTAAAAGAACTTAAAAAATCAAATCTCACAGTAAGCGAAGATGAGCTTAAAAAAGTTTTTAACATCTTTGAAAAACAATCAAACATAGACTATTTTATCAATAAAAATGCAAAAGAGTTTTTAAGTCAAGAGCTTGATATGTGGATATATCAGTATATGTTTAGCCAAGAAGCCAACTTTGATGA
>PDWI01012689.1_pt1 | contig 12082 bp, 13 predicted proteins | sample 1430891 | NCBI WGS metagenome assembly PDWI01 (sample SAMN01162508, study PRJNA174530) | Oral metagenome, whole genome shotgun sequencing project. | biome: Marine environment; feature: Marine mammal; material: Swab sample of the gingival sulcus; isolation source: swab sample of gingival sulcus...
GAGGCCTTCACCGCCGGTCTCATCCACAATGTGGGCATGCTGCTGCTGGACCCGGTCCTGCGCCAGAACGAAATCGTCATACCCGCCGGCGGGGACCACGCGGATATCTGCCATCTGGAACGGGAATACCTGGGCTACGACCACTGCCAGGCCGGGGCCTGCCTGACCCGCGCGTGGGGTTTTCCCGAACTCCTGACCGAACCCGCCGCCAGACATGACGAAGGCCAGGGAGGGGGCGAACTGGCCGATCTGGTGCGTGCCGTGACCGCCGGGCGCCATATCGCCGAAGCTCTGGTCCTCAATCCCGAAAACGGCTGCGCGACCGACCGTGAAATTGACTATGAGGCCGCCCTGACGGCGCTGGGTTTTCATGGGGATCTTCTGGAGCAGGTCCGGGCGGATCTGGCTGAGGATCTGGAAAGCACGTTGATTCGCGCGACCCGGCCGCAACCCGCAGGGGTGGGATGAAGAGGGGCCGGCACAGTGCCCCAAGAGTGCCCCAACAGCCGGTTGCCCCAGCCCCCCAAATCGTTTATAATTTATCTGGGAACTTCTTGCCGCCGCAGGTATTGGAACACAGGTTCCGAACACCGAACGCGGCTTTTTTCCGCCTCTTTTCCGGCGGATGGCCAAGATGCTGGACATCAGGAAAGGTCAACACATGAACAAGCTGAAGACTTTGTCGGGCGTGCTCGGGGCGGTGGCGTTGCTGCTGGCTTTGGGGCTCCTGATGGGGAATGGCACCGGCGGCGCGGTCAAGCAGGCCCACGCCCAGGACGGCGGCAACTGGAAAAACGTCACCGTTCTGTACCTTAACGACGTGAAGGGCAAAATCGAGCCCTGTGGCTGAAGATCCAAGCGTCGTGGCGGGTTGGCCCGGAGGGCCACCTTTTTGGATTCTGTTTGGAACGAAGACGTGCCCGTGCTCATGGTTGACGGCGGGGACCTTTTCGGTAAGCGCAACAAGAACGAGCAGCACCAGACCCGGTTCCTGTGCGAAGTGACCGGGGAGATGGGCTTCGACGGCATCGGCCTGGGCGAGGCGGACCTGAACTACGGTCTGGACTTTCTGCGGGAGATGATCGACAAGCACCATCTGCCGTTCACCAACGCCAATGTGGTGGACGCCAAGACGGGTAAGCTCATCCTGCCGGAATATCTCATCGTCGAGAAGAACGGCATCAAGTTCGGCCTGGTCAGCGTGCTGGCCCCGAAACACAAGATCATCACCATGACCGACATGGATCCCGGCCTGGAGACCAGGGACCCGGTGACCGTGCTGCGGGAGCTGGTCCCTCGCCTGCGTGAGAAGGTGGACACCGTGGTGCTGTTGGGCCACCTGGGTGAGACTCTGACGGATACGGTCATTCGCGAGGTCAAGGGCATCGACATCAACGTCATGGGACACACCTTCCGGACCCAGAAGACCGAACGCATCTTCGAGGACACCGTGTACCTGGCCGCCCCGCACGAGGGTCGCTACATCGGCCGCGCCGACATGTTCATCGACGACAGCGACGGCAAGGTCATGGCCGTGGATGTGGAGCTGACCAGCCTGGATGAGTCCGTCGAGGATGAGCCGGGCATGGCCAAGCGGGTGGATGAGTACAAGCAGAGTTTCCTGGAATACAAGGAGGCCCGTCGGGCCGCCTTCCCGCGGAACATGGGCAGCGAGAAGGAAAGCTATCTGGGCAGCCGCTCGTGCAAGGGCTGCCATGAAGACACCTGGGCGGCCTATACGGAGTCGGCGCACAGCAAAGCCTTCAGCACCTTGCGCCACAAGGGGCAGAGCGAGGATCCCGAGTGCGTCGTCTGCCACACCACCGGTTACCAGTGGAAAAACGGCTACGCCGCGGAGCGCCCCTTCAACATGATGGCCAATGTGCAGTGCGAGGCCTGTCACGGCTACGGCACCGAGCATGCCCGGGACGGCAAGTGGGGGGCCCGGGCCAAGGACGCCTGCGTGGTTTGCCACGACGAGAAGAACAGTCCGGATTTTGACTACGCCACGTACTGGGAAAAGATCAAGCACTAGAGCGAGCATAGGAGCGAATCCGCATCTTGAAGATTTTTACATACCCCGCCAGTGGCCGGCAGTTTCTGTCGGCCGCTTGCGTCCTGATGGCCGTGCTGGTGGCCTTGCCGGCGCAGGCCCTGGACCTGTTCACTCTCTGGCGGCAGCCGGAGGTCCCCTTGAACCTGAAGGCGGGTGCCTGGGTGGATTATCGTACCCAGGTCATGGCCGCCGGGCGGCGGGAGCAGGGCCTGTTGCGGGTGGTCTGCCTGCGGGCCACCGCCGATCAGGTGGTGCTGGAATTGCTGCCTCTGGAGGAGAAACGGGAGGGTGTCCTGACGCCGGTGCCGGGGCAGGGCGCCCGGGTGACCCTGGACGGTTCCGTGCGGAAGCGCCAGGGTTCTCTGCTGGCGGCCGTGCAGGCCGTGCGGCAATGGCAGGATGGCCAGGCCCGGGATATTTCTCCGCGCGAGCTGCGCGATGATCCGCTGGTCAGCACCTCCTTTGTTTCCGATTTCCAGCCGACGACGGTGGAAAGCCGGCAAACCACCACCCGTGTGGTGGCCGGCCGGCAGTTCTCCTGCCGGCAGTGGGTCATGGCCAGCGCCGACACCCAGAGCGCGGTCATGCCCGCCGGCCGCATGCGGCAGATTTCCTCCCGTGAGGTGGCGGCCGCCGTGCACGAGGACATCCCGTTCCTGGGGCTGGCCTACGCCTCGGAAAGGGTGCGGGCCAGCGCCAGCCTGGACCCCCCGAACCCCCAGGTTCCCTTGCCGCCGAATCGCCATCGTGTGGAAATAATGGAGCTGGTGGGCTTTGGTTGGGATGCGAAGCCCACGCTGGGGCACGGGGACTCTGGCGGGAGCGATTGACCCTGGCCGGGCGCTTGTGGTACAATATCTCCATGGTAACCAATGAACTGAAAGCTTTTCGTTCCGAAGCGCACGACTTCCTCCTTGGCCAGGACAAGCCCATGCCCACGCCGGCCATCGCCCGGCGTCTTTTCGGGGCCCGCCGACACGAAATGCCCGAAACCCAGGTGGTGGTCCGGGCACTGCTGGGGGCCGATCCCCGTTTCGTGCAGACCCATGACCAGTGCTGGACGGTGCAGGGAAGCCGTATCTTGCAGCAGTCCCTGGACGAGGCCACCTTCGTGGTGGTGGACCTGGAGACCACCGGCAGCATCATCGGGGTGGATGAGATCATCGAGATCGGCATTGTCGTGGTTTGCGGCGGGCAAATCCAGGACCGTTACGAAACCCTGGTCTGGAGCGATCGCGCCATCCCTCCCTGGGTGGCCCGGCTGACGGGCATCTGCAACAAGGATCTGGAGGGCGCGCCCACCTTTTCGGACGTGGCCGAGACCGTGGCCAGCATGCTGGACGGCAATGTCTTCGTGGCCCATGATATCCGCTTTGATTTGCCTTTTCTGAGTTGGGAATTCGCGCGGCGCGGTGTGGTGCGTCCCGCCGTGACGGGCCTGTGCACCCTGCAACTCAGCCGCCAGCTGTGGCCGGACCTGAGCAGCCGCAGCCTGCCTGATCTGGCCCGCCATTTCCGGGTCAGCCACCAGAACCCGCACCGTGCGGGGGACGACGCGGAGGCCACCGCCGCGGTTCTGCAAGCGGCCCTGGAGGACGTGCGCGCCATGGGGTTGGATGATCTGGGAGATCTGTTTCGCCTGGAACATCTGATGGCCTTACGTGCCGATTCTGAGGACGATTCCGCCGCCGATTCCGCCGCTGAAGCGGCCCAGTCCTGAAATGCCACCACGCTCAATTTTCGTACCTGATTCAAAAATCTTTCCCGATGGGTTGACCTATGCTTCGTAATGTCATAGAATGCACGCAATTACCACACCGGCAAAACCTATGCTGCACGGATTCGCACCACTGCCGGGACGCAGAACAGGAGCCAAGGAGGACCCAATTGGTCAGCGTCAAAGGAAATCATATTCTGGTTCGCGATGAGAGCTTTGTGAAATATCGCCGTTTGCTGGCCAAGGCCGAAATTGAAGGGCGCATTGACGGCCCCAACAAATGCCTCGTTTGCGGGATGCGGTATCTGACCAAGGACGAGGCCGAGTCTTGCTGCCGGATTGCTCCCTGAAATCCACCCACCGTGAAGTAGCCGCACTGGAGTTGCCACATGACCGCTGCGTCGGGAAAGTCCAGACAGTTCTGTAGTGTCTGCAAAGAATGGCTGGACATGGCAGTGGTGCCCACCGGGGACGGTGACGACGACGATGGTGTCGTCTGGTACCGCTGTCCCCAGTGCCAGGGTTTCCTGCCCAAGCTGAAAGGCGCGCAGCCGGAGGCGTCCGAGCCGGATACAGCCATGTCGGAAGCAACCACACCTGAGCCTGCGGCGTCCGCTGAAACCGTGGTGTCTGCTGAAGCTTCCGAGGACATTCCCGCCGACGACCTGCCCTGGGACAGCCCCGCCGCCATGATGCGCGCCATGGAGCGGGCTCGCGAAGGCACCCCGCCGGATGCCGAGGATGCTGCGGACGACGATGATGTGCTGGTGGGCACCCGCGAGGCGGAGCCCCTGCCCCGGCAGGTGGCCGAGACCTCGCAGAGCTGGAGCATCCCGCCGGAAGATCTGGAGTTACCTGATGGCATCGCCGAGAGCGGCACCCAGGATATTGCCGAAGGCATCAATACCGACACCGACACTGATACCGACACCCGCACCGGCACCACCGATGCCGATACCGACCCCGCCGATACCGAGCCGGAGCCTGATACCGAGCCCATCCTGGAATACGCCGCCATGCTGGCCGCAAGCGATGTCTCCCGTGCCGTGCCCTACCGTCCCTGGGGCAATTACGAGGTAGGCCAGTGCGTGACCCATTTGGCCTGGGACGATTGCGGGGTGGTGGTCGCCAAGGAAGAACTGCCGGGCGGTCGCAAAGCCATCAAGTGCTACTTCGAGGATGCCGGTGTCATCCGCCTGATCGAACAGGCTCCCCAATGAGATCCCTGCCACTGACGGTGGGCCTGCTGCTGGTGGCTCTGCTGGCGCCCCGGTCGGCGCGCGCCCAGCTTCTGCATCTGGACCCGTTGCCCCGATTGGCTGCCGCGGACAGCACCTCCCGTCTGGCCCTGACGGTCCGGATGGATCGCTTCGAGGACGGCAAGTTCGGCTGGTCCGCCAACCGCCTGCTGGTCACGGCCCAGTTGCCGGCAGGCGCCCAGGCGGCCTTCTTCGTGCGCATGCCCTGGCTCACTCTGGACAACGGCGGGTTGTCTCTTTTTTCCCGCTGGCCCTGGTTGCGGAACACCGACGACGCAGGAGAACCCGTGGCCTGGCCCGATGCGCACCGGCGCAGCAGCTTCGGCCAGCCGGAGGTGGGGCTGACGGGACCGATTCAACTGCCCGGGCTGGGACCGTGGGGCATGGGGGTGGCGCTGGGGTTGCCGGTGTCTTCGGATTTCCTCTATCCCTACAGCAGCACCGGTATCTCCCTGCGCGGGCAGCTGCACCGCCGCGTCCCGTTGGGGCGCCGGGGGCATGCCGCCGGCACCATCGGCTATCTCAAGAGCATGGGCTCGGGCAAGGAATGGCTGGCTGGTGACGAGGCCTTCCTCGATGGCTACCTGGTGGGCCTGCAAGGGGGGATCAGCCTGGGCGTCCGCTCCCGCGCCGCGCTGTCATATCTCCTGCAGGATCGTGGCGGCCGCCGCAGCCAGGAAGTGGGGCTGACCATGTGGTTCCCCTGGGTGCAGACGGGGTCGGTGGGCCTGGATTTCCGCCGGGAGCTACAGGGCAGCCTGGACCGGGCCGCCGCCTGGCGCCTGGGGGTGATGTTCCGCTTCGACAGCGCGCGCTACCGGCTGGGAGCGCCCCCCCCTCCGGAATGAACGGAGCATTTTTCCCCTTGGCCGGTTTGGGTCTTGCGTTTTGCCCTGGCGAGAAAAAGCCGGGGTTGTTTTTTTCCACGACCGGGTTTCATACCCCTTGAACAGGATCCTTCCCCAGTGTTCCCTCTGGTTCCCCAGCCTTTCTCTGAATGGGGTGTGATTCTTCTTAACATACTTTTCCCCAGTGGGTTGCATGTGGGCATGGCCTTTGCGGCAGGGCGAGGGCCGAGTGGGAGTGGTTTCCGCGCGGTGGGAAGGATGCTGGTGTGACCCACGTGTTGCTGGACAGGAATCTGGCGGCCGCTTCGGGCTTGAAGCGGCGGTTACGCCGCTGGGGAATGACCTCCGGCTGGTTTAACCCGCAGGAAGATGGCACCTGCTGGCCGGGTATCCTGGACTGTGACCTGGTGCTGGCGGCGGCGGAGGCTGCCGCCTGCCCCGTGCCTCATCCTGGCGATCCCATGGCACCCGTGATTCTGCTGGGCGTCTCCGGGCCCGTCCTCCTGTCCCGGAACGCCTGGCAGGGGTTGCCGCAGAATGAACCCGATGACGGCCTCCTGCGCGCCGCCATCCAGCACGCCCTGGAGCAAAGCGCCATCCTGCATCAGGAGGCGGATGCCGAGGGAGACAAGGAGGAATTCCTGGCCTACCTGAGCCACGAGCTGCGCAGCCCCCTGACGGCGGCGAAGACCTCCTTGGAAGTCCTATCCGCGGAACTGGCGGAGCTGGATACGGGTGATGACCGGTCCCGGGAACGGCGGCATCTGCTGGCGATCCTGGAGCGCAATCTGGGACGGCTACAACGCAGCGTGGAGTGGAACCAGGAGATGTTGGTGTCCTCTCTGGGCGCCGACAAACTGCACCTAGGGGATATGGCGGTTCCCGAACTGGAGGTGATGCTGGCGCAGCGTTTCACCATGCAGATGGATCCCGTGGCTCGGAATTGCACCGTCCACACCGATCCGGTGGCCTTGGTCCAGTTGCTGCGTCAGCTGGGCCGGGCCCTGGCGGCGGACCGTCCCCGGGCGGTGCAGGTCCTGCTGATGACGCCGTCCGGCGGTCCGCGGGGCGGGCTGCGGCTGACCCTGGCCGCGGGGCCGGAAAACACGACAACCCCGGACACCCGCCGCGTCGAACTGGTTTCCGCCCGACATTCCATCGGTTCCCGTCGCCGGGAACTGGCGGCGCTGGTTCAGCACGTCAGCAGCGCCTCCCTGGCGGCAAGGCTGGGCGTGGAGCTGGCCGTGGAGGAAGATCGCATCCACCTGACCCTGCCGGAGGTAGACACCACCACGGAAGCCTTATTGCGGAATCCGGCCTGAGGTGTATGATTCTGGGGAATCGCCCGTCGACCCTCAACCGGGATGGTGCCCCCCTTGCCCAGCAACCCCTCCCAGGATCCGGCCGAAGTGGCCGGAGTTCTTCACGATATCCGTCAGATGCTGATGGTCATCACCGGCCGTGTCGGTCTGTTGCGGATGCGGATCGAGGATGAAGACATCCTTGCGGACCTTGAGGCCATCGCCCTGGCCGCCGAACAGACAGGCGAAATCCTGGCTCGTCTGAGACCCGGCGATGGGCAACGCCGGCGGGCGATGCCGGGAGATCTGCGCCTGGCTCTGGAGCAGACGGCGCGCCTAGCCGGCCCCGCGGGGCAGCATCCCTGGATTATCATCGACACCTGTCCGGAAAATCCGTCCCAGGGCAGCTGGGATATGGGCACTAGAAGTGTGGGCCCTAGACGTATGGGCCCTAGACGTATGGGGACTTGGCACATGGTGCTGAACGTGCCGGAGGGCCTGCGCACTGTTGTGCCCCAGCCGCTGCTGCGGGAAGTGCTGAACAACTTGGTGGTCAATGCGCTGGAAGCCATGCCGGCCGGCGGGCGGCTCCTGGTGGCGTGCCACCGCCAGGGGAGCAACTATCTGCTGACCCTACGGGACACGGGGCCGGGCATACCCGAGGATCGGCGCGCGCATATCTTCGCGGAGGGCTACACCACCAGCGGCCAGGAGGGGCGGGGCATCGGTCTGGCCTTCAGCCGGGATTTGCTGGCATGCGCCGGCGGGGCGCTGGATCTTTGCCCGCCGGACGGGAAGCCGGGCGCCTGCTTCCGACTCACGTTGCCGGTGTTGGCCGACGCTGTGGATTCCTGTTCGGAGCCCATCTGTGGGAAAGAGGAAACGGACGTCCCCTTCCGGCCCGCGGTGCTGGTGGTGGATGATGAGGTAGCCGTGCGCGAAATGCTGGGCGATGTCCTGGACGAATTGGGCTGTACGGTGGGCTTGGCCCGTGACGCCCAGGAGGCCATGGCCCTTTTCGCGGAGAGGGATTTCGGTCTGGCCATTCTGGATCAGTCTTTGCCCGGCCTCAGCGGCTTGGATCTTGCGGATGCGCTGCGCCGGAAGGATCCCCGGCTGGCCCTGGTGCTGATGTCCGGCTGGGGCCAAAAGGAAATTCTGGACAAGGCGCGGGCCGGCGGTGTTGATTTGGTGGCCGAGAAACCGTTGACCGTGGAAAAGATCGCCGAGCTACTGGACCAGGCGGGCCGTCTGGAACGTGCGGACTCCTCGGGCTCCTGAAGAAGCCTGACGGGAAGGAATACCGATGAATCGTTATGGATTGCGTGCCGGCTTTTGGCTGTTGTTGATTCTGTTGAGTCTGACTTCCGGGGGCTTGACTTCCGGGGGCCTGACTTCCGGGGCTATGGCCCAGGAAGATGGAAGCGGTTATGGGCCCGACGTTATTCTCAACTTCACCCGCCTGGACACCTTGCGGCTACCGGAACCGGGGCACGTGGCGGGTATCAGCTGGATGGGACCGGACACCCTGGTCGTCCTGCAGGATATTCCCGACAGTCTGAGCGTGTCCGGTGATCGGGAGGTGCGCCTGGTTTTCCAGGACGCCAACGGCGCGGTCCTGCGGCAGGAAGATTTCACCGGTGTGCTGGACCGTGGCTTGGCCTGGGACGGACGGTGGCTGTTCAGCTGTGGCGATGCCGATGACGGCAGCAGCATCCTCTACCGCATAGAGCCGGACACCCTGATGGTGGATCAGGCCTTTGACACCCCCGGCAACCATCCCTGCGGTCTGTGTTTCGATGGCCGTTTCGTGTGGATCACCGACCGGGACACCGGCCGTGTGGACCGCTGGGACAACGAGGTGGAAGAGATCACCCGTTCGGTGGTGACCCCGGGCTTAGCGCGACGGTCGGGACGGATTCCTATCTGGAGCGGGGGAAGGACGTCTTGTTGCTGCATGATGGGCAGAATTTCTGGTATGTGCCGACTGGGGAAAATATTGCTATTCGTATCTTTTTCGAATAACCGACGGATCTTTCAGGGCGGCTGATTGACGGCCGACACCCCGCTGAATCTCCCGCCGAGCCCCCGGCTTGACAGTAGGATATCCGGGCACTAAGATATTCATTCGAAAACAAAATTCATTTTCGAAAAGACCTGTGTGACCCAAGAGGTAAGCCATGCCCGAGAAAAACCAGAATCCCCAGGTGGACCAGGACCTGGTCAAGGAGAAGGAAGCGGCTTTTGCCCGTTTCATTCAGGAGAAGGGCCTGAAGACCACGCGTCAGCGCAATACCATCGTCAATGTGTTTTTCCGCATGCGTGGGCATATTTCGGTTGAAGAGCTTCTCAAACAGGTCAAGAATGTGAATCCTCGTATCGGCTACGCCACCGTGTACCGTACCCTGCATTTGCTGGTGGAAAGCGGCCTGGTGGAGGAGCGGCGTTTCGGCGATGGTCTGGCCCGCTACGAGGGACACTCCGACGTGGAGCATCACGACCACATGATCTGTCTGGAGTGCGGGGAAATCTTCGAGTTCTTCAACCCTCGCCTCGAGGCGCTGCAGGAACAGCTGGCCGAGGAAAACGACTTCCAGATTTACCGTCATCGGTTGGAACTGTACGGAGCCTGCAAGGACAAGGAAGCCTGTGAACAACGCAAGCAGAAACGGAATTCAGCCGAAGCCCGGAACGGATGATGAGAGCGGCGCCTGGCTCACCCTCGAGGTGGACACCGGTGCTCTGACCCACAACTTGAGGGAAATGCGCCGTCTGGTGGCGCCTCCCGTGCGGCTGATGGCCGTGGTCAAGGCGGAAGCCTATGGTCACGGCCTTCTCTGTGCCTCCCGGGCATTCCTGGCCGGCGGGGCGGACATGCTGGGCGTGCATTCGTGGGCCGAGGCCCGGCGCCTGCGGGAAGACGGCATCCGCCAACCCATCCTCATCCTGGGCCCGGTGAGCACGCCCGAGGCCGTGGCGGCGGCGGACGCGGGGGTGGATATCACCGTCTCCAGTCCTGCCGGGCTGGTCTGGGCCGCGGCGGCCGGGCGGGAGCTGCGCGTGCATCTGAAGGTGGAGACGGGGGTGAACCGGCAGGGGCTGACGGAAGCGGAGCTGCCTGTGGTCCGGGAAATGTTGCGGCAGAACCCCCAACTGCATCCGGTGGGCCTGTCCAGCCACTTCGCCGATGTGGAGGACACCACGGACCATGGCTTTGCCCGGCAGCAGATGGATCGTTTTCACGCTCAGCGGGACGCTCTGGCGGATGTGCTGAAGCCCGATCCCCTGATCCACATGACCTGCAGCGCGGCCACCCTGCTGTGGCCGCGGATCCACGGGAGCATGGTCCGGGTGGGGGTGGCCGCCTACGGTATCTGGCCATCTCGGGAGACGCTGGTCTCCTTTCGGGAAAGCGGGCGGGGGCCGGTGGATCTGCGCCCGGCCATGACGCTGAAGGTGCGCATCAGCCAGGTGAGGCAGGTGCCCGCCGGCCAGACCGTCGGCTACGGGCGCGGCTGGAAGGCCATGACCGACAGCACCATCGCCGTTCTGGCGGTTGGCTACAGCGACGGCCTGCCGCGTGCCCTGGGCGGCCGGGCCCATGTCCTGGTGGGGGGCTACCGGGCGCCTCTGGTGGGGCGTATCTGCATGAACCTGTGCATGGCCGATGTGAGCAACATCCCCGGGGTGCGGGCCGGCGATCCGGCCGTGCTGCTGGGGCGCCAGGGAGACGAGGTCATCACCGCCGAGATGCTGGCCGGGCATCTGGGCACCATCCCTTACGAAGTCCTGACCCTGCCTGGCCCCACCTGGCGCCGGGTGCCGAAAACGGAACCGGAGTGACGCATGTTTTCCCATCTGAGCAAACTATTCCACAACGATGACGGCCGGGACACCGCGGCCACCGAAGAGAGCCTGCGCCTGGCCACCTGTGTCCTGCTGCTGGAAGTGGCCCACGCCGATGACGATTTCCGCCCCGAGGAACAGGAAGCGTTGGAGGGTATCGTGGCCCGGCGTTTCGGCTTGGACCCGGCAGCCACCGCCCGCTTGCTGGCCGAAGCGGAGCAGGAGCGCCAGGGTGCGGGAGACCTGTATGTCTTTGCCCGCCAGGTGAACACGCACTACCCCAAGGCGCGCAAGCTGGCCATCCTGGAACTGCTGTGGGATGTGGTCTACAGCGACGGCGTGCTGGAAGCGCATGAGGATGCCCTGATGCACAAGTTGGGCAACCTGCTGAGCATCCGGCACGAGGATCTGATGGCGCTGAAGGTGAGGGTTCGTCGCCGCCGCGGTCTGAGCTGATCCGCCGGACAGGGCTGTCCCGGCAAGTACGGTTTTCCCGTAGGGTGATAGCCCTACGGGTTTTTTTCTTATTACTAACTTGTTCATAAAAAGCACATTAAGAAATAGATGACGGCTGGCACTCCGACTGCAAAGGGGCTGGTGACCATGAACTGGCGCACACCGCTTACCTGATGGGAGACCAAGATGAACCGCCGACTTCCGACCCCGATCCCGACCTTGCCCTTGGCGCTTCTGCTCTGCTTGGGGCTGTGTCTCTGCTTCGCTCTGCTGGCCGGCTGTGAGGATGAACGCTCCGATCCGACGGTGGCGGACCAGGTGGCCGTCGATGATTACGAGAACATGGATTTCAGCCAACCTCATGGTGGTCTGACGGCTTCCGATGAATGGGTGGCTTTTGGCGACGCTTCTCTGGAAGATTTGCTGACCCGCGAAGAAGCGGAGTTGGTCCAGGATGAATTCGCCGACGATGACGACGTGGTGGCCCTGCTGGCCGCGGGCGAGGCCGCCGCCGACCCGAACGATCCCACCCGCCCACGCTTCACTTTCCTGCGCCTGGCCTGGGGCATGGTGCGCGGTCCGGGGGAGAACTTCGAGCT
>PDWI01008493.1_pt1 | contig 12081 bp, 2 predicted proteins | sample 1430891 | NCBI WGS metagenome assembly PDWI01 (sample SAMN01162508, study PRJNA174530) | Oral metagenome, whole genome shotgun sequencing project. | biome: Marine environment; feature: Marine mammal; material: Swab sample of the gingival sulcus; isolation source: swab sample of gingival sulcus...
GGTAACAGTCTCCACAAATTCATAACCATCAATATTCTTCTTAGGCTGACCATTCTCATCAAGAACCGGCTCATCAAGCTTATTACCAGCTTCATCAACCCACTCAGTCTTCACAATCTTGGCATAGATATGTTTCTTACCCGTTGGAGTGTCTACCGTTCTAACATATTTGTAACCCGTAAAGACTTTCTCGTCCTTAATTTCAGTATCGGTTACTTTAGCCTTAAGCACGGTTCCATCTTCAGCAACCCATTCAGTGGTGGCTTTAACGGTTGGTGTATATTTAGCATCTGCAGTCTTACCAGTAGATTTACTGGTATAACGAGTAGTTACACCCTTTGCTTCACCAACAAAGTCAGCTTCTGGAGTAAACGTTACTTCTCCAGTTGCAGGATCAACAACGTATGTTCCTTCACCGGCAACAGTTAAAGTATCAACTAAGTTACCTTCGTCATCAACAATCTTCACGGGATTGTCAACATTTGGCGTTAGCTTCTCACCGCTAATCAGATCCTTAAATTCAACCGTAGCAGATTGCTCTTCGCCTTTTAGACCTTCAGTTTCCTTATCAACACCAACTGGTGCAACAGGAGTAACAAATGGTGTGTATTTAGCTTCAGCTTTAGTACCATTCTTATCTACACGAACTACGGTTACACCTTGCCCCGGACCAGTAAAGGTCGGTTCAGGAGTAAAGGTTACCGTGCCATCAGGAGCAACAGTATAAACACCCTCACCCGCAACAGTCTTAGAAGTAGAACCATCTGCAAAAGTGGCTGGAACCGTATCATCCATAGGAACATCTGCATGCCCCTTAGTGAACTCTACCTGACCAGATTGCACTTCACCCTGCTTGCCAATTGTCGTCTTAGGAGTTCCTGTCGGAACAACCGGGGTTACAGTCGGGGTATAAGTTGCCTCAGCAGGGGTGCCGTTCTTATCTTTAACTTGCACCTTAGCTGGGTCAGGCGTACCTACAAAATCCTTATTCGGAGTAAATGTTACTTCACCCGTTGCTGGATTTATAACGTATTCGCCAACCTTTTTACCATCTTTCATCGCATCCATAGAATCTACCAAAGTGCCATCTTCCTTAACCAATTTGGCAGGATTGGTTGCACTTGGAGTCAACGGTGATGATGCATCATCACCATTCTTGAATGTGGGGGTACCAGTTTGTGGTTTACCTTGAATGTCTTCAGATTTAGCAGGTTCACCCGTTGGCGTAACCGGAGTTACGGTTGGCGTATATTTAGCTTCCGCCTGAGTGCCATTCTCATCGACTCGCACCACAGTTACACCCTGCGCGCGCCCTGTGAAGGTTGGTTCGGGAGTAAAGGTTACCGTACCATCAGGAGCAACAGTATAAACACCCTCACCCGCAACAGTCTTAGAAGTAGAACCATCTGCAAAAGTGGCTGGAACCGTATCATCCATAGGAACATCGTTACTACCAGGAGTAAAGGTTACCTGTCCAGACTGTGCTTCACCCTGCTTACCAGAAGTTTCTTTAGGTGTTCCTTCTGGAGTTACTGCCGTAACAGTTGGAGTGTAGGTGGCTTCTGCTTTAGTGCCGTTCTTATCTACACGAACGACGGTAACGCCTTGAGCTGTGCCAACGAAAGTTTTTTCTGGAACAAAAGTTACCGTACCATCAGTAGCAACAGTATAAACACCCTCACCCGCAACAGTCTTAGAAGTAGAACCATCTGCAAAAGTAGCTGGAACAGTATCATCCATAGGAACATCTTTATCGCCTTCCTTGAATGCAGGAGTACCCATTTGAGTCTTACCTTGAATATCAATGGAAGTTGCATCTTTAGCAGTTGGTTTAACCGGGTAAACAGTTGCCTGATATGAACCTTCTGCTTTAGTGCCGTTCTTATCTACACGAACCACAGTTAGCTTAGTACCTGCTGTTTCCGCAGTTTTAGCAAAATCTTTTTCTGGGGTAAAGGTTACCGTACCATCAGCAGCAACAGTATAAACACCCTCACCCGCAATGGTTACAGTATCCGTTTCCTTACCGGTAGCTGGATCAATCAACTTAGCTGGAACCGCATCATCCATAGGAACATCTGCATGCCCCTTAGTGAAATCTACCTGTGCTGATTGTGGCCAACCTTGCGGACCACGAGTGGTTTCGTTTTCACCAGTCGGAGTAACCGGAGTTACGGTTGGAGTATACTTAGCTTCCGCTTTAGTACCATTCTTATCTTGACGAACCACAGTAACACCAGTGCCTTCACCAGTGAAAGTCTTTTCTGGAGTGAAGGTTACCGTACCATCAGGAGCAACAGTATAAGTACCCTCGCCCTTAATCTTCTTCGTGGTTGAACCATCTTTGAATGTTGCTGGAACAGCATCATCCATAGGCACAGCCTTATCACCAGCAGTAAATTCTACCTGACCAGTCTGCGTCTTACCCTGAATATCCGTAGTTTCCTTCGGCGTAGCCGTCGGCGTAACCGGAGTTACGGTTGGCGTATATTTAGCTTCCGCCTGAGTGCCATTCTCATCAACTCGCACCACAGTTACACCCTGCGCGCGCCCTGTGAAGGTTGGTTCGGGAGTAAAGGTTACTGTGCCATCTTCAGCAACAGTATAAACACCCTCACCCTCAACAGTCTTAGAAGTAGAACCATCTTTAAACGTAGCCGGAACCGTATCATCCATAGGCACAGCCTTATCACCAGCAGTAAACTCTACCTTACCTTTTTGAGTCTTACCCTGAATATCCGTAGTTTCCTTCGGCGTAGCCGTCGGCGTAACCGGAGTTACTTCTGGCTGATACTCACCCACAGCAAGCTGTTTCTTTCCATTAAAGGAAGGTCCATAAATACCAACTTTGGCTGGTTCTGGGGTACCCACAAAATCTTTATTAGGAGTAAAGGTTACTTTACCCGTTGCTGGATCAATAGTATATTCACCAATCTTCTGCCCATCTTTCATGGCATCAATTGTGGTGTCATCAATCTGCGCACCATTTGCATCAACAAACTTTGCTGGGTTTGTGGATGTGGGAACAACCGTAGTCAAAGGAGTGCTAGGATCGCCATCCTTATTGGACTTAAAAATAACTGTTTTTTCTTGTTGCTTACCTTGAACATCAACAGAAGCTTGATTTTCAGGAATAATATCTGCAGGAGTTACAGTTGGAGTATAGGTAGCTTCTGCTTTAGTTCCATTAGCATCTGCCATAGTGAACTTAACCGGAGTTGCTTTACCAACGAAATCTGCTTCTGGCTGGAAAGATACACTGCCATCATCTTCAATCTTATAGGTACCCTCACCTGGAATAGTTAAGGTTTTACCATCTGCACTTAAGGTTGCACCTGCTGGCTGATCCTTTAGCGTACCATCAGCATTTTTCGCAAACGCAAGCGTAGCTTTGTTCATTGGAACTTTAGAGCTACCTGGAGCAAAGTTAATATCGGTGGTTTGTTTTGCACCTTGAACGTTTGTGGTCTTAGAGGGAGTACCAATTGGAGTCACAGGTATAACATGTGGCACGTATACCGCGTCCATAGTTTGTTTACCTTTAATTAAATAACCCCAATTAGTTCCATCATTAACATTTTCCAGTGGCGCTGGTATACCTTCAGCAGCATACACATCTTCATTAAATGTCCAACCAGTGGTTTTATTATTTTCGTCAGTAGCTCTGAGCACAATGCCCTTGGCTGGTGTTGTACCATCCCAAGATTTTTCTGGAGTAAAGGTAACATTACCAAGCGCATCTACTGCATAATGACCAATCCCCGCTTCTGTATATTCAGAAACTAAAGCACCGTCTTTTGTAACAATCTTTACCGGTTTTTGGGCACTAATATCCATATTGTTGGTGCCCACACCTTCAATATTAGCCGCTAACTTGCCATACGCTTTAAAGCCATTGTCCGCAACAAATTTTGTTTTCTGCACAAGACCTTGTTCACTTGTAGTTTCTTTATGTGAACCACGTGGTGGATGCACAACGTGAATAGCAAAGTCTTCAACTTCACCCGAGAAAGAATAGCCGGTGGGGCTTTGTATTTGATCTTCCATAACAGACGCACGTACACGAACTGCTAATTGCTGCAAATCTTGCTTAACTAACTGTTTTTTATTATGGAATCTAAGGGTGATTTTACCGTCACGACCACCCGCAGTTAAATGTGCAACCTGTGAAGCTTCATCTTCAGTAAATTTACCGTCACCATTAAAGTCTGCCCACGCCTTATAATAAGCATCCTGTTTACCACCACGATTAGCTAAAATTGGTAATTCATAATTTTCATTACTTGCAATATGAATTGGATAATTTGTAATTCCTGTTTTAGTTGCACCCGTCACCGGATCAACACCGAGAAGCTGATTTTCACCTTCATCTGCACCATACATATCATCACGGAAGAAGTCTGCACCGGGCATACCTAAATCCATATCAGCTTCTGTATCACCTATAAATGGCTGTGCAATCAATGTATCTCGATCTAATTTTTTCATTAAATGGTTTGCGCCACCATAAGATTTTGGCGCATCGCCCTCGTCCATAACCACAAAACCAAACATTGATGCTTGTTTACCTTTGGAATTAATAAATACACCAATTTGATCAGTTTGCTTTGAAATTACAAGTGGAGTTGCTTGGGAACCTATTCTATTTGATGCTCCACCAAACACATTTGTTCCAAGTCCCAAATGTGGAACAGTCGTATCATCATTATTTATATAAGGTGCTTCAATTTGTCTTCTTGCTGCATTTGTTGTTGAATACATTGCATCTTCTGTAGCATCATTTTTTCCTGCTTCATCCGTTGGATAAGCTGGATTAGGTTTATAATCATTATCGTTAAACCATAAATGAGAAAAATCTGCTAAAGAGTTACCTTTTTTACTTATGTAAGCATTTTTAGAAAAGTTCTCAACACTACCTACAGCAGGTAGATAATCTGGACCTTGTCCAACGTTTGCTAAAAGTTCCCATGGCGTACCGGTTGTAGAAAAACCAGTCCACTCATCACCAGTAGTTCCATTTGCTTCTTCGCCATCTGTTACCACAACAGTTGGTTTTACTCTTTTACCATAATACGTTGCCTCTAAATGAAAAATAGCGCCAACATTTGAACCATTTCCAGTACCTTCAATAGTTACGCCACCCGGTACATTAAAACCCGATCTTGCTAAATTAGACCACGTTTTACTTTGACCTTGTATGGTCATTGCTCCATTTTTATCATTATTATCAACATTTTTCATATTTGGGTTATATGTTGCATAAGCTCTGATACTTTCTGGTAATTCTCTAAGTAACCGCTTATGCTCTGCCTTTTCAGCTGCCGAAAGCATAACCGTGTTATTACCATTTACTTTTGCTACAGTATCGTATAGTTTATCGGTTAGCTCACGCCATCTTTCCATCTTGGCACGATATTGTTCTATAAATTGATCATTAAGTTCTGGATATCTTTTTAGAATTCTATCTCTATAAATATCAGTAGCTTGGAAAGGCTTCATTTCAACAACAGTTGCTTTAATTACATAGCCCTTTGTTGGCTTTAATGTTAAGACAGTACCAACTCTTAGTGCCTTTTTCCCATCTACTATGCCATAATTCGTGGCACCTTTATTAAAATCCGCCCAAATAATCTGCCTTTGTAGCATCTCTTTACTTTTATCCTCTACCGGAGTTTGATAAATATCAAGCTCTTTTTGTAAAGGCTCGGTAGCAAATGCAGCGGACTTAGGCTGCATCACCATAATACCCGCAGAAAGCAAGGCGGTAGCCAAAAAAACCGAAATTAATTTTGCCGATTTACTCTTAAAATTAGAGAAAAAATCACCAAAAGTAGCGTGAACAGCATTCATATTTTATTCCTAAACAAAGCTAGATACGTACATAATTATGTGTATAGACTATTAACCCTACCCTGTTATTGGCCATTATTATAGCAATACGCAACACATTAGCTACAAACGGAAAAATAAAAGATAAATGTGCTGGTCACCCCCCCCCATCACTTATGTTAGTAATATTACATCACAAGATTTTTCTTCTACTAGATATATAGATAATTGATAATAATTCTCAACATTATGAACTATAAATTATGCGTTAACAAAACAATAAAAAATAATTTGAAATAAGAAAATTAAATAAAATAAGCCATCATAAACTTATTTTCTAATATTTGTAATTCTTCTTTTATCAACTATCAATTATGGTGCTAATAAGGTAACAGCATTTGGTAACACCTCTACCATTAAAGGAGTAACTCCCAACTCATCACCATCAGCATGCACCACAATTTCTTCTGGAGTTTCAATTAAAAATTTCTTACCCCGTTTCCACCAAATACCCTCACGTTCTAAAACATTTCCCTTAAATGCATCCCGTAAAGCTTTAACCAATTCAAATTTCTTTTCTGAAGAAAGCGTAATGGCTTCTAATAGCCCATCATCTAATTTAGATTCATTACAAATAGTCATTCCCCCGCCATAGCGACCCGAAAGTGAAATTTCAGTTGCCCATGCCTTACGCTTAAACACCTCACCATCAACCGTAATTTTAAATTGGAATGGCTTTTTAATTCTAAAAAAGGTCACAATACCCGCTGCGGTGTATACAAAAGCACCGAGTGGCAAAGTGGTTTCCGTAGCCCAGTGATCCGCAATAGAAGTAAACCCAACCGAAGCAACCCCCAAAAATAATTTTCCGTTTGCCAGACCCACATCAATACGCCGTTTCCGTAATTTGGGCAAAAGAGTAAGCGCATCCGGAATAGAATTAGGAATTCCTAATGCCTTGCAAAAATCATTCCCCCGACCACCCGGCAAGGGCAATACGGTAACCTGTGATTTCACTGCACCTTCGCAGACACGAGCAAGAAAACCGTCACCACCCAACGCAATAACCACCGTTTGGGCAGGCAAAGACGACACGTAAGCGATAGTTTCCGCCTCACTGGTGGGCACTACCGTTTCTGCCTCCCAGCCTTGCTCCGCTACTAGCCGTGCAATCTCTGGGACTTTTTTTATAGTTTCACCTTTATTTGCCCTTGGATTTACCAATAAAACAATCTTCTGCATAATCTTGCCCTGCTCTTGAAATTAACCAATTACTCGGTATCAGGAATTAACTTTTCCGGATTTAAAATACCCGTAGGGTCTAATTCTTGCTTAACGGCAGTTACAATACGCGTACCAAGTGGTTTAATTTCCGCACCAACGAACTTGCGATGATAGCTTCCTACCGAATGATGGTGACTAATCGTCGCCCCACATTCCACAATAGCTACACCCACATAATCCTTTACACGCTCCCATTGCTTAACCGGATCATCAGCTTCTTTACCCAAGAAAGTAAAATAGAGCGAAGCGCCCGTTTCGTAAATATGCGATAGGTGGCACTGCACAATAAGGGGACAACCCTCATCCTCGCCAGCCTTTACTATCGCTTGCTGTACGCTCATATATAGATTCATAAGATTATCCCAATAGGTGGCAGTTTCCACCGTGTCCACTAAAATCTTATGTTGCATTAAACTTTCACGCAGATATGGACCTTCAAAACGACCCGCCAGCCATTTTTTAGCCAACATTGAGGGTGCTCGCAATCCACCGAACTTACCCATTACCCGCAAGAAGGTAGATTGCTGGTAACGCATAAGTGACTTATGCTCACCCTCCCAGCTAAAAATAGCTAAACAGGGAGTATCGTAACCACGCTTGCGACAATAGCTCAAAACTCGCTTACCAGAATTACCTGCCATAACCATATAATCAAAAGTTTCTTCCGCATCAGATACTCGGCACACCGTCGGCAATGCTCCCTTACCTAAGGATTGCGCAGCTTCACGTAATGCTTGTGCCGCACTATCTACGTTTGGGAATATACGTGCCGAGAATAGCTTTTCTTTAGGGAGACGATGTAGTCGCATGGTTGCCGAAGTAACAATACCAAACGCACCCTCCGAACCTACAACAAAAGGTAAAACTCCTGGACCATTAGCAGCTCCCGGAGCAATATTTCCCAAATCATAAACTCCGTCTGGCGTAACCAGACGCATACCTACTACTAAATCATCCGAACGACCATAACCAGTAGAATTTTGCCCCGCAGAACGTGTAGTAACGTAACCACCTAATGTTGCTTCTTGATGCGATTGGGGATAATGACCCAAAGTAAAACCTTCGGGATTAAGCGCTGCTTCCATTTCTGGGCCACGCATACCAGCACCCATAGTTGCTAAACCGGAAACTTTATCAAGTTTTTCTAGCTGATTAAAACGACGCAAATCAACATTGATTACATATTCATGTGCACCTTTAAAGGTTTCTAAACCACCAACTACGGACGTACCTCCACCAAACGGCACTACCGCAATAGAATTATCTACACAATATTTAAGAACCTGCTGCACCTGCTCATCAGCATTGGGTTCAACTACGGCATGTGGTGCACTGGTAGCATCACCAGTACGCATACGATAAGCATCAGGATAAGATTTACCCGCCGCGTGCTCTAAAAGCACATCACGAGAAACAAACACAGCATCATCACCAACGATTTTTTGTAATGCTATTAGATGATTTTCTGGCAAAACTTCTGCGGGTAGTCGCATGTTCTCTGGCTCTACGTGCAAAATTGGATTATCAAGTTTTTCCACACCACAACGCTCAGTAAGGTATGGCCAAATACCCTCAGGAATTTCTTTTACTTTTGTTGCATCTCCCCAAGACCAATAGGCGGAACGGGGAATTATTTCATTTATCTCATTACGTTCATTCATGGTGACAACTATACCAATAAATTAGTGTGCTAAGCCACATAAAATAAAATAAGCCGCCATAAACTTATCTTCTAATATTTATAATTCTTCTTTTATTAACTATCAATTATGGCGCTAATGAGGTAACCCCATAGTTTTTGCATCTATACACAAAAGCAAATCAGCAAATTTTTCTACACCACAAAATATTTACCTATTATTCAACATTGTTAGGGGGAGTTGCTAAAAACAACTCCCCCTAACAATGTTGAACTAGAACAACCCTAATCCTGCTTCCGTAAAGTCACAAAAGATATACCGCAAAGCGTCAATAAAACACCCCATAATAAGCAGGTTCCTATATTGGCTCCCGTCTGCGATAACCGCATTTGCGGAGCAGGCGGAACAGGACGCTTAGTATTTTCAATAGTTCCCAAATCAACTATTTGCTTATTAGTTTTTATTTCCACATCTGTTTTATCAGTTGCCAAAATATACCCATCCAGTGTTTTAACTTCTTGTAGTATGTACTTTCCATACTCCACATCGTCAAAATACACCACGCCAAGTTCATCGGAAATAGCACTATATTTAACGTCACCATTTTGTTTAAGAGCAAACTCTACGCCCACAAGTGGTTTTTGCGTATCTTTATCTACCTTAAGGAAACTGACCGTACCTTTAATTTTTGCATTAGTAAAAGTACGCTCAATTGTTGCGCCGTTTTTCCGTACTTCCACCAGACTTTGCACTCTATCATCTAATACGTAATTTTCTAAAGTTTCCATTTCTTTAACGACATAGTCACCATAAACTACACCCTCAAATAAAACAGCACCCTTAACATCAGTTATAGCTTCCAACTTTGGTTGCTCCTTAGCAACACCGTTTTCAGTTTCAAATAAACCAAATTTAACTCCTGCTAAAGGCATGTCCGGATTATCCGCATCAGTTTTTAGAATTTTAATATTTGCATATATGAGTTCATTTTTAATTTCAATGTTTCCATCTTTAACTCTGGTATTTGCAAAAGTTTGTTTATCTTTTGCAAACTGCGCAATATCTATACCTTTAGCCGATACCGTAACTTTAACGCTACCCAATTTCACATATTCAGCTAAAGCCTTTTCTTCCTTTAACTCATAAGTGCCGTGTGGGACCTTAGTAAAGGAAATTTCACCCTGTGCATCCGTTACTGCCGTAGTCGTAAAGGCTTCTCCCCCGATATTAGTAAGACTAAATTCCACACCCGCTAAAGGTGAGCCATTAGCAAAATCTTGACCTTTTTTCACCCCAATTTTCTTTAGTGTAAAATCTTTAGTTTGCACCACTAAGCCAGCATTCCGAATACGATGTAACGAAGGTTTCGTAGTGTCAATAGAACCGTCCTCATTATAGGTAATGTTATAAGGATCAAGCGTAAACACATCAGAATAACCCACTTTAAGACCATTCTTTGCATTCACAATTTTAACTACATTAGATAAATCTTTATTGTCAGCCTCATTAACATCGGTAAAGACTTGTGCAATATTCTGATTAACAAATTTAATCTGATATTCTCCACGCTTATACACATTCATAAAGTAATGACCGGATTTATCGGTTTTAGTTTCTAGCTTTTTACCGTGATCAACAACCACATCGCCAGCCTTATGTGCTTTACCCGCTTTATCCGTAAAGTCTTTCGCATAAACCAGCTGTACTAAATAGTCAGAAATCTTAGTTTTTTCTGCCTTAAGCTGTCCATTCTTTGGTTCATCTAAGAACACCGTACCCTCAACCGAATACTTAATAGGACGCGATATTACTTCGTTCGCTTCATTGTACCGAGAATCAGCTTCATTAGTAGCAAAAGAATTTATGGCTTTATCATCAATTCCAATAGAAGTACGATCTTCCATTTTATTGTGAGTTATTAGTTCAACAAATTCACCCGGAGCTATTTCTTTACCTTGTTTCAAAACAAATTTAATGTTTTTAACTGCCGCAAAATCCGTAATTTGCTCTTTAGTTTTCCAGTCCGTTATTCCACTAACCGAAGCAATGTCTTTACCTGCTGAAGTGGTGGAATAGAAAATATCAAATTTTTCTAAAAATGCTTTATTTTCTGGTAAATTCTCTACAGCCTCTACTAAAGGAGTAGCATAATCAGATCCTTGAAGCCCTTTAACTTCACCACGCAGTAAATAATTACCGTTCTCATCCGCACACATAGTGTGGTCACCCTTATAAGGTAAAGTATCCAAGCCTTTAATATTCGTAATTGCTCGTGCATATTGATTATTTATCTTTAATTTATAGTAGAGATCGTCACCAATATCGGTGCGCGGAGATTCCAACATCCAATTTTTCTTATCCAAAGAAATATTTTTAGTGGTAATTACTTCTAAAGGTAAAATAAAGGTAAAATCCATAACCCGTCGAGAAAGAATTTCCGCTTTATTACCATCACTATCAAGATCCAATTCATCTTTATACTCGTAGCGATCTATTACGTTTACTTTTTCATTATCCCAAACCGAGAAAAACTCAATATGATTTAGTCCGTCTTTAGTGTATAAAGTGGGATCAACAATTACTTTAGAATAATTTCTATTAGTTTGCGCGATTTCCTCTTTATTAAAATCACCATAATTATATATGAGCGCAGTTTTACCAGTGTTTTTATAATTCTTTATAATAGTTGGTTCCAGCGGTGCATCAAGTTTCTTACCTTTTTTATAACTATATTCAGTTTTTACATATTCCACACCAACTGGTAACAATACCACATCACGTACATTTTTTAGTACCTGCCCAGCAGGAAGTGAAGTGGAACGATAAAAATATGTCTTCGGGAAAAGTGCCATATAGCGCTGTTTTGGATCTTTTTTAAATGATTTTAGAACCGGAGCAAGGTCCATACCGCTGCTACCATTACCATTCCAGCGAGAATTATTATAAGCGCTTTCCTCGCCCTTAATCACCGTCATATAGTCACTGCTAGACAGGGTTATCTTATCAGTATCGGTAGCTCTTTTAACCAAATAATCTACATAGTTATAATATTCAATCTTTAAATTATCCGTGCTCTTTTGCCACTTTGCTTTTTCACTATCTAATAAATTAGTGCCCACCAAAGCCTGCAACATAACATTTTCTAAAATAAGCGGATTATCTTCCGCAAAACGTGCAATCAAATGCTTATATTTTTTATTTACGTCATGAATTTTAACTTTTTCATCTAAAACAACTTTTTCTTTAATAACTTCTTCCGTGCCATCTTGTTTAACACCGATAAGTTTATAACCCGTATTAGTTAAGTAGTCTGCAACTGAATCAATAT
>PDWI01008754.1_pt1 | contig 12081 bp, 14 predicted proteins | sample 1430891 | NCBI WGS metagenome assembly PDWI01 (sample SAMN01162508, study PRJNA174530) | Oral metagenome, whole genome shotgun sequencing project. | biome: Marine environment; feature: Marine mammal; material: Swab sample of the gingival sulcus; isolation source: swab sample of gingival sulcus...
TGCCGATTTATATCAGCTTTATGTACGAACCGACAACGGTACCGCCATTCCACTGGCGGCTGTGGCCGAGCTGTCTTTTGACCGCTCACCCAAAAAAATTGAACATATTGACGGACAACGAGCATTAACGGTTTTTGCCAATATTGATAAAGAAAAAACCAGCAGTGAAGCCGTGATAGCAACATTACGTAAAACCGTTTTGCCCACACTTCTGCAACAATATCAGGTGACAATACAGTTTGGTGGGGAGGCTGAAGAAGATGAAAAAGCCACCGACAGCATGAAATTAGGCTTTGTAATTAGTTTGGCGATGATTTTCGTCCTGCTCGCCATACCGTTATTTTCGTCCTGCTTGCCATACCGTTAAAATCCTATGTTCGCCCAATCATCATTATGACGGCGATTCCATTCGGGATTATCGGGGCGGTAATAGGACATTTACTATTGGGCATGACGATGTCAATGCTGAGTGCTTTCGGAATTATTGCTTTATCAGGTGTGGTGGTCAATGATTCGTTATTGCTGCTAACCACTATTCAACAGCACCGTGATGAGGGTATGGATATTCACCAAGCCATTACCGTGACCGGTGTACGGCGTTTTCGCCCGGTGATTTTAACCTCAATCACCACCTTTGTCGGCCTGATGCCGATGTTGTTTGAAACCTCATTTCAGGCTCAGTTTTTAATTCCGATGGCTGTGTCACTGGGTTTTGGTATTATATTTGCCACTGCCATTACCCTGGTACTAATTCCGATTGTTTATGCCATTTTTGCTGATATTAAACGGCTGTTTTTTATTGAAGTTCAGGGATAAAGTAATAGAAGGCTTTGATAAATTTACCGAGTTAGTCTATTTCGAGGCGCACGGAGCGCAAAAACCGGAGTTTACCCGACCACTCAATTATGAGTGGTCAGGTTTACACGTAGTAAATGAGGATTTTGAGCACCGCGCAACGAAAAAATTGACTTACGCAGGTGGTTTTGCAAAGCCTTCTAATAGAGAAACCTTGTAGGGCGATTGTAGCGCTACTATACAGCTACTGACTACCGGCTATTATACGGCAATGGTCATCCAGCGCATGTTTTTGCCGTCAAACAGATGCAGTTCCGGTTGCAGTGAGCCAAGTTCAGGTTGTAATAAAATACGCACGCCATGCCATGCCTGATACGCGGCAATAATACCGACAACCCCCGTCATTACACCACGTTGCGTGCAGGTTTCAGGGCTGCTGTTTTGTGGAAATAGCGTCGATAGTGCCGGAAAGCTGTCTAATGGCAATCGGCTGTATACATGACCCTCCATGCGGGAAACGGCAGCATGAACCAACGGTATGTTATGCTGACTACTCAGTTGATCTGCCAGATAAGTTACCTCCAGATTATCTCCTGCATCAACGACCAGATTAATATTTCGCTCGCTAAGTATTTCAGTGAATAGAGCGGGTGAGAAACGGGCAATTTTTGCTTTACATAAACAATTGCTAAGACGTTGATTAAGGGTTTGACAGAGTACGGTGGCTTTATATTTACCTATATCGTTTTCACTAAATGCTATTTGTCGTGGTAAATTTGATAATGCTATCCTGTCATCGTCAACAATAATTAACCGCCCTATACCGCTACCGCAGAGATACTGTGCTGCAGAACACCCTAAACCGCCTGCCCCGACAATAAGTACGGTACTGTCAAGTAACTTTTGCTGATTGCTGATACCAATTTGCGGCAAAAGAATTTGGCGGGAATAGCATAGTAACTGATGGTCATTCATATAAATTTTCGGTGTATAAACGGCACTATTTAGGTAAATACGTAACCATAATTAACTGAGGGTTTAGCAAACATTTTTAGCTGTCCTATTAAATTATTGAGGACGCGAAAATGGTAAATACAAATGCTAAAGTAATCTCATTTATATCAACAAAAGGCAGCGTTGGTAAAACAACGCTTATTATACACATCGCCGGTTATTTAGCATCATTAGGTAAAAATATTTTACTTATTGATGCCGACTCACAACAATCGCTATCTAGTTTTTTCAATTTCAAAGGGCTTGATCCTGACATTGGTAAAAGTGGTTTTTCACTGTTTTTAACAGGCGAAAAACAGGCTAAAGATGTCATTTATAAAACAGCTAATAGCGATAATATTGACATCATTGTTAATGATGATCCCGACAAATGGCGGGTGTCCAAATTCTTACAAGGCAGCTCAGGAGCAGTATTTCGGCTGGCATTTCTACTTAAACCACTAAAATCCCAGTATGATTATATTTTTATCGATACTGAAGGCACTGATGGCCGTGACCATGACGGACGTTCAATTCAAAATGCTGCATTACTGTCACATCCTGACCTGGTACTTTCTGTAACCAAACCAAAAATGCTGTTTGCAATGGAGACATCAAGAGTTGTTGATGTCTTACGCGCAGCAATAAAAGAATATGAAAACATCGGGCAACCTTACAGCCCTCCTTTAAAATTCATTATAAATGAATTTGATCGCGGTATAAAAATAGATTCCGTTCTACTCAAAGAATTACGAGAATCGTTTTTAACTGATGATAATTTGAAAACTACTCAACTGCTTAAGACTATCATACCTTTAAAGCGTAAATTCTTCGAAATGTCTTTTACAAGCAAAATATTTGCCCATGAATATGATGATCCAAACAAACATGATCATCTAAATGAAGTAGTTCCAGCACTTTGCGAAGAAATTTTTCCTGAAATCAAAAATAAAGGAGGAGCATCATCATGATAAATTTTAATAAAAATGCTGCTCCCGGTGGTAAAGACGATGACAATAACAAAACCTTGGGTGGACAGGTTTTTGTTATTGATATTTTAGAAATTGAAACTTCACACATCAATCCTCGTAAAACTCAAGGTGATAATTACGACAGCACTAAAAAATCAATTAAGGAAGTTGGTCTTTTACAAATGCTGACTGTTACCAAACAACCTGATGCAGAAAATTATGAATTATACAGCGGTGGTAATACTCGTTTAACAATTCTAAAAGAATTACATGACGAATATCTCGCTGATGGCGATGAAGATAATGCAAATAAAATACGTTACCAGCAGTGTCTGTACGTGCCTTATACAAACGATCTTGACGTACTTGTCAAACATATGGCAGAGAATGAAGAGCGTTCAAATATGACTTTTATTGATAAGGCCCGCGCAGTTTTTCAGATAAAGGCTATGTATTTACAACAGGAAAATTTGGATGATATTTCTAATCGTAAATTAGTTAAATATATTCACCAACTCGGTTGGACTAGAGTTAATCAGCGATCAATGACTGAACTAACTTTTGCCTTTGAAAAGATAGATGATGTTATCCCGCTTGCCCTTAACCAAGGAATGGGCAGACCAAAAATTGAGCAACTGCGAAAATGGCTTTATTATGCTGTAACCTACGTTAGCTGGCTAGTTGAAAAACACGGTTATGACTATTCTGCCGAGCAAGCAGAACAGCTCTACTTTACAGTTCTAGCAACTTATGATGATGATATTGACCCCATCAATTTAGATGAGTTCTATCAAGAATATTTGTTCCAATTATCAAACATTTTGATGAAATTTGATTCGAAGCTCAAAATGGAAGTTGTGCGATTCGAATTTGAACAGATAAAAGAACTAGGTTATGTGCCTGAAGAAAAACCCGTAGATGAATTAAGTAGACAATTAAAGGAAACTTCAACGGTTCCCCCTTTTCAATACCCTGAACCAAGAAAGCCGAGAACACCTAAAACAGAAACTATAACAGACAGTCATGAAACAGCTGGGACAGGTAATCATATCGGTGAGTCTGACGAAAGTAACAATATGTTAGGTGGGATTGCAGCTAAAGTAAATCCAGCAACTAATGCAAACAGTAATATAGAAACTGCAACAGATTCTGAGAATTCAATTGCCGAGATAGGTAAACATCAAACCATACAGTTGTTTGAAAAAATTATCCCTCAATACGATCTACTGGGAACGTTACGTGAAGAAAATCTTCTTCTATACGGAGATGAGGATAACTCATTGCATATTTATCCACCGTACTTTTCATTGGATATTAGTGATGAAAATAAATACAGATGTTTAACCAAGATTATTTTAAGTGCCGAGTGGCCACTGCAATATTTAGTGCTGCACATACTTTATGTATTTGTCACATATTATAAAAATGATTTTGATCATAATAGTTTATCGAAAGATGAAACTATAACTTTTAAAAATTTAATGAAAATCTGGGGCGAATTCTGTACGAAATACTGTCACTACACAGGATTATGCGAAACAGGTTTGATTATGCGAAACATTTTACAGGGACAATCAATGATGGAAGTGCATAATCTCATAAGGAAAAATCTTGATTATATTGCTAATTTTGAATTAAGTATTATTCAAGATGTAAATAGTGATAAAGATAAAGGAGGTGGCTGATGAACAATGATGTTAGTACACGCGTAGGTGTGACTCTATTAATCGAGCTAATCAACGCCGCAAAAAATGGCAATCCGCTATTTAAACAACTGGGAATAGCATCAACGACAATGAATGATTTATCAACAATGAATATTTCCGAACTTTATGCCGTAGCGGATTGCCCATTTATCAATTATAACATTAATGGTCGTAGTCTTAATGTCACCGTTCAGCGCATACTGCGCAGTCGTAATCGTGAAGATTTGATAAACAGTGCTATAAGACACGGAGCGTCACGAATAGTAATGAAGTTGTTTGCTAATATGTCAGATAAAGAATTTAGCAAAAGAAGAAGTGAGTTAAATTTATTAGAGAATATACGTAGTCGCCCGTCTTTGCTTAGTGACAAAGAATACGTAAAGTTAGCGTCATTACATAGTCGATACGGTCAAAATAATCCAATAACAGAAAAAATAGAGCACTTACGTTGCTTACTCTATTTATCTGAAAGAATGTCCATAGATATCAATCGTATATATCAATATTTTTACAAAGAACAACAAACATTGTTCATGAGGTGATATATGGTTAAAAGAATAATTAATACACCTCAACCTGGATCTGAAAAATCTAAATCATTAATTGAGATTGAAGACGTATTTAAAGAAACAGATGATGAACTAGCAGCATTTGTTGGACAAACAATGATAATGACACCCGGCGACTTAATCTTTGATCCCAATATCATTGACGGTGCCGTCAGATATTGGTGTGCATTACGTTCCTATTTCGCACAACCTGGTGAAATATGTCGTCCGCCAACACAAGAAGATATGTCTATAGCACTTGGTATTAATCGTAAAACAGCAGGGACTTATTTTAATATGTTGAGAGCTACCCGCTGGATTACTGTTTTGAAAGTAATTAAGCAAAATAACCTGGAAATCGGTTATTCATACCTTCTGCATGATACAAGAACAAAATTAGAGACTGTATTAAGACACGATAAAATGTATCTAAATTTTCTTTGTGAAAATACCAATGCCAAAAATAAACGACTAAGAGATTACTGTCGTGCAACAATTCTCCATTTTCCCAATAATGAATTAATCAACTTGACTAGAGAGCAAAAAATAATACTGGATACTCAAATTCAAAAATTACCCATTGACGAAAACCCCGATGTCCAAAATTTACCCAGCGGTGAAAACTCCGATGTCCAAAATTTACCCAGCGGTAAAAACTCCGATGTCCAAAATTTACCCAGCGGTAAAAACTCCGATGTCCAAAATTTACCCAGCGGTAAAAACTCCGATGTCCAAAATTTACCCAGCGGGGATATATATAATACCGCGCGCGTACACACGCCCACGCGCCTTATCTCCGTAGGAGATAATAATACTACTAGTAGTAGTAAGTCTTTTACTTTTTTTCAAAAAAGCGAATTGCTAAAAGAAATTCTTTCAGACATGGAAAAAGACCGATTACATTTTGGTAAATCTGCTGTTCACGCTATCAAAAATTGTTTGAAACAAAAAAATTATGACGGAAAGGGGAAATCCTTCAGATGGATTTGTAGTGAAGAAAAAGCTGCTGAAATGTTGATTGTATTATTAGCCGAAAAACCTGATTCGGTATTGCCTTATTTAAAAAAATTAATTTTCAACGATTATCATGATGAATTTTTACTCAAACCTAAACAACGACAATTACTCAATGGTTACCGCAAGCGAATTAACCGTCATAACGGTGAGGAACAGCAACCAAAAAAAAGAAATGAAACACCATTAGAAAAATTTTTCTGTTGGTTAAATACCGGCAGCGATAAACGGGAGTTTGAACCACTGCCTTTACATGAAGGACAACGTATTAAAGCGAATATAAACTTGCAACAGTTTGATATTAAATCAGAAGCTGTAACAGAACTTGTATTGCCAGTATGGATTACCGATAAAGCTGTTAGAAATGAACTGATAGCAACCGGTGTCAGCATTGATGAAAGTAATATTGATCGTGTTAGCAGCCTCTATTTATGCTTTGATAAATCAGATAAAACATTAGATTACGAGGCCGTGTGCAAAGGCATTGAGCTTGGTTTATTCAGTTTGGAGGACATATGATAGCCGACATAAAAAGTCTTAATCCAGATCTTATGCAGCTTAAACAGCCGCCTCACTCAGATGAGGCTGAAGAGGCCGTCATTGGCGGTTTATTGATAGATAATTTGGCATGGGAACAAGTTGATGAGATTTTAACAGCCAATGATTTTTACCGGCAAGAATATCAGATGATATTCTCAGCGATTGAAGCTCTGGCAGTACAGTTTAAACCTTTTGATTATGTGACGATAATTGATATTTTAAAAGCCAGAGCAGAGTTTGAAATAATAGGCGGTGAGAATTTTATCACCGGTATTGTTGAACGCACTTTATCATCAGTCAATATTGCCGTTTACGCACAATTAGTGCGTGATAAATCTATTTTGCGACAGATGATAAATGCCGGGCATTTGATTGCTGATATGGGCTATCAACCGCAAGAGCAGGAAACAGTAACGGTACTTGAAAAAGCTGAACAAAGCATTTTTGATATTGTTGAATCTTATAATAAAAATACTGCTGAAGGTTTTCTTGACATAAAAACAGTGGCAGCTGAGACAATAAAAGAAATTCAACGCCTGTCGCAGAGCGAGACAACAATAACCGGCCTGCCGACCGGGTGGAAGGATTACGATGAAATTACCTCGGGGCTACACGATGGTGATTTGATTATTATTGCTGCTCGGCCAGCGATGGGTAAGACCTCTTTTGCTCTCAATATGGCTACCTCAATTGCAATTAACCAGCAAAAAAATGTAGCGATTTTTTCGCTTGAAATGCCGCATAAGCAATTGGGTATGAGAATGCTTTCTTCATTGGGGAAAGTACCATTAAAGCATATACGCACCGGTAAACTCAGCAAAGCTGAACTGCAAAAAATGGTTGGAGCAACTTATTCAATGAGTACAGCCCCCATTTTTATTGATGATAATTCAAATTTAACCCCGACCGAATTACGTTCTAAGTGTAGGCGTTTGGTACGCCAACACGGGCACCTTGGACTAATTATGGTTGACTACTTACAGCTAATGCAAGTGCGAGGAAATGATGACAATCGAGTTAACCAAGTTTCGGAAATATCTCGATCATTAAAATTACTGGCAAAAGAATTTGATTGTCCGGTCATAGCCTTGTCACAGTTATCACGTGCAGTTGAGCAACGCAGTAACAAACGTCCGGTAATGTCCGATTTACGTGATTCAGGAGCGATAGAGCAAGATGCTGATGTTATCACTATCATATACCGGGATGCAGTATATGCCGGAGAGGATGAGCCGGAACGTCAAGATAATAAAACAGTTGAGATCATTTTAGGCAAACAACGTAATGGTGAAATTGGCACTGTCAAAATGATTTTTTTAGGGGAAACAACAGAGTTTGTTGATTACACCTCGGAGCGAGATTATGCATTTATCTAAATCAATGGATTTTGAGACCCCCGGTCTCACTTTCGGGCTAGGAAATGAATTATCTGATTTTGAGACCACTGGTCTCACTTTCGGGTTAAGAAATGAATTATCCGATTTTGAGACCACTGGTCTCACTTTCGGGCTAGGAAATGAATTACAAAGTTTGAAATTAAATTAGGAGAACTACTATGGTAGACAAAGAATTGCTTAGACAGGCGAAACGTAAAAGAATTATTAAAGCAAAAAAATCAATTGAACTTCAAACAGCAGAAGATGAAATTGATGATAATAATATAAAGTTAACACCTGACGAAGAAAAAGCAATTGATGATATCGCAGAATCAGAATCTGATAAAAAAGAACTCAGAACCACTGCTATAGCCGCAAAAAAACATAAAGAAGCAGTTAAGTTAGCGAAAAAAAAAGTTAATGCCGCAGTACCATCTAAACATTTAATTCAACGACCGGGATATGGTGAATCATCTGCAGTTGCATTGCTGCATTCGCATGAAGCATATCGCTTCCTGCTGGGCAGAAACCAAAGAATGATTGTTAAAGATGGTCAAAGAATAAGACAAACAAGCATAATCGGATTGTTTGAAGCAGCAGCACATCTAAATACCATATACTCGGGGTACCAGTCAGGGTGTCCCTATGCTAAATGGACACTCGTCAAAATAGAAGAACAAATCAAAAATATTAGAAAATTAATTAGTGAAGCAAAAGCAGCAGCCGATGAACTACGAAAGGCAGCAACACTAATTGATATAAAACTATTTAATTCTAAAAACCCGTCGGAGATATCCCTAGATTTCAAATCAATTTATGCCTATCACTTTGCTGATTTGTTATTACAGTACGACATGATACTACGTACCATATTGACTCATAAAATTAAACACTTTATTAGCATTAAAGACTACAAAGCTATTGAAAAAAAAGTTGGTAGACCATTAAGAAACTTATATAGATTGACAGCTAACTACCGCTATGTCGGCGCAGAAAGTGTAAAACAACAGAATGCAAAACTACAAGATGCTGAATATCGTATGGGGGTTTTGCCGAAAGCGATACTTTCAGGTGAATTGGAACCTGAGTTCGTGTCAAAAATACAAGGTACCGAAGAAGATGAGTAATAAGGTACCGGATTTAATCTTTCCTTTAAAGGAAAGGGTAAGGGGCAATTTAAAACTGTCAAAAAAACTTTTGCAAGACAATATCGCCCAACTTAGTAAAGATATGCTCAGTTTGAAAGAAGAATTCGGGATTAGAACTTATGACAGAGATGGAAACAGAATTTTTTTAGACGTATGGCAGGTCGGAAAAAAACAACCTAACACTGCTCCTCAGCTGAGATGGAGAGTAACAAATAAAACCGGTAAATTCTTTTTTACTATGTCACTGGCTGAAATCATTTTGAATGAGAAAAAAAATTTTGAAAAATTAATCAGAATACTTTTAAGCATTCAGAATTTGCCCATTTACGATGAAATAATATCAACAGATATAAAGCGTGTACAAATAAATGCCAGAAACAAAGCATCGTACAAAATGTTACAACACATCTACGAAATTGAACAAAGCTTACTATTAGAAAAAATTTTAAAAAATTACAAAATCAAAATGATTGGCCTTGATATGAAGAATACTGATCTGTTCGATTAATAAAACCGTAAAAAAATAGCTCAGGTTTACAAGAAAAAAGATACCGTATTCGCTGAAACTATATACAAAAATGTTTAAAGTGAAAAAATAACAGTTTAATAATCTGAAAAAGGTGAGAAGAAGATGGCAAAAATTGTACTAGAAGGAAATGTTGGAAAAGTCGAAACTGGAAAATCTACATCTGGAGAAAACACATTTATTTCATTTTCTGTGGCAGAACGATTTGCCTATTTTGATGAACAACAAGGTGAATGGATCGAAAAAGGTACTCAGTGGCACGAGTGCATTATCTGGGTCAAAAGTGACAATGAGAAAAAACTGATACGGTTGATTAAATTTATTGTAAAAGGTGCCGGCGTTATGATTGCAGGCAGAACTTCAATTAATCCTGCTGAAAGAGAAGATCAGAATGGCAATAAGGTCAAATATCTTAATCCCTTTATTATTGTTGACGACATCGCGTTGACAACTGAAAGACTTGAAAATGTTGTCTATAAGCCAAAGGCGCAAAAACCTGCGGTTACCGATCCGGAAATAGAACAACAAGCAGCGCAGCCTAATCCAGAAAAAAAAACATTTGATGATGCTCGCAGTGCCAATGGCAATTCCGTGAATATGTCAGATGACCATCCTTTTTGAGAATGAAATAATGCAAAAAAAATTTAAACGATGCCTTTACAACACAGTATGTTGTCAGATGATGTTGGTTATAAGCCAAAACCTAATCAATTAGTTAAATATGGCAAGGACTAATCATGCTTATGAGTAAATTAAGATTTAGAAAATGCAATTCAAATATCCTAACCTATTTACTTCCTAAAAAGATTATTAGTCCTTGCCGCCAAATAAAGTTAATCTTAAATATAACAAAACATTATATATGAAAACAGTAAGAATTATGGTTTTTGACCCGAATGAATTCATGCCGCAGTATAGAAAACTATCTGTAAGCAAGGTTGTTAATCAGTTTACAAAAACGTTAAATCAAGCAGTTCAATCAAGTGAAAACAGTGTATCAGGTTTATTCGGTACCATTGAACTATCAGACGGTAGAGAAGCGAAGGTTGAATTGCGTATTGATGCTGAATATATAAACCAGATTGTATAAACCAATCATGATAAAGAAAGTTAATTTTTAATATTAGATATTTATGAATGTGCTCAGTCTATGCAATGGATGTGGAATGATAAGACCGGCACTGGAACGTGCCGGTCTGGAGGTTACTCGCTTTTACTCAAGCGAAATCGATCTCTATGCAAACATAGTTAACAATGCTAATTACCCTGATACGATACAACTAGGCGATTTGCGAGATTGGAAGACCTGGGACTTGCCTAAGATTGATTATAGTGAGTTGAATAAGGCAGATCAGACTGCTTTCCTTGAAAAGCTAAAGTCTGCGAATTTAATCAGATTATCAAATCCAAGTGATGAATTACATTCAAAACATACTCGTATCGATTGCATAAATGGTTCGATCTTGATCCCAACCGATAATGTTATTACCCACTTCTACAATAACGTACTTTAGAGAATACCACCGATGAAAGAAATAGTAATAGTAGTTGAGGAGATTGAATACTAATGAAACTCGTCATCGTAGAATCACCGGCTAAATGCGCAAAGATCCGAGGCTATCTCGGCCCTGGATGGGAAGTTTTTGCCAGCTACGGCCATTTTCGTGATCTTCCCAAAAATGAAATAGGAGTGGAGCCGCCAGATTACTTTCCGAATTACGAAGTAACCAACGCTAAGCAGCTTAATTTTCTTAAATCCAAGGCCAAGGCAGCCAGTGATATTTACCTTGCTACTGACCCGGATCGTGAGGGTGAGGCCATAGCCTGGCATTTGTTTAAATGCCTCGGCCCAGGCAACTATAAACGCATCACTTTTAACGAAATTACCAAATCGGCAGTTACCAAAGCAGTCAACAATCCTCGTCAAGTCGATCTTAATGCTTTTAGTGCTCAACAGGCACGGCGCGTGTTAGATCGTTTACAGGGCTATAAAGTATCCCCTGCGTTATCCAATAAACTCGGACAGCGCGGACTCAGCGCCGGTCGAGTGCAATCGGTAGCCTTAAAGCTGATTGTTGATAGAGAAATTGAAATAGCCAACTTCAGATCGATTAAACACTATGGCGTTGTCATCGATGTTGGCTTTCCTGCAAAATGGGATAACGTACCGTTTGCTAACCCGGAGACCGGGTATCAGACCAGCAAGCCGATGGCTGATAGAGTAGCGCAAACAATGCAGGTTACTGTGGTGTCTTGTGATGATAAACGACATTTTCAAAAACCCTTTGCGCCACTGATCACTTCTACGTTGCAGCAGTCGGCTGCCAATGTGCTGAAGATGGGCGCTAAAGAGACTATGCAAGTCGCTCAGAAGCTCTACGAAGCGGGTTTAATTACTTATATGCGTACTGATAATCCCAATTTGTCAGATGAAGCTGTAGAGGCAATCTGGGCGCTATTACGC
>PDWI01008494.1_pt1 | contig 12080 bp, 12 predicted proteins | sample 1430891 | NCBI WGS metagenome assembly PDWI01 (sample SAMN01162508, study PRJNA174530) | Oral metagenome, whole genome shotgun sequencing project. | biome: Marine environment; feature: Marine mammal; material: Swab sample of the gingival sulcus; isolation source: swab sample of gingival sulcus...
CAACGGCAAGCCGGTTCCAGGTGCCGAGATTGAAATTGAGTACCTGAACCACGAACCGATGATGGACACCAACTCCTTTAAAAAGGAAGCCCAGGTTGAGGCACCCCAGGACGCCTTTGTTCTCCAGACCATCTTTGCTGATGAAAACGGCGTTTTCACCTTCGGCATCCCCCGTGCCGGCTGGTGGGGCTTTGCCGCTCTCGGTCTTGACCCGGATTACACCTACAAGGGTAAGGAGTGTTCCCGCGATGCGGTTATCTGGATTCAGGCAAAGGATATGAAATAGTCTGATAAGCAGCTGTACCCCGGATACGCCATGAGAGGTGTTTCCGCGGGCCTTCGTTACAAGGCGCTCCGTGTAGCTTACTACAACAAAACGCCTTGTACCTTGGCCTGTGAAAGACTTTGCCCATGAGAATCCGGGTTAATGAGGTAGCAGCGTATTTCTGCTACCTTTTTTTATTCATCCTGAATCCGGAAAAGTATTTATCATGCAAATTTTGGATTATCTGGTTACCGGTTTAATAGTTGGAGTGGCCTTTTGGTATCTCTACCAAACCTTTGTGGTCAAAAAAGGTTGCAATTGCGGTTCATCTTCCTGCCAGGATGCGACCACAACGCATAAAAAGAAACAGTAACCTCATTCATTCTGCTGGAGATATTTCATGGAAATGGGCATCTACGATTATCTCTTTTTTCTCTTGTTGATCGTATTTGCCGGTTTCATTTTCTACCGCGTTTTTACCCGGAAAAAATGGTGCCCGGATATTTTTGGCGGTAAGGGATGCTCCCTGGACCAGTCCAATAAAAAATCCCGAAACAAACAATGCAGGCAGATGCAAAAAACAAAAATGCGATAGAAGTATCCCATCTTTATCACGCCTACAACAGCAGAGTTGTTTACGAAGATTTAAACTTCTCCATCCCCTCAGGTTCAATCTGCGGTCTGCTCGGGAAAAATGGTCAGGGTAAGACAACCCTGGTTAATATCCTCATGGGTTTTCTCAAACCTGTACGCGGTACCTGCCATGTACTGGGCGAAGAATCCCACGCCCTCTCTCCGCAAACCCGTAATCGGGTCGGCCTGCTCCACGAAGGCCATTTAGCATACGAGTTTATGACTATAGCAGAAACCGAAAAATTCTTTGGCGGCTGTTATCCAAAATGGAATCCCGAACTGTTTTACAATCTGGTGAATAAAATGAACCTGCCACAGAACCACAGGATTGGCAACATGTCCTGTGGACAGAGATCCCAGATTGTGCTGGGGATAATTATGGCCCAGAACCCGGATCTGCTGATACTTGATGATTATTCCATGGGCCTTGACGCCGGTTACAGGCGTCTCTTTCTTGATGTCCTTCACGACTTTAGCTCCATGGGTAAAAAAACCATCTTTGTAACAAGTCATATTATCCAGGACCTTGAGCAACTGGTTGATACTATTGTTTTTATAAATCAGGGCAAAATAATGCAGACCAGCCTGAAACAATTCATGACCAGCTTCAAAAAATTCACCTTTCAAGGGAGAGATGGCCGTCAACTCGAAGAAGATGAACTTATCAACGGTGTGGAACAACGTGGCGATAACATTACCCTCTACTCTTTTGCTGGACATGATGAGATTGTCAGCCACCTGTCCAGACAGGGATGGAATTGTTCCGGACTACAACGGGAAACAATGAGCCTGGAAGACGGATTTATTGGCCTGATGGGAAAATATTAGCCCGTATTTTCTTGTTATAGCCGATTGATCCCCAGTTTCTTCATTCGGCTTTGCAATGTGGTGGGCTTGAGCTGTAATAAGGCTGCCGCGCCGTCTTGCCCGTAAATTTTTCCATTGCAGAGTTGCAGAGCTCGTTTGATGTGTCCACAAATTACAACATCAAGGGGTTCGCATATTTCCTGGTTATTTGCCGGATTCGTTTCTGCCCCCGGATTCATATTCTCCGCCAGAAGTGTTTTTGCAGTATTCTCATGTTGCAGATGCTCCCCTGGGTTCCTTAATGCCAGATGTTCGGGTTCAATTCGTTTCCCTCCTGCAACCAGGGCGGAGCGACGTATAACATTTTGCACTTCCCTGACATTTCCCGGCCATGTATAATGTTGCAGGCAGTCTGCGGCCTGACTGCTTAAATGAACATCCGTATAATACGGTTGTTCTCGCAACTGGCCGAGGAAGTGTTCCGCCAACTGTAGTATATCCTCCTTTCGGTCTCTTAATGGTGGGAGAGTAATGGGAAAGACGTTGAGCCTATAGTAGAGATCCTCACGAAATTTTTTTTCCTGTACTGCACGTACCAGATCAACATGGCTGGCGGCGATTACCCGGACGTCACTGTAGATGGTCTTTTCTCCGCCAACCCGTTCAAACTTTTTTCCCTGAAGAGCTCGTAACAGCTTAGGCTGTACTTCTGAGGGAAGATCACCTATTTCATCAAGAAACAGCGTGCCACCATTTGCCAGTTCAAAACGCCCTTTTCTTTGGGTATAGGCTGAGGTGAATGCACCTTTTTCATGCCCAAAAAGCTCACTTTCCGCCAGTTGTGGGCTAAGTACCGAACAGTTAAGGGCTACAAACTGCTGGTCAGCGCGAGGACCAAGCCGGTGGATGAGGCGGGCAATCTGTTCCTTGCCGGTACCGGTCTCTCCCTGGATGAGTACTGCAAGGCCTGAAACTGCCACCAGACGCGCCGCATCAAGCACCGTTTGCCAGGCAGACGAATCTCCGATAACATCCTGAAAATGTGCTGATTTTGCCTGAAGCAGCAAATTTCTTTCCCGGGTGAGCCGTTGTTGGGCGGACAGGAGCTCCCTGGACGATTGGCTCTGGGCAACAATGATGGAAATAAGTCTTGCTACGGTGTCGATAAAGCGTACCGTGTTTGAAGAGTACATACCGCAGACCTGATGATCAAGAGTCAGGACGCCCAATGATTTCCCCTGGAGATGAAGCGGAACAAACATGCAGGAATGGCCCTCCGGCAGATCAAGTATGCCATGATAGGTGTCAACATGAGCATCTTCTTTGGCAAAGAGAACAGGTTGCTGTTGCCGGATAATTCCAGCGATGTCTTGACGTCTTGTAAGATCAATTTGATAGTTTTGCAGCTTCTGGGAAAAAAGACGACCTCTGGCCTGTTCCACCGCCAGCGTGTTTTGATCAAGCAATTTGAGAATTACAGCCAGATCATATTCTACAATGTTTTCCAGGGCTTCAAGGATAAGATGAAGGATCTGTTCGGGAACAATTGTCAGTGGGGATGGCATACTCACCTCCTGCCGGGATAACCGAAATAACGTTATAACGAAATATCGGTTATCAATCTACCCGTATTTCGGTGAGAGCGCAAGGGATGGTGACCAGGTAAATCAAAATAAGCCAGGGGTTATCGTAAAAAACAAGTTATATCAATAGCATATATTAATAGATGCCATTTCTTCTTTTCTGGCATGAATACTGCTCTATGTAAGGCAGACAGTTTGCACAGCATGTGCATATTTAACTCATTCAACCTGCAAAGGAGAAAACAATGGAACAACAAATAAATATGCCCCTACTTGGTGATGATTTTCCGGAGCTCTCTGTGTTAACAACTCAGGGACCGATGAATTTACCGGGCGATATGAAAGGGAAATGGTTTGTTCTCTTTAGTCATCCGGCTGATTTTACCCCGGTTTGTACCACCGAGTTTGTGGCCTTTCAAAAACGCCTGGCTCTTTTTGAAGAGATGGGCGTGCAGCTTATTGGTATGTCCATCGATCAGATTTTCAGCCATATCAAATGGGTGGAGTGGATTAGGGAAAAGCTTGAGATTGAGATCACCTTTCCTGTTATTGCGGCCAATGATTCAGTGGCAAGTAAACTTGGCATGCTCCACCCGGGCAAGGGAACCAACACGGTACGTGCCGTCTTTATAGTTGATCCTGACAGCAAGGTTCGTTTGGTTGTGTACTATCCCCAGGAAATTGGTCGTAACATGGATGAAATTGTCCGTGCCACCAGGGCTCTTATTACCTCTGATACCAAGGGCGTGGCAACCCCTGCCGATTGGCCCAACAATGAAATAATCAAGGATAGGGTGATTGTGCCTCCTGCGAAATCTGTAGAAGAAGCAAAAACACGGCTGAAGCAGTATGAAGGCTTTGACTGGTGGTTTTGCCATAAAGAGCTTTAGTACCTTACTCCTCTTTTCCCGGTCAGGCCGGTTATTTCATGAAAAACCGGGAAGCCAGAAACGAAGTTACCACTGGTAAACCAGCTTTTTTGTTTTAAAAGGGTAAAAGCCTCTATCCAATCCGCCATAATTTATGGTATTCTTCCTTGCGGTCACCCCCTGAAACGTAATCGGGGGGGGGTGGTCTTGCTGCCTGCATCGTAACCCGTGCTGGCAAACGGTGCAGGTCTACCCCCGCATTTCCTCAGGCTTTCGATTATTATGTCGAGAATAATCAGCGCAATACTACTCAAGGAATGGCTCAAACTGAAATGGTATTTTTACAGCACACTCCTGATAAACCTTGGTGTCTGCACTAAAATACTTCTTGATATTCGCCAATCTTTACATGCAGAGCACGCCGAGATGATCTGGTATCAGGCCATCCATCTCCACACCGTCTTTTATCAGGATATTCGCTATATCCTCCTGGCGACCGGATTACTTCTGGCGGCGGCCCAGTTTATCCCCGAAATACTGGGCCGCAGAATGCGAATTTCGCTGCATCTGCCCATTAGCCGTAACAGGCTGATAAGCTGGACAATCGCCTCAGGCCTGCTCTTTTTCCTGCTCATAGGCCTCATTGACTATTGCTTTCTCTTTTTCTCCATGAGCTACTATTTCCCGGCAGCACTCACCGCGACAATATTCCCCACGATTCTTCCCTGGGTTCTCGCCGGAATAACAGGCTATTGCGGCTGCAGCTCCGTCTTGCTGGAGACGGTACTCAGGCGCCGCGTATTCCTGACGATTATTTTCGCCATTATTATCTCCGTTTTTTACCGTGGTCATGGCTACTCCTGGCTTGTTCCAGTCCTGCCGCTGCTTATCCTCACTCTTCCCCTTGCGCTGCTCACCGTATACGAATCTGCAAGGCGTTTCCAGCAGGGAGGAGCATGATGTTTCAGCAAATATCACGTATTTCCATTCTGATTCTCGGAATCTTCGCCCTCAGCTATGGCTTGCCCCCAGTTTTTGACGCAATCTTTCTCCAGGATAAAGGAAATCCCCTGCTCTTTTTCAGCCCCCTGAGTGAAAGATTTATTTACCGGGAATCCCTGCCAGGCCAGCAGCTTAATTATCAGGATCAGACAGGCAGACAGTATAAACGTGTTGCCTTTGAAGCGCAGCTCCCCTTTCTTTACTACAAAACCCTGGAAAAGAGAAAACTGCTGCCAGTAGAAGTGCAGGGACGGCTCTTTGATGAACAGGCGATTAAGGCTGGCAAGCAGGGATTTGAAATAAAATGGCGCCACCTGACCGGAAACCATCCCCAGATTGAACTTTATCCTCTGTTTAATAATGATCCGCAGAATCCAATGCTGCCTTTTCCCCAGGATGTCTTTCATTTTACCGACAGGGAAATGGTCTTCATTAACGCAAGAAACAATACGGTGGATAGAGAGCTTACAACCATTTTCAGTGATGCCTTAAAAGCAAAAGGCTTTTCCTTTCCAGCAACAGCTACAGGTGGAAAAACCACCAATCTCAAACCCTTCGATGAAGGCTATTTTGTTCGAGACTCCAGGGGCTTTATTTTCCACATCAAGAGAGTGCTGAATAAACCGGTGATAGTAAAGACACCAATCCCTCCCTCTCTTGACATTTTCGCTATTGTCATCTCTGAAAACAAAAGAAAAGAATTCTACGGTGCGCTTCTGACAAAAGATGGCGGTCTTTATCTGATCGGCTGGGGAGATTATGCACTGACCAAGTTGCCAACCAAAGCTAACGGCCTGCAACAAGATCACAAGACAAAGGGGATGGACTTTAAAATTCTGGTAAACCCACTCTTCAAAACTATTATTGTCGGTACCGAGGATTCGGTAACCGGCACAGTTGTTATGCCGAACAATATTCCCCGCAGTCATTACACCCTGAGCCGCAGAAATAACACCCCGGCACTTATTACAGTCCTCAGGCAATTTCTTTTTCCATTTCAGATCAGCATCAAGAACCGCTATTTCGACCAGGCTCATTTTTCTTTGCGCCTGGGTGGTGCATGGTCCCTGCCCGGACTAGGAGCAGCTATAGGCCTTTTCTTCTGTTTTTCTCAAAGAAAAACACTAAAGAAACATAGAATAATCGATTTTTTAGTGGTATTATCAACCGGTTTTTATGGCTTGCTAACAGTTTTGGTCATACCAGAGGAAAGATAACCCAGAGTATTTCCAACCAGCCAGCGTGGCTGGAGCACATGCCTCAACCGCAACGACCAATGAAAATCTCACCGGCGGGTTCCATATCCCCAGGGAGGATTTTCATACAAATGACAGGAGTAATAATGAACAAAACAAAGGCATTGATCAGTGCCACCCTTGTAGCTGCAATTTTATACCCCATTTCTGCCCTCAGTCACTCTCTCTATATCCAGTCTGGACGTTATATGGTGGCAAAAGGGAAAATTTCCCCCATGTTTTTTTGCTTTGGTCACCACTTTCCGGTAGATGACGGGATACGCGGCAGGAAACTGCAAGCTATTAAGGTGATAGCACCGGATGGAACCCAAAAGGATATTGAAATTCGTAACGAACGCACCCTCCATTCCTACGAAGTAAAGTACGATCAGCCAGGAACCTATGTACTGACCGCACAGACCAACCCCGGTCTTTTTGCCATGTACATTGACAAGAAAGGCCGAAACAGACACACCTTCAAGCCAAAGAACACCTGGATCGACACGGCAAAAAAAGTGCAATCTTCCATGCGCAGCAGCCAGTGGGCCAAGAGTTATGTTAACTGCGATGCCCCCTCAGAAAAATTTCCGGCGAACGTCGGCCTCGCCTTTGAACTGGTTCCGGCGACACCAATAACCGAACTGAAAGAAGGTGACACGCTTGAATTCCAGGCATATCTTGACGGCGCCCCATACACAGGCGAGGGTACCTGGGATGCCACCTATGGTGGATTTTCCAGCGAAGCTGAGGACATGTTCGTGCCGCGAACAAGAATGACCGGCGGGAAATTTACTGTTCCCCTCGATCACGGCGGTCGCTGGTTTGTAAGGTTTTCCACCAAGACCGATGCCGCCAGGGAAGATCTGGATAAGTTCCTCACGGAAAAACGGACGGCGACAGTTGCCTTTATGGTAAGGAACGAGAGAAAACGCCCCAAGCCAGCCGAACATTAACAAATTACAGTTGCAACTGTAATTCACCCAAAAGAGCAGAAAATGAATCAAGACATTTTCTGCTCCCTCACCAACGCCCAGGCTGTCTTTTCAATACAACAGCAATTTATGAATAAGAGGTCTACCTGACTACTTTCGTCCCCTGGCAGCCGCACGCTTGGCAGCCTTCAATGGGTTGATTCTCTGGGTCTGGGTATGCATACCCGGCAGCCAGTTCGGTTTATATTCAATTTCACCGGCACTGTATTTCTGTTTGGTCTCCTCATCCTGAAAGACAAGAACCAGATCCCAGGACGCGTATTTCTGCGTCTTGGGATCAATATGAACATACGGAATATTTTTCTGCTTGAACTCGTCAAGCATGACCTCGAGAGGTCGGACATTTCTGAAAATCACCCCTCCCTCAAAACGAAAGGCTACAGCTTTAGTCATCATCATAGTCATAATCTACTACTCTCCCTGTAAATAATTATGGATAGTTAAGTTTAACAGGCACTCCTGGTAATTATTTCACGAGTAAATTACCAGGCTACCCTTTTGTTACTAAAAAGTTACCAATCCCCATTACAATGGCAATATATCATCTTGCTGGCCGCCTTATTGGCGGGAAATTTGCGGTTTTCTCAATACTCAGGTCAGGAAGAACCCACAGCGCAGCGGCATCAGGATAATTCCTGTCGAGAAAACCCCGCCCCTCCTCCGGCCCCATAATCAACAGGGTTGTAGCAAGGGCATCCGCCAGTTCTGTTGTTGAGGCGACTGTGGTTACGCTAATGCTTTTTCTGGCAGAATCTCCTGTTGCAGGGTTCAGGATATGATGCCTTCGCTGTCTTTTGCCCCCCTCTTCGGTGATGACAAACTGATGATAATCTCCTGAACCGCAAATTGCACGATTCTGCACCTCGATGACTCCAAGCAGCTCATCCTTCCGGGGATGCTGCAGACCGCATCGCCATGTCCCGGGACCAAAACAGTAAAAATCCCCTCCTCCTTCAACAATACCCGACCGGATCCCCTGTTTTTTCAGGGTGGAAACGGCAGCATCAATTATTGACCCCTTGGCCAGTCCTCCCAGATCCAGAGCCATCCCCTTTTCCGGCAAAAAGACACTGTTGGCTTCACTGTTGAATTCAATTTTTGTGAAATCCACCAGCCGCCGTTGTTCAGGATCCGGTTCATCCCGAAAATACTCCGGCCTGATTGAGATGGCACCAATCGATATATCAAACACTCCACCAGACCTCAGACAGAAATCCAGAGCCCTCTCCAGCAGTCTGGCCGCACGATCTGAAACAGTTACCGGCATACTCCCGGCAGCCTCATTCACCCTGCCAACAGAACCTTCCAGAAAACGGTGGTCAACATCCTGCTGCCAGTCCCGAATTGTTGAGAACGCAAGTTTTGCCGCATTGTCCGCCTCACGTTCGTCATCATGAACCAGAGTGAGCCGAACAATGGTGCCCATGGCAATATCAGCATAGGAAAAACGATTTCCCTGATTATTGCCCTCCCCCGCATAAGCGGCAGAAAAAGCAGGGGACACAACCAAAACCCATGCCATGAGAACAATTCCCGATACATACTGCACAAAGGGAATTTTTTTATTCTTGAGCAAAAACTGCGTAATCATTGGCAAACAACACACTGCAGCGGATAAACCAGGCATCCCGACGCAAGGGAACCGAGCCCCGGGTATAAAAAAAGCGGCGCATCCAGTTATCTGCAATGCGCCTGATTCCGCCCGCGTCTGATTCTATCTCACAGATGCAGGATAGGTAAATTATCTTGCCTGCTCGAGGGCTCTGCCTACAGCAAGTTCAAGAGCATTCGAAGCCATGGTTGCCTTGGCAACAGCATCCAGATCCAGGGACTGATTAGCAACAATTGCTGCCGGAATCTTCTCCTTGGCCTCGGTTACCGGTGCACCATACTTTTTGTGGCTTACACTCTGCTCGTATTCAAGCACCTTGATATCCTCAATCTTGTTCTCGGACACAGTAACCTCGACAGTAATTGTACCGGTGTGTTTCTTATCACTCCGCCCCATGGCTGTGCCCTTATAGGTTCCGGGCTTGTAGGCTACAGTGTTATCGTGCAGTACCCTGGCAACGGCAAGCTGCAAGGCGGTTGAAGCCATGGTAGCCTTAGCCACACCATCCACCTGCACAGTCTGACTTGCAACCATTGCTGCGGGGATCTTTTCCCTGGCTTCATTAACAAGCGGACCATATTTTTTATGCCCCACACTCTGTTCGTATTCAAGCACCTTGATATCTTCGATCTTATCAGCTGAAAGCGTTACTTCCACCTCAACCTTGCCGGTATGTTTCTTGTCTTTCTTGCCATAGGCAACGCTCTTGTAAGTGCCCGGCTTGTATTCGGCAAACGCCGTGGTACAGAGGAGCATTGAAGACAATACAACTACCGGTAATACGAGTTTCCTGTTCATATTCTTCTCCTTGATAAAAGATGAAGTTTTTCGCAACCGCTGCGGAAAGCGCAACGGTAAAGCCATTGAAACTGCAATCTTTTTTATTTTTTAGGGGCGGCAGCCCGCCCGGTTCCCCCATGGGGCGCCCGCGAACAGCCACCAATCAGGTAAGTTATTACATCCCGTGCACTTATAAGTCAATAGTATTCAGATCCAGCCGGCACAATGCCAACTCACAACAGACAAAAAAACAAACTGAGACCCGGCAATAGAAATGCAGAGATGAATGACGGTGAATTTACCATTCATTCGGGATTAACCATCAGTCACCGGAAACCCGGTCTTTTCCATCCTCCTTGGAACGATACAGATTGGTATCCACCCTGTTATAAATACTTTCAGCATTATCCTGGGCGGTTACCTGACTAACGCCCACACTAACAGTAATCTCCAGCCCTTCAATTATTTTCAATTCTCTCTTGATATTATTTTTTAGTTTTTCAGCAAGTTTTACTCCCTCAGTCAACGGTATGTCTGTGCAGAGAACAATAAACTCTTCTCCCCCAACCCTGAAAAACTTATCCAGCCTTTTTCTTATATTCGATCTGACTATTTCTGTCAGCTCAATGAGCACCTTGTCTCCGACAGAATGTCCATAGGTATCATTGATATTTTTAAAGTTATCAATATCAAACATTATTATACAAAAAAGGCTTTTGTATCTGTCATATCTTTTAAATAAAAATGCAATTTCCTCTTTATACGCCTTTAAATTTTTTATTTTTGTCAACTCATCAATATATAAATTTTTCGTTGTTTCATGAACCTCTCTTCTAAAAATTTTTATTAAACAGAAACCAACCAGCACAAAGAGAACAATAAATAAATACACTGTGTACTTGATGTATCTGTAGATAACGTAGCTCTTTTTAAACTCCTCTACAGTATCCCTGCCAATCCTGTCCAGATTATCCAGAAAAGAATCGTTTTCCAGGTCAAAAATCACATCCGATGCTATAACATCCTTCGCCTCAAGTCTGATATTTTTTGCTTTTTTAAGTTTTAGAAGCAGTATCCTGATACCCAGTAATCTTTTTTTCAGCCGGGCATCATTATCTTTTGCAGAATAATAAAATCCTTCGACAGTTCCACCGTTTATCAAGACATCAACCATTTCCAGACTTTGATTCAGGTTCAGATCAATCTTGGAAAACTCCTTTCTGTCTCCATGCAGATACTCCTCAAGCCACAGATGAGCATTTATTGTCTTGACCTGGATATCTTTCATTGTGTACATGAGAATCCTTTTTCGCTGCAAGTGGCTGTTTTCGTACAAGCTCAACGAAAAAAAGGAGAGTATTATCACAGCATTCAGAACAATGAGCAAACCGTATAGTAGTTTTCTGCCTTTCAATCTATCAAAACCTTGTTGTAAACATTATCCTGACAGTTCAACTCCGGGGAAGGACATAAATTTTCTATTTGCATGGCCCTCCACGAAACCTTCCACCGCCCCGGCGGCAGCCGCAACCCTCTCCTGCCTGCTGCCCCCTGCCCATATAGCCCCTTGCAGTATCCTTCGACCTGGAAGAACGGGCAGCGCAATGCTGGAACGCCGGAAGATGATTTTCAGCAGACGCCCTTTGCAGATTGGTCATAACCCGCTGGACATCGGGATACCCCGCCGCGGCCTTGAGCAGGCGGTCATACATTTCCGCATTTTCTATTTCGGCCTCAACCCCCATTCTGCAGGCATCCGCAATTGATCCTGGCTTGGCGATCCGCTCCTTCCACGTGTCCGGCGGTACAGGGATTCCATATTTGTGAAAAAGAGGCAGCAGGGCATTGATATGTCTGCCCTCTGCCTCGACAATATTGATAAACGGACGAACGGGGCCAAAGGTATCAATAACATACTGATATACGGCGCGCGCCTTGTATTCGTCGTTTAATGCTTCGATAAGCGCATTGGTAAGCTGTTCTGACATTAGAGACTCCTGCATTAAGAGAAATTACAGAGCAACCCCCCGCGCAGGTTCCTACTGTATTCTACACGGAATTTACGGAAAAATAAAAATTTACCTGGATAAACCATCAAAAAGTATTTTAAGATTTTCCTGATAAAAATCAAATAATTGTCGGGATGGTTCAAGCTCCGAAACCAGCTTGAACGGCTTGAGGACCACACATCCTGCCCCGGCGGCGGTGATAATTTTCTGGATATTTTCCCCCGGCTGCCATTTTGCAACAACACATTTCACGTGGGAAGAGGAAAGCGCCTCGGCAAACTGCTGTAAATCGT
>PDWI01008495.1_pt1 | contig 12080 bp, 13 predicted proteins | sample 1430891 | NCBI WGS metagenome assembly PDWI01 (sample SAMN01162508, study PRJNA174530) | Oral metagenome, whole genome shotgun sequencing project. | biome: Marine environment; feature: Marine mammal; material: Swab sample of the gingival sulcus; isolation source: swab sample of gingival sulcus...
TTTTTTACATTCCATTATCTCTTACATATAATATAAATACTCTCTTTATACTATTACCAATCTATTTTTCAAGTTATACTATACTCGTTAGCAAGTCCAATATAATATTTAGATACGAGATTGACTCTTGTGCAAAAGTGGATTGTAAAAACTAAAGAGCAAACTGATAATTTCAGCAGTAGAGAGTACTTTGGTAGTTAGACCAATACCGTTTAGTCCATCAGTTAGGACATTGCATCTACTCACGAGTGAAGATTTTCATTTCAAAAACGTCCTATATCTGCTAACAATTTGTTCTACTGAGTCTTTGCTGTTCAATACTCACAAAAACTTACTCATCCATCATTTTCTGATTTCACTTTTGTCACTTTCTCATGGATAGTATGGAACAACAATATAAAATGATTTATTGAAGATCATACCTTGTTTTGCATCAATATTTTCTAGAAACTCAAAATATTTTTTTCCTTGTTGTTTGAGAGTCATATTACTAAGCTTATTGAGATTGTTCTGCAAATATTGTAGATATTCCGATAGATCGAGATAATCACTACGGACAATGATTTGGATAGGAAATCCTAATCCATTGAGAAATCTTTTGTATTGTTCCAAAATAATATTTACTTCATCATAATTTTTCAGATCAAGATTCATACCCTCCACTTTCAAAATAGCTCTCAATCCTGAGTCTTTGAGGAGAATAGTATCATCTTTTATTTCAGAAACATACATCATCGTTTCGGTATTGAAAAGATTTTCATTTTTCCCTTGTTGAATATTTTTTTGTTCTCAGAGTGTAAATAACATAAGATAATACTAGAAAAAACTAAAAGAGGTCTTTAACTATGAGGCTAACATTCTTTGTGTACCAAAGAAGAAACTTACAATCACTCGACTTAACCCCATAATTGTCAGTGCAATAGCAACTCACTTCAATATTTTCTTTGCTTTGGCAAATCATTCTTCGTCTTTAGAAAAGAACATAAGATAAAATCCATAGATAATCAAAATAAGTGCAATCAGACTTACCAGAGAAAGTGAAAGATTAATGATCCATTTTACATAGTCAATTGTTCTACTAGTTCCAGTTCAATAGGCAGGGTTAGTGAGTCAAAAAAGCTCAATCAATTGGTTGAGAAGGCTATCAGAGTTGTTGATAGATTCTTCCTTGATGAGATGTCCTAGATCAGTAGAAGCTCCTTCTGTTCACCCATCTCCATAATAAAATCCTATATCCTGAGGGATATTTTGAGCATGGCTATATCCACCTCCAAGGAGTAATCAAAAAAGTATAACACGATAGGAGAGCGTGTACCAAATACGACGAATCTGAGATATACAAGTACGATACATAGGTATAGAGATAGTGAATAAAATAATGGTATAAGTATCTTAGACCACTTGGCTGAGAAGATAGAGAATTAATCTCACAATCAGCCAGCTTAACCCCATTCCGACAAGTGCAATACCTGCGTTCTTGAGCCCTTTAAAGCCTTTTTTATATTGAGCTTCATCTCCAGAAGCAGTCAGCATACTAAATCCATGATATATCAAAAACACAAGTGCGACAAAGGAAGCAAACCCTAGTGCATAATTCACTCATCTTTTGATAAAGGAGATCGTCCCTATCTGGGCATCATCAAATGTGGTAATTTCTGTATCATCATAAATAATACCTTCTATTTCATGAGATTCTCCATGGACGATACTATGTGCTCCCTCTCTCAAAGGATTAGAAATGAGTACTCCCTCTGTTTTTTCATCGTTGATTGCATGATCTTGGTTGTTTGTCAAAAAATCTGTTGGAGTATAGTCATCCATAGGATTTAAATCAGCAAAACTCATAGGAGAAAAACAGTATACCACCAAAAAAGCAGAGAGTATAGAGAGTATAATAAGAGAGATATGTTTTCTTTTTATCATAATATGATGGAGGATGAAATAAAAGAAGGAAATGACTACTCAACACACAACTAAGTATAGTGAGATTTTTTTTTTTTGCAAATTTTACTACTACATTTTATTACGATATTTTATTATAGAAAACAAAGAAAAAATATTTTGAGAGAAAATTACTTGTAAATGGAAAAAAATTTACTACACTATCAGGAGATTATACGATATATTTTTTTATCTATTATACAAAAAAATATGAACAAAAAAGCATTCTCTTGGATCACAACTCTTATTGTTTTGATGTGTGTTGCATTTGTAGCACTGATTGTGTACCTCAAATTTGATGCACTCAAGACGCTTATACTATGAGAACAATATGAAAAAAATGACAATGTTCTCACCTTGCAAATTTGAGAACCGTTTTCATTCTCGGGTACATTGACTGAAACCCAAGATTTGTTAGATTCTTCACATTATATTACACATCCTGTTCACGGAACCGTATATATAAAAAGTAGAGAGTATAATCTGTTTGATTATACAGGAAAGGTACTTATACAATGAGAGATTGAAAGATTTCTAGGAGATACTCCTGTAGTAGAAGTTAAACGTCTAACAGTAGTACAAACACAAACAGAAGACGATGTTGAGCAGGACGCACTTTCAGAAACAGGAGTATCTGAGTGAGGAGAGGATACAAGATATAACTTCCCTGAAATGGGAATCCGATTTGATGAAGAGTTTTCCCATGCCTATACGATAACAGAACAAACTCCAAACAAGGTAGTGTTCCAAAAAAGTGGTGAAGCACTAACATTTAGTATCGTAAATTTTGCATGTCAGCAATCAAATGACTCTAAAAATTGTGATACTTTGGTAGAAACATTTATACAGAGTGCAGAGCAGAAGATTGTGAATCCAATAGCTCTCACAATATACAAGTTATCAGAAGTAAAGAGTTGGTTCTTTACAAACAACAAGCAATGATATTACATTAATAACGCTCCAGAACACGAGGTAAAACAGATCGCAAATCACCTTTTTGTAAATAATGAATGGCATACAAAAAATGTAATATTGGAAAATCTTGCAGAATATTGTGCAGATGAACAAGTAATTTTACATAAATATGATACCTATACTCTGAAACAAGAAAATAACAAACAATATGTGGAAGTAGAGTATAATGCTAAAGACACAGGAAAAGTATTTTGTAAACTCGAATTATCAGGAAAAGAAGTATTGGTAAGGGAATTTACATACGATCCGTATGAAGAAGAACAAGAAAAAAATACAGAAGATAAAACAACATGAGAATCTGAAGAAAATCAAGAAACTTCAGAAAAGCAATCTGTTAATGATGATAATAAAGATACACAAGACACTGATGAAATACAGCAAGAAGATACCAACAACGAACAAAAAGAAAATGAATGAGATACCCAAGATACAGATTTTGATATAACTGTAGAGCAGATAAAACTCAGACCAGAAAAAGCCTTAACTTTTAATTCAGCGAGAGGACACAAAATAACTTTCCCTTCACCAAATATCGCGTATCAAGAAGTTACAAGTAGTGAAAGTTTTGGACAGGAAGGGGTACACTGTTTCGCAGAATTGAATGTTATTCATTACAAAAATCAAGAACGTGTGAACGAAACCCCTGATGTACAAGTCTATGAATGTAATGTAAAAAACTCTTTTGATGAAAGTAAAAAAAATATGATATACAAAAAAGTTGATACTAAACATTTCGTAATAAAAATAAACAATCCGGCATGGTATGATTTTGCTCAGGCTGTTACTGTACAAATGAGAGACTAAAAAAAGCCACATTTTTTTGCAAAATACTAAAATATCAGTATACTGGAGTTGTCTTTACTTATTACAGTCTAACAAAATGGTAAACAAAACGAATCCAGAAGAATTGATGCATGTAGACCTTGAGCTAGATGAACAAGACGCACTTGCATGAGAATTATCAACACCAGTGCCTCAAACATCTGAGAGCTGAGATGGAGAAAAATCAATGTTTCAAACTGAACAAAAAAGTGAATCTACAGACACGCTCCAACAGTGAGATAATTTTGATCTATGAGCAGTAGATAAAGGAATAAAACAGAGAGAACAGGCAAAGGAAGAAGAAGCTGCACCTGATGCATTGATAGATTTTTCCTATCATAAAGAAGAGAAGAAAGAACCAGATGCTCCTTGATATTTAAAATTATGAAATGTCTTCAAACGATTAGCTGTACTTTTACTTCTCGTCGTGGTAGGGTTAGGAGCATATTATACATATCTGCGCTATGCAACCAAACCATCTCCAACCGAATCAAACACCAATTATGTTCAAACCATGAGAGATTTAAGAACCAAAATAAATCCTTATATTGCTATAGACCACACGGTTGACTATCAAGATGCTACGATAATAAAAGATTTTCATACAATATTTGATGCTGAAGATATTGGATATATCGACAAGAAATATCTCTTGAATGAAAAAATGCAATCCTTTGTTCAAACGTTGCAAGCAGAGAAAAATATCTATGAAAATAATCAAAATAATATCACAAAATATGCGTATCTCCCAAAAGAGATTGCAAATATAGTAGGGGAAGATGATACCATTAATTCAATAGGAGATTCATTGTTTGCCTTAGAGTCAATAAAATTTAGTAGTGCAGTGAGCGTATTTATGCATTTAGATTCGTTTATTAAAAATCTTTCTAAATCAGTAGGTATGAGTAGTGCTGCGATAAAAGAGCATATTGCTTATGTTAATGAAAAATGAGGAAAAGATATTAATCTTTATATCCAGAAATGTTATCTTAATCCATTTGAAACAAATTATGACTGTAATGTAATTGGAGATTATGACCGTTATTCAAGACTGTTTAACGAAGAAACGACAAAAGAACAAGAAAGAAATTTCTTTAAGAAATTAATGTATTACATTGATCTAAAATTAGAAAGAACCGAGTTTCCTAGTTTTAATATCGTTTTCCAGAAATTTGATAAAAATAACGAGAAAATTACGTTTACCATTGATATTAATACATTGAAACAAGACGAACTCGAACTATCAAAATCAGGAATATTAGATGATCCTGTTATCTTTATTATGGATAAACTTGTGAATAATCTCAAGAGAAGTAGATTTATCAAAGGAAATGAGATAAAAATTCCTTCACTCAAATCACAATCAAAAAAGATTAAAGTAGGAATTACAGAGTTTTTGGTGAATACGATCAGTAGGTCATTTGAGCTTCCAGTACAGAAAAATGCCGAGAGAGAAATTTATGATTTTGTAGACCAAGAAATTTAATCTATACGTTACCATACGAAAAGTGTTTTTTACTTTATTATATCATCACGATGAACGAAAAAGATAATACCTTAGAAGAACAGCTTTTGAACGGATTAGAAAAAGAAGAAAAAACTGAAAGTTCGTTTAAGGCATTTGAAACGATAGGAAAACAAGTTAAGCAATTTTTTGCAAAAAGAAAAGGATACCAGCCAAACAAAAAAAAAGAATTCGTTGGTGCATTAATATTTTTTGCTGTAGTGTTGGGGGTTGCTGTGGTATTAGCAGGATTGATTATCACAAAACATAAGGAACTCAATGCTAAGGTATCAGAACTAGAATATGCAAAACAATATGATGAAACGATTAATCTTAGAAGTTTCTGATTTTCTGAAAGCGATGCTAATGATCTGAATATTGATGGTCTGATAGCAAAATATAATAATTACAAGCAACAAAATGAACAATACAAGACCTATTTAGATGCTTTACAGGCACCGTATAATTATTTTCTGAGGTATTTTTATCTGCCTTCTTTAAATATTTGGAAAGATGATTTTACAGGGGAGTTGGATACAAGTATTATTGGACAAAAATATATCTCAAAAAATCCCTATGAAGACACCAAATTGCATACGAAATGGACTAACTTCTTTAAATATGTAGGGAAAAATAAAGAATTTAATACAATAGATAATATCACGATAGACTGAATAGAACAAGACGAAAATCATCCTAAATTGTTTACGATTGCTATTACGATAGATTTTACATCAAATACTAAGCGTTCATTCTTACTTTTGCTGAATAAGCTTTCGTTAACATCTAATCCAGAAAATATTAGTCTTATCGATGAGTTTGTCTATTATCTCTGGAAAAGTATCAAAGAGAAAAAAACTGCTATGCTAGCAGAGTTACAAAAAGATCCAAAATATAAATGACGAAGTGTAGATAAAATTATCGGATATAATCTATATAATTGGGTAAAAAATGATAAGAATACCGATCTTATAGATGAAGCGTTGTTAAACGAGCTTATTCCTGCAGCGATGCTGTGTAGAGAAAATGAAACAGAAATGTGTTACTATAGATTTAGGGAAAAATATGCTTCATTGCCTACCTTAGCGTATACGGTCGGTATTGAGGGGAATACCCATAAAAAAAGAGACGTGAGAGCATTCTTTTCTGATATCAATATGCTGATGAAAGTGGAAAACTTTTCATTTGATAGAATAAAAAAACAGGATTCTCTTTTTGTAAATAATAATATTAAATATAGAGGGTCAATGAAAATTATATTGTATGGTATGGGAATTAGTACAGAGGAATTAGAAGAAATATCAGATAAATTATGAGTGATTTGTACGCAAGATCCACTTACTATCGATAGTGCAATACAACATACGAAAAACAAGATTAAAGATTTTGGTGAAATCAATAAAACCTTGGAAACAGATAAAATTAAACAACTACGAGAGTTAAAAGCAGTATTAGAAAACATTAGTACAAAATACCCAAAATATACTAATAACCAAAAAGCAGTAAAATTATTCGAGATATATAGAATGTTAAAGGATGCTGAAGTTTGTATTTTGAGAGGGTAGGGGAGTATCCTGTTGTTGTTTTATCAGATTATCAGAAAAAAATCCACCACGGCCGTGGTGGATTTTTTCTAACATTTCGGTTTGAAAACTCAACCTAAATATCTATCATAAGAAAAACATACTTTACTTATCACGAAAGAAATTCTGATGCTCAACAATGTCTATCTCTTTACTGGGGAAGAACAGCTCCTCCTCCAGCAAGAAGTCAAAAGACGAAAACAGTGATTTGAACAAAAAAATGGGGAGAATAGCACCTTCGTATTTAGTAGTGAAAATTTTGATAACAACCAAGTAATCCAGTCCGTCTTTGGAGCAGGATTTTTCTCCAATGCAAGCTTAACGATACTGAAAGATATCCCAACGCCTGCAACCAGTAGCAGTGCAAAATATGAAACCTTTATCAACGAATTTCTTGCCAGAGAAGGGAAAATTCCAGACGCATCGTTTCTCGTTTTCGCCAGTAGCAATCCAGACAAGAGAACCAAACTCTATAAATTTCTGAAAAAAAACGCGACCATCAAAGAGTTTAAGAAACTGAAAAAAAACGAAATAAAAAAACTTGTCCAGCAAGCCCTAAATCCTATCACGATTTCAAGTCCAGCCCAAGACCTGTTTGTAGAAAAAATTGGTGATGATTTACAAACCGTGATGCACGAGGTCGACAAACTCCAACATCGATGTACTGCCCAAGATACCACAACCATTAACGAAAACGATATCGAGCATATCACCTATACCTATACCAAACAAGATGCGTTTAAATTCTTCTGAATTTTGTTTAAACAAGAAGAAGAGAGAATTCTAGATTTTATTAACGCCATGCAAAATGAAAGTGGAAATCGAAACGCTTTTCTGGGATCAGTCTACTGGACATTAAACCTCTATCTTACCTTGCTCGACTTTTTTGACCAAGGGAAAACCAGCTACGAAGAAATCAAAAATAGCTATAAAATCAATCCTTTTGTACTCAAAATAAACTTGGGACAAAAAGATACCATCATAAAATTCCGCAAAGAAATCAAAAACATGTACCTTCAACTCGTGGAACTTGATGATGCTATCAAAAACTGAAAAAAACAAGCTGATGAATTCTGGATACAACTGAAACACATCGTTTATCCTTTTACCCACAACCATCATGATGCAAAATAAGAACAATAAAAAAAGTAATCATAAAAATAATAAAATTTTTCCTACACGAAGGGGAATCCTAACAAAGTGAACGCTCCTTATCTTGGGAGTATGGCTAGTATTTTGATATGTCCAACCCTCAAGTAGCGCCAATTTCCAAGATAAACTCTACTGCAGTATCCAATGAAAAACCCTTACCGTAGGACTAAAAAAAGAAAACAACTACCTGTGTAAAAATTATATCTTGTATCTCCAAAACCGTATCTATAAAGAATACCAAGCGATACAACAGATAGAAAAACTGATCAAACAGAGAGAAAATACGCTCTTTCGAGCAAAGATAAAACAAAAAAAGTTAGCAACTATCAACAAAATTAATACGTTAATAAGAAAGATATCTCATCATAGTGAGAAATTTGAAAAAAATCTTGTCCATATTGTACAAAAGTATATCCGTCCAACCCTACAAAAAGAACGCAAACACTATGAAAAAATCCACCTCCTCCTCAGCAAATTCAAAACCACAAACAAAAAAATACTCCTCATAGAAAAAAGCATGCAATCTATCCAAAACCATCTCAACGCAATTCTTACGACCAATAGTATGGATACCATTATCGAAAGTCTTACCAGTTACCTTTACCTCAAAAAAGCAATCAAATGAATATTGGAATCATAAGTTCTGGAAATGAAAATATCTTGCTCTTCAAATATCTCAACCGTTATAATCATAACTACACCCTCTATTATGACCAAAATAACAGTTTCTTGGGGGACAAAGAGTTTGACCATGCCAAAGAAATCATCAAAAAAAGCATTGAACACCTCATCCAAACATGATGTGAAAAAATCATCATTGACCCCATTTTTGAACTGTATTTTTTGCAAAAGGGGGAATATAGCGATAGTATATTATCACTATTTACCGAATATCTCCACAGCTACTGCTTCACCTATAGTTTAGTAGGAAAAATTGGACTCCTTGGAGATTTCGCAAGTATTCAGCAAGCACAAACTCTCATCATGAACGAAAGCAAAAACTATCTACTCAGCACCAATCAAAAAACTATCAAGAAATTTCATTTCCCTTTCAAATACCGAGCAAAGGAAGTCAGAATGTGGAAATATTTCCTCAATAATCTCAGCTTTTCAAATTTTATGGTCAACAAAGTCATCAAGTTTGATCTCAGATATTTCAAAAATGCCGATGTAGACACGATTATTCCATTAAACTATGGATACTTTGCCTATCAGAGAACCATCAACAAATATTTCAACTTCAACAAACAAAGATTTCACAATAGCAAATCCCTAGAAAAGATACTAGAAACCCAGCTAACAGCAAATCAGGAAAACAGCTACACAATGACCGTACTCCACAACGGACACACCCAATTTTTACACGACAACAAACATTTGCTTTGGCTCTTACAAAAGGGGAAAACAGTTGAAATTAACTATATTGAGCTATCACAAAATACAATACCTTGAAGATAAGATAATGAGTACTATCTTTTATTATATGCTACAATAATGCAAACTCCCAATTTACAAACAATGACCAACGAAGACATAAAAAATAAAATCTATACGATCAGATGACAACAAGTTATGCTTGATAGCGATTTAGCCAGTCTGTATGCAGTTGAAACCAAAGTATTTAATCAAGCAGTAAAAAGAAACGAAAAAAGATTCCCTGAAAGATTTAGATTTCAAATCACAGAAGACGAGTTCTCAACTATGAGGTCACAATCTGTTACCTCAAAACAATGAGGAAGAAAATATTTACTTTATACGTATTCTCAACAACCCCTATCACGAATTTACTTGCTAAAAAAAAGAAATAATGCATATCAGTATTATCTCCATCTTCCCAGAAATATTTGAAAGTTTTCTCACCAGTTCTCTCATCCAAAAAGCGAGAGAAAAACAGCTTATCACGATTGATCTTGTCAATCCAAGGGATTTTTGTAACGACAAACACAAACAAATTGACGATGAAATCTACGGGTGAGGAGCAGGAATGCTCTTGAAAGCCGAACCCATTATTCACGCAATTCAAGACACCATAAACAAAAATAACCGAAAAAAAGATGAGATTCATATTCTCTTCCCAAGCCCCAGCAAAACGATATTCAACCAACAATCTGCTCATAGCTTAGCAAATAAAAAGAATCTTATCTTCATCTGTGGAAGATATGAAGGAATTGACTACCGTATGGAAGAACGACTCAATAAAAACTATCCTAAGCAACGAGAAAAGATTTCACTCGGACAATTTATTACCCTTGGAGGAGAAACCCCAACTATGGTCATGATTGAAGCCATCACGAGACTCCTTCCCTGAGTCATCAACAAAGCCCAAAGCCGAGAAGATGAAAGCTATAATATCCTTGAAAATATGAACAACCTTGAAGCACCTCAGTATACCAGACCTCAAGAGTTTGACGGAATGAAGGTTCCAGACGTGCTCCTCAGTGGAAATCATAAAAAAATTGAAGAACGAAAAAAAAAGTCCAAAAAAATTTGCAATCCCCATAAGTTTTCATATACTTAGTAGTGTATTTATTTTATTATCTATTTATACAAAAATGAAAAAAATGGTAAAAAAGTTAACCCTTGGTTTCTTGGGTATGTTCGGGTTCTTAGCACTTGGGCTAGGAGTTGTTGGCCTTTCTTCACAGGCAGATGCACAAGGTGCACAACCATCTGTTTGAGGGTGGGATAATCAAAATGTAAATTATAATCCAAATGTTGTCGGTTCTGAAGCTCTAGCAAATGACAATTTAATTACATCAGTAAAGACGTTTATTAACTGGGTAATCGGATTATTAGCCTTAATTGCATTAGCTATTCTTCTTTGGGGAGGTTTTCAAATGTTGACAGCTGCTGGAGATGATGGAAAATACAAAAAAGGATTTACAATTTTGAAACAGGCAGGAATTGCATTGGCATTTATTGCATTAAGTTGGTTAATTGTTAGTCTTATCTTCTATGTAATTAATCTTGCTACTGGTAACTGATAATATATCTATACTTTACTTAATCTATTATATCAATGACTAAAAAAGTAATAATAAAACTATTCTCTATTCTGGTAGTAATATGAGGTTTTATAGGAGTTCTAGGATTTACAGGACAATATGCTCATGCAATTCCTTCATGATTTGGTAATACTGATTGGGTTACTGGAGGAACTTGAGATCATACGTATGGAACCTGAATTTGAGTTGCTGGAACAGAATATAATCAAAATATAAATCTAGAAGAATCAGGGATTCGTTTGATTGATACGATAAAAAAAGTGATTAACTGGGCTTTGGGGCTTTTAGCACTAATTGCACTGATCCTTGTGTTACGAGGAGGATTCCAAATGCTTTTTGCTGCTGGAGATGACGGAAAGTTCAAAAAATGACGAACAATCCTCAGACAAGCAGCTATTGCACTCGCCTTTATTGGATTGTCATGGCTTATGGTGAGTTTGATATTCTACGTAATTGGGATTATAACAGAATAGATCAAAAATTTAGAAAGTATATTGTACAACCTATTTTCACTATATATTATAGTGGAAATAGGTTTTTTTTAGTGGAGATAAAAATGTAAGTTTCTATAAAAATTGGAGAGGTGGAAGTGAAAAAGGGGTAATTTTCACAGAAAAATTAGAATACTAGCGTACTTACGCTAAAGCCATTTCTTTTTTTCTCATTCTAATCAAATCATACACCTGCTTAGTTTCTTCTTTTTCTTCTAAAAGTTGAAAATCATACTGGTTTTGTAAATTAATCCACATCTGAGCCGTGGTTCAAAACGCAGTTCAAATTCTTATTGCCCAATCCATATTCAAATTTCTCTTTCCTGTAATAATATGATTCACCTCTTGTGGAGTTTTTCCTATCAGCTTTGCAAAATAAGTTTGACTTCGCCCTCTTGCTTCGAGTTCATCAGCAATATGCTCTCCTGGGTGAATAAGCATTGCAATTTTTTTCATTGGCATTGTTTTTTTTCTTACTAATTAAAAGTTTTTTTTATAATGATTATTAGCATCTCGTACCTCAATAATAGTAATATTCCCTACACTATCCATATCAAATTCTATTCTTCGTTGTCTAGTTATTCTTACACTATAATGGTCTTCATAT
>PDWI01008496.1_pt1 | contig 12079 bp, 8 predicted proteins | sample 1430891 | NCBI WGS metagenome assembly PDWI01 (sample SAMN01162508, study PRJNA174530) | Oral metagenome, whole genome shotgun sequencing project. | biome: Marine environment; feature: Marine mammal; material: Swab sample of the gingival sulcus; isolation source: swab sample of gingival sulcus...
AAACTATCTAAAAAATATATTTTTATGAAAAGGGGCGGTAATATGATGCAAAAGAAAACTTGTTGCTGTGAAATTTGTAATTCAAAAGAAGGGTTAAAACCATTTAAAAAGCGTTTTGTATGTGTTAAATGTTTGGAGTATATAAAAAAGAAATTGTAAAAACTGTTTAAAAAATTAATTTTAAAAAGATTAAAAACATCAAGTAGTGAGTTTGTTACTTGGTGTTTTTTTAATTTTATATCTAACATAGGAGGTCAATTTTGACTATGTAATAAGTTTGTAAATTTCAAAATGAAGTTTAACGACCCTGCAAGGGAAGTTTCAACTTGTTTGAAGCCGAAGGCTGAGTTTTGAAACTTAGTTAAATGAATTTATGAAATTACAACTTATGGAGTCGGAAAAATTGACCTCTTTATGTTAGTAAATGAAATTAAAAATTATTATTTTAATTTATGTTAATTTATCAAATTTTGAGAAAAATTCGTTTAATATTGGTTGTATTTTTTGTAGTCCACCATCTTCATTAGACTCTATATTCATAGGAAGAACTGGGTCGTGTAGCGACATTCTAAGAAGTACCCAACCAGTAGCACCATCTATTGACCAATTAAGTCTTACTCCCTCATAACTATTTGGAACAACGGAAAAGATATCGCTATTATCAGCTAATTTTTCAAATTCTGCGATTATATTTTCGCCGTATTCTTTAAACTCATCTAACTTAATTTTATGTCTTATCTCAATAGCTTCTTTAGGTTCTTTTAGATTGCTAATTAAATCGGATAAAGATTTTTCTTGTGATTTTAATTTTGACATCGCGATTAATATTTTGGTTACTGTATAAGCTCCATCATCTAAGAAAAAGTTTTCCATCATAGCGCCGTGTCCTGATGTTTCCATAGCTAGTGGTGATAATGTGTTAGAATCGTTTAATCTTATAGCTTCATTGATTACATTTTTATAACCTCTTTTAAATCTATGATGAACACCGCCAAGCGACTTTATAAATTCAGTTAAGCCATCAGATGTAACCGAGTCAGTAACTATTGTTGCTCCTTTTTGTGATTCTAAAACAATTGCACTCATAAGAGCTATAAGTCTATTTCTATTTATTATTTTTCCGCCTTTATCGACTATTGCAGCCCTATCGACATCTGTGTCAAATATTATTCCTAAATCTGCGTTTGTCTTAATAGTGGCTGATTGGATAGACTCCATAGCTTCTTTATTTTCAGGATTAGGAATATGATTAGGAAAATATCCATCTGGTTCTAAAAACTGACTTCCTTCAATATCTGCGCCAAGTGGGACAAGAACTTTATTTGCAAAAAATCCACCAGCACCATTTCCTGCGTCTACGATAATTTTAAACCCTTTTAAAGGCTGATTATAATCATTAGAATCATTAACGCCCTCTCTAATTTTATTTACGATAAATTCACTATATAAATCAATTAGTGGATATGTTGATATCTCTCCTTGTTTTTTTGAATTATCCACATTAGAATTATAAATTTTATACGCATTTTCAAGGATAGCTTTTATATCTTTTTTATCAAGTCCGCCATCTTTAGTAAAAAATTTAAGTCCATTTCTATTAAAAGGTAGGTGACTGGCTGTAATCATAATTCCAGCAGTAGCCCCTATTTGTTCAAATTTAGTTGACATAAACATAGCTGGAGTAGAAGCTATCGAACAATCAATAGCGTTTGAACCTTCTTCTATGATAGATTCACATGCTGCATTTAAAAGTGACTCTCCAGTACATCTTGAATCACGACCGATTGCGATTTTAATTTGTTCTGCTTCTATATTCATATTTTCTGATAACCATTGTATAAAACCTTTTAGAATATATCTAACCTCAGTAGGAGAGAGATTTATATTTTCGCCCTCAATACCGTCCATAGCAATTCCTCTTATATCAGAACCATTTTGTAACTTTAACCATTTTTCCATATTATCCTCCTATGTTCGTAATAAAATATGAGTGCAAATGTTAACAATATTAGAAGCGTTGAAAGTTCACTTTCATAAGATTTTAATATTGTTGACATTTATTTGAATATCAAAACGATGAGTAAATCAGAGTGAAACGAAGATTTACGAATTCGTAGCATTCATATTTTTAAAGTTGTTTATAGTAATTAAAATTTTATATTGTAAATATTATTAATAATTTGTAATTACATTTATTTTGTATAATCATACAATTTAATATAAATTGTATGATACTCAATAATTTACTGTCAAAAAAGCGTTAAATGGAACGAGATATTTTTTTGGCGAAAAATTTATTAAAATTTGTTAAAAAATCCAACCTGTTTGAAAGCCGTAGGCTAAGTTTTGGATTTAAAATTTTAATGAATTTCTCGCATCATAAATATCGAATTATCTCAAAGGTAGATGTATTATTAAAACATAACTTATACTATTAATTATAACTAATATAATTTTTAATCTAATATGAATTTATATATTATTAATAGCATTTATAATATAAAATATTTGACTTTTGAAGAATATTGATTTTTCAAGACGAATTTGAACGTTCCCTTATATCTTTTCAATAATAGGGTAGGATTCCACTTGTTTGAAGTACGAGCACTCAAGCGAGTACGAGTTTGGAATCCTAGTGAAAATGAGTCTATGAAAAATCATGTTATGATAACGGATAATATTTTATATTGGTAAAAGCTAATTAATTATTTATTTATATAATTTAATATCTTATTTCTTTTTTCTAGAATTTCATCGTAATATCTAGTTGAATATGTGCCTCTGTCCACTCTTGGTGTTCCTTGATTGTATGCAATTATTCCTAACTTTAAATCGCCATTGTAATGTGCAATATCTTGTGCTAGATACATTGTACATGTATTTATATTTATTTTTGGGTCGTATAAATCATCAGGATTTACACCTAGTGAACGAGCAGTACCTCCGAGCATTTGCATAAGACCTCTTGCACCTAAATACTCACATTTTTCATCATACCAACTCTCTTGCCATATCATAGCATACACCCACATATTATCTAAATTATATTTAGCTGATGCCTCTTCTACAAGTTCGATATAGTATTTTGCACGTTCAAGACTTAGTTTTTTGTTTATTATTGTCATATATTTTGCTAATTTATTTAATTTTTCTCTCTCTATATCTAGTTTTTGTTTTTGTTCATCATCGACCTTATATAAAAATAAATAAGTTTCATTATAATCGTTGTTTAATTTTGTCCATTTTAAATGTTTTATTAGTTCGTCGTTTAACTCTATATACCGTAGGGATAAATTTTTTGTTGTATATTCTGATTTTGTAGAAAATTCATTGTCGTTTATATTGATATGTACATTTATAGGTTCTGTTTTTATAAGTTTTATATTTTTATCCTTGTATATTTTTTCATTTGATGGTTTTTGTGAGTATTCTTTTATATCACCCGAAATATAAATATCGTTTGTATCTTTAACACTTACAAGCCCCATATCGCTTAAAAGTTGAACTGAAATTGGCATATATAGTTTTTGTTCTATTTCTAAAAAAGGAGCATATGGTATAAACTCAGTATTTTGGACAGCATTAATAAATAAATTTGTAGAAATTTTTGCATTTACTTCTTCAGTTTGTTCATCTTGTGCAAAACTTATAATTTGTAAGTTTAGAATCACAATTAATAACAGTAATAATATTTTTTTCATATTTTCACCTCTCAGTCTAAGTCAATATTGATAATATAAGCCAGTATTAATTTTTATATAATTTCCCTTGATATGTATTTCTATCTTTCATCATCTTGGTAAATGTATTTAAAACTTTTCTTTTGTTTAAAATCCAATTAGGTTCAATTAATAAATCCTTTGCACCATCTCCAGTAAATCTATGAACAACTATATTTGGGTCAATTCTTTCAATAATATATAACACTTTTTCTAAATATTCATTCATGCTTAGCATATTAAAAGGATTAACGTGGTAAAAATCAGCTAGTTTAGTGCCTTTTAATATATTTAGCATATGAATTTTAATTCCCGAAATAGGGGAGTTGTTTATAAATTTTATAATATCATCTTCATTGGATTTTGGCGTATTTGGAAGTCCCAGTATAAAGTGGGCGACAACATCAACATCAATATTTGAAAGCTTTGTAGCGGAGTCAATAAATGTTTGTTTTGTATAACCAGTATTTAAAAAATTATGATGTTCATTATAAACGCTTTGTAGTCCCATTTCGATTAAAATATAGGTTTTTTTAGATAAATCGGATAATAAATTAATCACATCATCATTAATACAATCAGCTCTTGTAGCTATCGCAAGACCAATTACATTTGGGAACGACAGAGCTTGCTCAAACTTTATTTTAAGTGTATCGACGTCACTATAAGTGTTAGAAAAACTTTGAAAATAAGCAAGGTATAAATTATCATTCCATTTTGAACTGATAAGTTGTATTTGGTTATTCATTTGAGTTTTTATACTAAAATTAGAATCTCCTGAAAATTCTCCTGAACCTTTTTCGCTACAAAATATACAACCACCAGTTGATATTTTTCCATCTCTATTTGGGCATGAAAACCCAGCGTCAATAGAAAGTCTAACTACTTTTTTTCCAAAACGCTCTCTCATATTACTATTAAAATTATTGTATGGTTTATCAAACCAGATAGTTTTAGCTGGTTGTTCTTTTGTATTGTTATTCATAAAATTTCTCTTTTTATATTTAGAATTTCATTTATAAAATTATATTATTTAAGCGCTAATTGTATATAGATATGCACATAATACCATTACTATTAGTGCAAATAATACATGTAAAATTATCATTACTGTAGCTTCTTTACGTTTTACGCTTCTAAAAATCATTCCATAGCCACAAAATACTATTTGAAAAATAGTTGTATATAAAGTTGCAATTAAATATTTGCTATTCCAGTTTGGATTTCTAATATATCCAAAAAATTTATCCAGTCCATTTTGATGTTCAGGGAGTGCTTTTGTAAATAATCCAAACATTAATATTGTGATTGCCCAAGCAAATATAGGCACATAATCAGCAAATTTAAGATTAGAAAAATTAAATTGCTGAGTGTCACCATTATATGAGTAATTTCTTCCCAATAAAGATTTATCTAGTTTTTTTCTAGCTACTTCGGATTGTTGCTTAAATATATAATGTGTAATTTTTGATTTAGTTTTTTCGGAAATATCTATAAATGCAAAGCGTAAATCATATTTATAGTTTCCATCTTGATTTATGGATGACAAAACTACTTTAGATTGGATTTTTAATAGCTCGCCATCTATGGGGAAGAAAATTAGACAAGTTTCTCCCTCAGGGATATTTTTATTTGTAATCCCCCTAAGTCCGTTTGCACTGATATTTTTAGTTATTAGTTCATAATCTATATCTTGATATTCCATATCGATTGTTTTAATTACTGGGAATCTAAAATATTCTCTTCTTTGAATTTTTTTAGGAGAACTTGTCAGTTGAAGTGATAGGGTGTTAATATTTCCAGACGTATTTTTACCTATTATTCTACAAGTTGCAGAATATACATCTGGTGTTGTATTATTTCCATTAGAAAATGTTATTTTAACTACGCTACCTTTTGCTAGAGATATAGTTCTACCTTTATTCATAGGAGTCGTTATACTTAAAATACCTTTATTTAAAGGTTTGTCAACTAAGACATGTAATTTAGTTTTTTCTTTGTCTTTAGATGGAATTTCTAATTCTATTAAATTTCCTGTTTTTAAATATTTCTCTATTGACATAAGCTCAACTCCAATTATTTATTTATTATTTTTACGTTTGGTGTTAATTCATATATAATGTCTTTTCTCTCAACTATAACGGATGTTATATCTTTTAATTTTTTATCGTTTTTAAGACTTTCTAAAAGTTCTTTGCTTGGATTTATAGCTACTGGGTTGCCAACTTTAGAAAGCATTGATAAATCCCCTGTAGTATCTCCATATGCATAACTTTTTGACAAATCTATATCATATTGTTTTACAAATGAATCAATAGCCTTATTTTTGCTAATGCTATCCCACATTTGGATTACTTCTCCTATAAAAACTCCATTTTTATCAGTTATATATTTTGTTCCTTTATAATCGGTTGCACAGTATTTTTTAGCCATTTTGCTAACTAAAAAATCAGGGCTACCAGAGATAAATATTATTTTGTGACCCATTTTATTATGCCAATGTAGCCTTTCTCTAGTGAATGAATAAACAGAATCTCCTTGAAGCTTGATTACTTGCTCAGCAATAAAATCAATGCTTTCTATATTTAATCCTTCTAATGATTTTTTATATAATTCGGCTAGTTCAAAGAGATAATCATCATAATCCCCTCTACGTTTCTTCCACAGTTGGTATGTGATTTTGACATGTGAATGCCAAAGAGTTGGGTCAAAAACTTCATATTTAACTAATTTTTTAAAATGTTCTATAAGTAGAGAATCACGGTATAAAGTTCCGTCAATATCAAAAAAAGCACCAGTATTCATATAAATTCTTCCTTTCGTATAACTACATACTTATCATATCAAAAAAACGTGTTTAAAAGTAGTGTGATTTTAATAAAAGTAATCAACAGAAAGCTTTTGCTTATTGAAAATAATTATCAATATAGGTATAATTTACTTGAGTAATTGTAGAGGTATTTTGCATTCTATAATAGTATTTATAAAAAATTATTGTAATGAAAGGGGAATACATATGAAAAAAGAGAAAAAGCCCTCTGTTTTTAAGAGGCTATCAAAATTTATGGGCGATAAAAAGTCATTATTTCCTATAGCTTTTGTATTATCTATAATATCAGCGGTATTTACATTACTTCCTTATTATTATGTTTGGAAAATTTCTAGGGAGTTATTTTCTAATGGAAGTATGTTTAATATGGAATTAGTCATTTCATATGCTACTAAATCCGTAATATATGCGGTATTAGGTTTATTATTTTATTTCTTTGCACTTATGACATCTCACTTTGCAGCGTTTGAAGTAGAAATTAATATGAAAAAATATGGTTTTAAAAAAGTTTTAAGAATGCCGCTTGGATATTTTGATGAGCATTTAAGTGGGAAACTTAGAAAAATTATACTTTCTGGTGCAGAGTCGACTCATACTTTTTTAGCACATCAATTACCTGATATGGCTGGTTCGTTTGTGACTCCAATTATATTACTTATAATGATGTTTTTCTTTGATTGGAGAATGGGTATAGCTAGTTTAGTTCCTATAGCTATAGGTTTTTCTATTATGACAACTATGATGACTGGAGAAGCTAAGCAGTTTCAACAAGAGTATAATGATTCGTTAGAAGAAATGAGTTCAGAGGCTGTGGAGTATGTTCGTGGTATTCCAGTAGTTAAGACGTTTGGACAAAGTGTTCATTCATTTACTAGATTTTATAATAGTATTATTAAATATAAAGAGCTTGTAACTAAGTTTACACTTTTATGGACAAAGCCGTATTCTATATATGGCGTTTTAATGTCATCAGCACCATTTTTTATAGTGCCATTTGCTATTCTTTTGATTGGTAGAGGAGACAATATGGGGCAAGTGCTTGGTGATTTTGTGTTTTATTTACTTGTAGCACCATCGTTTGGACTGTTTATGATGAGGACTATGACTATTAGTCAAAGAATATTTGATGCTAATTTAGCCTTAGATAGATTTGAAAAGATATTAGAATATGACAATTTAGTTTATGGTGAAGTAAATAATATGGACTCTTTTGATATAGAGTTTAAAAATGTAGATTTTGCGTACGCTAGTAGTGATAAAAAAGTTTTAGACGGGATTAGTTTTAAAATTGAAAATGGAAAGACTTTAGCTCTTGTTGGTGCAAGTGGTGGCGGAAAAACTACTATTGCAAGGCTTGTGGCTAGATTTTGGGATATAGATTCAGGAGAAGTTTTAATAGGAAATAAGAATATTAAAGAATATTCTAAAGATTCTCTTATGGAAAATGTGTCATTTGTTTTTCAGAATAACAAGTTATTTAAAACTACTATTCGTGAAAATATATTGTTTGGGAATCCTAATGCAACCGAAGAACAAATTGAAAAAGCTTTAGAAAATTCTCGTTCTAAAGAGATAATAGATAATTTAGAAGATGGGCTTGATACGGTTATCGGTACAAAGGGGACTTATTTATCAGGTGGAGAAATGCAGAGGATAGCACTAGCGAGAGCGTTTTTAAAAGATTCGTCGATAGTTGTTTTAGATGAGGCTACTGCGTTTGCGGACCCAGAAAATGAACATTTAATTCAAAAAGCATTATTAGATTTAAGTAATGGAAAAACTACTCTTATGATAGCTCATAGACTTACAACTGTTAAGGATGCAGATTATATAGCGGTTGTTGATAAAGGTAAGATTGTTGAGTATGGTTCACATGATGAACTTATTGCTTTAAAGGGCGTATATAATAAAATGTGGAATGAATATCAACAAACGGTTGATTGGAAGATAAGTTCTAAGAGTGAAAGGATGGGATAACATGAAAGATTATTTACAACGTAAATATGGGCTTACAGATGAGGGAACTGATAATTTACAAAAAGCTATAGTAGCTCAGAGTATTTACAATTTAACTCTTATATTTCCTATGATGATAGCTTTTATGTTTTTAACTCAATATGGTGGAGAATTTTTTAATATTCCAGCTAAACAAGAATTTAGTTTATTACATTATCTAATAATGATTGTAATATTTTTTATATTGATGTGCATAGTAGGTATTCATGCTTATAAAAAAACATACACTAAAACTTATGTTGAAACTGCAAAAACTAGGATAAATCTTGCAGAAAGACTTAGAAAATTACCTCTATCTTATTTTGCAAGAAAAGATGTAGCTGATTTAAGTTCATCAATTATGACGGATGCTACTATGGTAGAGCAGATGTTTTCTCATGCAATTCCTCAGTTGTATGCAGGTTTTGTAAGTACAACAATATTTGCAGTGATGTTATTTACATTCAATTGGAAACTTGCACTTTCATTGTTTTGGGTTGTTCCTTTAGGTTTTATAGTATTTAAAATATCACGAAAAAAACAGCAAGATTCTCATAAAGTGGGATTTGCTAAGAATAGAGATATATTTGATGAGATGCAAGAATCATTTGATTTAGTAAAAGAGATTATTTCTTACAATCTTGAAGATGAATATATAAAGCGTATGGATGAAAAATTAGACGATAAACACCTTCATATGAAGAAAATCGAATTAGTTTTAGGTTCATTTGTCAATTTATCTATGTCAATGTTAAAGGTAGGTATAGGAAGTGTTGCAATATTTGGAGCTATATTACTTCAAACGGGGCAAGTTGATATACTTACTTATATGATATTTTTAATAATCTCAGCTTCTGTATATTCGCCTATTATGGAAACTTTCGTTTATATGGCAGAGATATTATATATGGATAGTATTACAGAGAGAATCAGAGAAATTAATCATATGCCTATGCAAGAAGGTGTAAATGAATTTAATCCAAATGGTTATGATATTGAATTTAAAAATGTTAGTTTTTCTTATGATGATGAGCAGAATGTATTGAATGACATATCTTTTAAAGCAAATCAAGGCGAGATTACTGCTCTAGTTGGACCTTCTGGTTGTGGAAAAACTACTGCTACAAAGTGTGCAGCTAGATTTTGGGATATAGATAGTGGTGTTATAACTATAGGCGGCGTTGATATATCTAATATTGAACCTGAAAAATTACTTCAAAGTTTTTCAATAGTTTTTCAAGATGTAGTGTTATTTAATAGTTCGGTTATGGAAAACATTAGGTTAGGTAGAAGCGATGCTACTGATGAGGAAGTTATTGAAGTTGCTAAACTTGCTAGATGTGATGAATTTATAAACGAATTATCCGATGGATATAATACTCTTATTGGTGAAAATGGAACAAAATTATCAGGTGGAGAGAGACAGAGATTATCTATTGCCAGAGCTCTTTTAAAAGACGCTCCAATTATACTTTTAGATGAGGCAACAGCTTCTCTTGATGCGGAAAATGAAACTCTTATACAAGCAGCTATTTCTGAACTTATAAAGGATAAGACAGTTATAATAATTGCTCATAGAATGAGAACTGTAATAAATGCAGATAAGATAGTTGCACTTAATAATGGTGAAATTGTTGAGATGGGAACTTCTAAAGAATTATTAGATAATAATGGGATGTTCTCTAAAATGTATAAAGCTCAGCTTTCGAGTTAATTATTTTCGAATTATTTTAACAAAAAAATTATATATATTGATATAAAAGTTATGATAGTATATACTTAATTAATGATTAATGTATATTTTATCAGGAGGGGATTAGGTGCAACAAAATTATAATGAGTATGATGAGATTTCTATAAAAGAGCTTATACAGACGATATTAAAAGGTAAATATCTTATAATGGCTATAGTTTTTATGGTTACTATAGCTACTATTGGTGGTTCAATTTATGTAAAAAATAATAATGAAATGGTAAAACAGATTATATCAATCAACTTTGATGGTGCTGATAGCGGTCAAAATCCAGATGGAACAGCTTTTGATATAGACGAATTAAGGTCTACTGTAGTTATTAATAAAGCTATAAAAGAGTTGGGTTTAAATGATGAAATTAGTGTTGAAGATTTAAGAAAAAGAATTGATATTAGACCGATTATTCCTAATGATATAGCAGAAATTATAGAAAGTAGAAGAAAGAGTGGAGAAGAATACACATATTATCCTAGTGATTATATAGTTTATTTTAAATCATATGCTAAGCTTGGACTTTCTGATGATGATGCTAAAGTAGCTTTAGAAGTATTTATTGATGAATATGCAAAATATTTTTATGATACTTATTCTGAAAATGTTATGCTAGGTGATGCAATAGGCAGTCTTAATTATGATGAATATGACTATTGGGAAATTTCATCTATTATTCATAAGCAAATTGATATAATCGAAGAATATTTAAAGGTTAAGATTATAGATTCTAAGGAATTTAGATCAACTACTACAAATATGAGTTTTGCAGATATTAATGAATTAGCTACCCTTATAAAAGATATTGATTTAAGTAGATTCGATTCTATTGTAAAAGTTTATAAGATTACTAAAGATAAAGATGCTCTTGTAATTAATTATAAATATACAATAGAGCAGAATGAGCTAGAAAAGAAAAAGAAACGTAGCGAATCTCAAGTGGCAATTGATATGATGAAAAAGTATGATAATAAGACTGATAATTTAGTGATTCCTAATGTTTCTGGAGAAAATTTAGAGATTAAAGCTGGACAGTCATATTATGATGCGTTAGCAAAGAGAGCTACAGAATCAGCAGTTGAAGCTGAGAATAAAGTTCATGATATTGACTATATTGAAGAACAAATTCAAAACTTAGACAGTGATGATATGACTAATGAGTTAAAAGCTGAGGCGATTGTAAAGGCTGATGATATTTTAGCAAAAATAACTTTAAAAATTGATAATTTAATGAGTTTGATTGATAAAACTTCTAATGATTATTTTAATATGAAAATGTCTAATTCTATTATGAAAATATCACCTGCACAAGTATATAGCAAAGTAAATGTTCTATTAAATACGGTTATTGGGATTGTTTTAGGGCTTATGCTAGGAATATTTATAGTGTTATTTAGAAGTTACTGGACAAAAGCTGAGTAAGGCTGGAGTTGAATAAAAATTTATATATAATATAAAGTAAGAGGATAGTCAAAAGGCTATCCTCTTTGTTGTGTAAAATGAGAAATGTTATTTTTTATATTTGAGTTATTTTTTTTATTTCTTGAACGGAAAGACCGCTTATTTTTGCGATAGTATTAATGTCGATATTTTCATTAAGCATATTTAATACAAGTTCTTTGGTTTTATTAATTTCGCCTTGTTCAATGCCCTGTTTAACACCCTGTTCAATACCTTGTTTAAGTCCACGCTCTAAACCATTATTAAAGCCACGTTCTTCAGCATTTTCATAAAATTTATATCGACTAATCTCATCTCTAAGTGCTTTTTCACGTGAAAGATAAGCGTAC
>PDWI01008497.1_pt1 | contig 12078 bp, 13 predicted proteins | sample 1430891 | NCBI WGS metagenome assembly PDWI01 (sample SAMN01162508, study PRJNA174530) | Oral metagenome, whole genome shotgun sequencing project. | biome: Marine environment; feature: Marine mammal; material: Swab sample of the gingival sulcus; isolation source: swab sample of gingival sulcus...
GAAAGGATGCGATTTACCTATGTCGATTGATCGACTGTTTCCCAATCTCACCGAAGCCAACGAGACGGAACTCGAACGTTTCGGAGCGATTGTGCAAAAAGTATGGCCCCTCAAAGCCAAGCACCGAGAACGCCTCAAGTACGACATTCGAGACATGTCACGCAGCTTGACCAGTGAACGCTCGAAACGCAAGACCGAATATATGAGCGATGCACAATTCCTATCGCCCTATCTCAACTATTTCCTGCCGTGGAACCTGTATCGCATGTCCCGTCTTTTCACCGGATTGGAGCTGGACATTCCTGACGGTGGAGAAGTGGCCGATATCGGTTCCGGCCCTCTTACGGCTGTCATCGCCCTTTGGATGTCCCGCCCGCATCTTCGTACACGCAAACTCAATTTCACCTGCCTTGACCGTGCACCCAAATCCTTGCAGACAGGCCTCAAACTCTTTCACGCAGTTGCCGGAAAAGACACACCGTGGCGCGTACAATCCGTCAAGGGGAACTTCACGGACCGCTTGAAACGCAAAGCAGACCTTCTCATTGTCGCCAACGCGCTCAACGAACTTGACTGGTCCGGTAGAGTCGCCCGACCGCAGGCAGAAAAAATAACACGTCATCTGGTTAATTCCACCAGGGAAACTGGCCGCATCCTGCTGGTGGAAACCGGTGTTCGCCTCACCGGTCGTATCGTTTCAGAAATACGAAACCAAATGCTCACCGCAGGCTTCAACCCTATTGCTCCCTGCCCGCATGCGGAGGAGTGTCCCATGCCCGCCACCGGGCAAGGGGCCCCATGGTGTCACTTCAATTTTTCGGTCAAAGGTGCACCGCAGTGGCTCAACGCCCTGTCGTCCCAAGCCCGTCTGGAAAAGGACAGCGTCACCCTCAACTTCCTGTACCTCTCTCGCAAGGGAGGCAAGGATTGGGGAGCAGTCCGAACAATTTCCCAGCCTTTCAGGCTACATGGTGGGCAAGGCCAGTATGCCTGCTCACACAAAGGACTGACTCTCGTGGATTACAGCGACAAATATCGTCCCCTTTTCCCCGGCCAACTCATCGTACCCAATTGGCCGACCAAACCAAAAATCGACCACAAATCCAAAGCCATTATCCTCCCGTACAACAGTACGCCCCAAAAAGAATCATGAATATCATCGACCTTGGACTGATCGACTACAAGGAAGCAGAAGCGCTTCAGCTACAAACACTCACGGAAGTTATGGCCGGCGACAAAAAAAACACCGTATACCTCCTTGAGCACCCCAAGGTCATCACGCTGGGGCGGCAGGGAGGCGCGGAAAATCTGCATGTGGCCCCGGATTTTCTCGCTTCGCAAGGCATCATGCTGGCCCAGACAACACGCGGCGGCAACATCACCTGTCATTTTCCCGGTCAATTGGTTGCCTACCCCATCTGGCGGGTGGAAAAACGCCCCGGCGGCATGAAGAAATTCTTTCACGACATGGAAGAAGCCGTGATTCGCACCTGTGCCCATTTCGGCGTCAAAACCGTTCGACGGCCCGGACACCCCGGTGTATGGGTAGACGAAGCCCGAAAAATATGCTCAATGGGCATCGGTGTGAAACGATGGGTCACATATCACGGCCTCGCCCTCAACGTCGGGTACGATGTCAGCCTGTTTGACATGATCACCTTATGCGGTATTCAGGGAGCGACCCCCACCTCTCTCTCCATGGAGGCCGGTAAGAATATCGAGATGAAGGAAGTCAAAAATGTCTTTGCGCAAACATTCCGAAAAGCCTTTGCGGATTCCACCGTGGCTACGGATCAAGCTGCCGAAAACAAGTAACTTTTCCTGCACATCAGGACTGATTGACGACCTTGACCTCAACACGGTCTGCCAATCGGCCAGATGCCCGAACAAGTGGGAATGTTACTCGAAAAATAGAGCGACCTTTCTTATCATGGGCCGAATCTGCACCCGTAACTGCGCCTTTTGCAACATCACGCCCGGCAAGATGGAACCGCTCGATATCGGAGAACCAGCACGTGTGGCCGAAGCGGCAAAACGCCTTCAACTCAAGCACGTCGTCATCACCTCCGTCACCCGTGACGACCTTCCTGACGGCGGTTCGATGCATTTTGCCGCCACCATCAATGCCGTCAGGAACACCATGCCCACCTGCACCATAGAAGTCCTCATTCCCGATTTTCAAGGCAACCAGGACGCGCTGGAATCAGTGCTCCACGCCCAGCCGAACATCCTCAACCACAATTTGGAGACTGTCCCGGCCCTCTACAATACCATTCGGCCGCAGGCCGATTACAGGCAAAGCCTGACACTCTTGGCCCGAGCCAAAAAACTGGCTCCGCACATCCCTACCAAAAGCGGCATCATGGTCGGACTCGGTGAAACCGACGAACAGATCATGCCCGTCCTCGACGACCTTGCGGCCATTCAATGCGACATCGTCACCATCGGTCAGTATATGCAACCGTCCCGCCAGCACCCCATGGTCAAACGATATGTTGAGCCGGAAGTATTCGACCGGTACGCCGAAGCGGGAAGACAACGCGGCATCCCGCACATGTTCAGTGCCCCTCTTGTCCGCTCAAGCTACAATGCGGAACAATTCGTGTAACGGTGAATGACAGAGGGGAGTGCCTGTGTTCGACCACTAGGCGTTTCCCAACCAAGCGGACAGCCAGTCAGGGGAGCGGCATCCGCTTCTTACCCACTCGCCTCTTGGGCAAACATCTCAAAGCCTCTGCGTATATACGCGATGCCAGAGAGCACGGTCAACAGAGCGGCAATCCAGACGAGAATTTCCAGAAACATCGGCACTGCATACCCGAATGACCTGCTGATCATCACGAATATGACAAGAAAAATCTGTACGGTCGTGGTGAATTTACTGATCCAAATCGGTTGAATACGGCTACGGACGTCCACGCCCCCAAAATTGAGCACAGCCAGCCCGCCGACAATAATCGCGTCACGACTGACCACAAGAATGGCCAGCCATGCAGGGAGCCATCCCTTTACGGCCAGACAAATAAATGATGTTACCAGCAACGCCTTGTCCGCAAGGGGATCAAGCATGGTTCCCAACTGTGTGCGCTGATTCCATATACGGGCGAGAAACCCGTCAAGAGCGTCCGTCAGTCCGGCAATGGCGAATAGTATCCACGCCAAATTAAAATTTTCACTGATATAGGCCATAACAAAGACCGGGGTCAGTAAAATTCGGACAATCGTCAAGATGTTAGGGACAGTCCAAATCGCATCTCGCCCCATACTCCCCTACTCCTTGGCGTTTCTTAAAACCTGACAGGTCAAACCGCGTTGTGGCAGATAGGAGCGCAGTAGCGAGTCAAACCGTTCACCATCAATCAATTTTGCCTCCCACGTACCGCCAACACTCGACGGTTGCATACCGATCTCAAGCAGATGCACATCCGATACAGCAAAGTCCCAGCCCTTGAGCACACGGTCAAACTCCAGCACGGCATCAGGAGAAAACCAGCCGTTGACCGTCAGCGTATACACACCGGAATGGACCTGTACGGCCTCATCACGATTGAAATAGTGACTCCACAAAGTACACCAGACAACGGCCATATCTTCATGGGTATACGTCCACTGCTGGCCTTCCCAATCCAGACGGCCTCTAAAAGAAGACTTTGACGCTCTCTCAAGAGTGAACGACGGCTGTAAATCCGGGCCGTTTTGAATACCCGTCAATGTCATGAGGCCTTGCAGTTGCAACCTTTCCGTTTCATTCAAATCCATCGGCCCAATGACCGATGCGTCTAGCAACTGCAATGCCGTTTCAAACAACCCCATTGATTTAAGGGCGTTCCGAAGACTTTCTCTATTGACAACCACATCAAGAGCAAGATGGATGCCTTCCTGTGTGTTCTGAGAAGAAAGAACCTTATAGCCTTGAACAAAAGGCTTGGAATGATCAAGCAGGTATTGTTTAAGAGCCACAACACGCGCCTCGTCCAAGTCTTCCGGCAATATGGCTTTTGCATCGGAATGAACGGCCTGGGCAAACCCCTCGGCCATGGCTTTTTTCTGTAACGCCATGGGAGACAATCCGTTTTCCACAGGCAAGAACACCTGCACTTCGTCGGCAACAGCCACGCTGACGAAAGAACAAAGGGTCAGCAAAACCGCTAATACGACAAAACTCAAACCACGCATCCTACCGCTCCTCAACAGGCAGGTCGTTTCCAACCAGTGCACCATTGACATCCTGTTCATCCGATTTTCTCTCCGTCGAAGCAAGGACAATAACAACTCGACAGAACTCCGCGACGTCACCTGTCCGCATCACCTTGCCCACCATCTGCGCCATTGAAGTTGGAATAATCACATCCGTTCGCCACGAGCCATAGGCTTTGAGGGCACGGACTATCAACGGTCTGGAGCCGACCCTCTCACGGAGTTGTTCCGTATCCATAGTCGTAGCATAGGCGACAACACCTCTGTTGATGGCGTTTTCACGGCTGACGAGAAACGCACCATACGCCCCGACTCCATCCTGCCCGTAAATCACAGGAGCCAAGGCCGGGGTCAGGTCCAGCTCACGGGCATCAATGACAACACCGGTATAATCGGCAGTCTCAATGCCAACCTCTTCCGGACCAGTTTGCCGATAATTAAATTCTTGCTCCAAAGAAGTGGGTAGCCTTGGGGCAATACCGCTTTGGAATGGCATGGTTGTTGGCAATACCAGTTCCGCCAATTTACCACGGAACTGTTCCGACACGCGAACGTCTCCCCCTTCTCCAAAGCTCATTGGCCGCTTCAAAAGAGAATTTTGCACAAGCCCACGCACACGAGTCGCCAATTCCCTATTATCGGCAAGAAACGCCGAAACGGTTTGTTTGGCATCTATTCGCACGGACAAGATCACGTCAAGCAACTGCTTACGGGCAGCAGAGGCCGCTTTTCTGACCGCAAGCGGATTCAAGTGTACGTCCTCGCTTTCAGGCGTTCCCAAAGTTTGCGAAACGGCTATCTCACCATTTCCCCACCAAATGACAGCGTTGTCGTCAAAAGACTGGGCATACCCCTGAAACGCAGAAGAGACACAGGGGAACGCCAGCAAGATCAACGAACTTATAAGCACGGTTCTCAGAGACATTTGAAAATATATCCTTGAAGATCACCAATAATCAAACAGATGCGACAAAACTATTTGGCATGTATCGCGGTTATACAATTTCCGCAAGCAACTTGCCGCTCCTAAAGCAGGATGCTATCCTGACTGCAACGTTCAACGCAATGGAGTCAATAATGCTGATACACCTCATGCAACATGGAGCCTGCCTCCCCAAAGGACTCGATAAGCACCAGGCTTTGAGTCCGGTCGGCAAGGAACAGATCGTCAAATCGGCCAAAGCGGCACGGATTCTCGGACTACAATTTCAACTCATTGTGACAAGCCCCAAAGATCGCGCCCGACAAACCGCTGAAATAATGGCTCACTACATAGGCTATCCAGCTTCACGCATTGAAGTCAGTGACGTGGTAAAGGCCATGTCTCCTCCCCAGGACGCCCTGGAATATATTAAGGAATATGAAGGCCTCGACTCCATACTCGTCGTTGGTCACCTCCCGTCACTCGGACTCCTCGCCGCAAGTATGCTGACCAACTCTCAAGGCCTTGCCATCAACGTTGAAAACGGCGGGCTGATGCAATTGGCGTTGACTGACTTTAACAAAAAAGCCACGTTGAATTGGCATATTTCACCAGCACAACTCAGTCAAATCGTCAAAGATTGAGCAAGGGATTTCACAAAGACAAACTGCCCAACCAGTTCTCGACAAGATCAGCAATGGCCTCATTGTCACCCGGCTGAAACCAGGCAACATCCCTCTCCTTGCCAAACCATGTCAGTTGGCGTTTGGCGTATGCCCGGGTATTTTTCACCCATGCGTCATGCGCCTCCTTTAGCGTCATTTCTTCACGCAGATACATGAGCAATTCCGCGCACCCTATGCCCGTCCATCCCGGTGCTTCGGGGTTGCCATTCTTTTTCATGGCAGCCCGCGCTTCATCAAGAGCACCCTGCTCGATCATTCCATCGATGCGCTTTGCCAACCGTGGGCCAAGTTCGTTCAACGCAATTTTCAGCCCGATCTTCAAGGCAGTATACGGAGCCGGAATATGTTCTCCATGGGTATGCCACCATGTCATGGTTTTCCCGGTACCAAGATACACCTCGGCTGCGCGGGCATTGCGCTGCGTATCATTGGGATGAATCTTTACCGCATATTCAGGATCGGTTTCACACAGTTCCCGATGCAATGCCTGCGGCCCCTCTTCCCGGATTCGGTCCAAAACCGCAGCCCGGACCTCTGCCGGTATTTCGGGTATGGGAGCAATGCCACGCAACAGGGCTTTCAGATACATGCCAGTTCCACCGACCAAAATCGGTAAACGTCCAAGCTCCCGCACCGCTTCTATCTGCGTCACGGCCAATTCCACAAAACGGGCAGCCGTCATTTTCTCTTCTGTCGGCAAAAAACCGTACAATAGATGCGGACACGCCTCTTGCTCCCGGACATCGGGTTGCGCGGTAATGATCGGAAAATCCTCATACACCTGACGGGAATCAAAATTGATCACACTGGCAGGCGTTCGCTTTGAAACGGCAATGGCCGCAGCCGTCTTACCGGTTCCGGTAGGGCCAAGAAGACAAACAATCGGAGGAGCTGACACGGTAAATCTCATTCCCTTTATTCGCCTAAAGGAGTGTACTGCCCGGTCTCATGAAATATCCCGCCTGACAGGGATTCCAGCTAACGACAACCGAACGCAGTGCCATATTTGACCTGCAAGGCTTTGACCACCGGCCCTGGAACCAGACCACAGACATCGCCCCCGTACTTGGCAACTTCTTTTACTATCGTGGAGCTCAAATACATCCACTTGAAATCGGTCATCATGAAAACGGTCTCAATATCGTGTTCAAGTTTTCGATTCATGAGAGCCATCTGAAATTCATATTCAAAATCCGAAACGGCACGCAGGCCGCGCATGATAACACCGGCCCCCTTGTCTTCAACGTAATCGATCAACAACTCATTAAAAGACTCAACAATGAGATTTGCATCATCGGCAAAGACTTCTCTGGCAAGGGCCACACGCTCCTCCACAGAAAACAACGTCTTTTTGGGAGTACTCTCGGCAACGGCAAGAATAACGCCGTCAAAGACGCGCAACCCTCGCCGGACAAGGGAGACATGGCCCATGGTAAGAGGATCAAAGGTTCCCGGATATACAGCAATTTTCGGATTCAATTTTGCCATAGCAATATCCTTGTCTGACCGTATTCCCGGTCAGTAATCAGTTCCATTTCCGCGATAGAGCCTTCTTGCGGAGCCTGTATCGTCGTTTCAATCTCTGCCAAAACAAAGGCATTGTCGGCAATCCACCCATTGCAAATCGCCTTCTCAAGGGCAGGAACCAATAAATCCTTACCATAGGGAGGGTCAATAAAAATCAGATCAAACGGCACATCGGGCTTCTTTTCGAGCACGGCAAACACATCCCTGGCAACCACTTTTGCCTGTCCCTTTTCTACGCCAAGCTCCTTCAAATTCTGTCGAATGACCGTAGCCGCCTTATTGCTTTTTTCAATAAACCAGGCCTCCGTCGTGCCGCGACTGAGACATTCCATGGCCAAACTGCCGCTTCCTGCGAACATGTCAACAACACGGATTTCGTCAAAAGACACACCACGCGCTGACAGCATGGAAAAGATCGACTCACGCACCTTCATGGTTGCCGGACGGTATCCCGGCCCTTCCCATGTTTTCAGTCTGCGCCCCCTAAATTTGCCGCCAACGATACGCATGCACTACATCTCGGACACGAGCTCAATAATACTTCGATTGATCGCCAAAAGGCGGTCACGCAAGTCAGCCTGATCAACCCATGGCCGGTTTTCCACGTCCTTGATCCGTTGCCGAAGCTCCGAATACAGGTTATCGGAATCCTTGAGCAAAAAGTCCCAATCCACGTGAGGCCGGGCAACCGCCATATCCACGACCGGTTGCAATTCCACACCCGGCTCAAGTTCCAGTTCCTCCATATATTCAGGGATATGAACCTCAAAGCCAAAGCGTTCCGTTATAAGCTTGGCAAAGTCCTTTTGGGTCTCGGCTTCACCATGTACCAGTATAACTTTTACGGGCTTTCCCTGCATGGAACCGAGCCACGCCATCAGATCATCCTGTCCGGCATGGCCGGAAAAGGCGTTGATGGTAAAAATTTTGGCATTGACGGCGACATCTTCACCGAAAATACGTATTTTTTTTGAACCATTAACAATCTTGCGTCCCGGTGTTCCCACCCCTTGCCAGCCGACAAAGACGATACTGGCTCCCGGGCGCCATAAATTATGCCGCAAATGGTGCTTGATACGTCCGGCATTGGCCATGCCGCTTGCCGAGATCACGATAGCAGGCCCTTTGCGCGCATTGATCGCCTGAGACTGTTCCTTGGATTCCGTAAAATGCAGGTTCGGCAAATCAAGAGGGTGATTCCCTTTTCTAATAAATTCCTGCATTTGTTCGTCATAAAATTCAGGATGTTTGCGAAATATCTCCGTGGCACGAATGGCAAGAGGACTGTCCAGATAAACAGGCATGTCGTCGGGTAGCTTTCCCTGTTGCCGCAATAAAAATAATGAGTAAATAATTTGCTGGGATCGCTCTACGGCAAAGGCCGGTATCACGACCTTTTCTCCTTTGGAATAGCTGTAGTCGATAGCATCGGCCAACTCTTCCAGACTCCGCTCTTCATCGGAATGATTGCGATTGCCGTACGTGGATTCAATAAACACATAATCAGCGCATCCAACGTCATCCGGGTCTTCCACAATCAATTGTTCAGGACGGCCCAAATCACCCGAAAAAACCAATGTGGTGGACTTGCCATCTTCGACATACTCTACCTCAATAAAAGCCGAACCTAAAATATGTCCGGCATTTTTATATGTCACCTTGATACCGGGCGACGGCTCAAATGTCTTGCTGTAATCAACCGAAGTCAGTAACGGTATCGTATTTTCCGCATCCGCTATAGTGTAAAGAGATCGTACCGTCTGTACCCCGGTACGCATGCGCTTGCGGTTGGCCCACTCTGCTTCCATCTCCTGAATATGAGCACTATCAAGAAGCATTATTTCCAAAAGATCACGTGTGGGAGCGGTGCAGTAAATCGGATTTTTAAACCCTTTGGAAACCAGTGCTGGCAATAAACCGCTATGGTCGATATGGGCATGAGTAATCAATATAAAATCTATTTTCTTGGCATTATAATTATCAAAATTCCAATTTCGCTTTTCAATTTCCCTGTTCCCCTGATGCAGGCCGCAATCAAGGGCAAACCGCTTGTTACCACATTCAACAATAAAACAGGAACCGCTGACTGTTCGGGCTGCACCCATGAATGTAATTTTCATCAAAAATCCTCGTGACTCCCCTGACCGGAAAACAGACACAACAATCCACTTCCGAAAGGGAAAAAAACGGTGTATTGAAAAAGTTACGTGCATGAAACACGTTTCACGCACCTGGGTTTACATGCCTTATAAACGACTTTCAGGCAACCAATTACGACGAACCAATAAACTTATACCCCTGATAAGGAGTTACTCATGATACGCCATTCCAAACAATACCTCATCGATGACCTTTCCATGCAGGAATCTTGGCGACTCTTCAAAATCATGTCCGAGATCGTTGACGGCTTTGAAAACCTGTCCGAGATCGGCCCTGCCGTTTCCATGTTCGGTTCAGCCCGCGTCAAGCCAGAGGATGCCCTTTACCAAAGCACTGTCGAGCTTTCCAAGAAGCTTTCCGATGCCGGTTTTTCCATTATTACCGGCGGCGGTCCCGGACTGATGGAAGCCGGGAACAAAGGCGCATTTGAAAATGGCGGGGAATCCATTGGCCTGCACATCCACCTGCCCATGGAGCAACACAACAACACCTACCTGAACGTTCGGAGCGACTTCCGCTACTTTTTTGTCCGCAAACTCATGTTTGTCAAATACGCACTCGCCTACGTGGCTCTTCCCGGCGGGTACGGCACACTGGACGAACTGTCCGAAGCACTCGTCCTTATACAGACCCATCGCATCAAGCCCTTCCCTATTGTTCTGTTCGGCAGTGAATTTTGGGGAGGCCTGGTGGATTGGTTCCGAAAACAGATCGTCGCCAATGGATTTGCCCATAAAGAAGACCTCGACCTGTTCATCGTAACAGACGACCCAAACGAAGTCGTCAGCCACATCAAAAATCACGTCGTTATTTAATACGACGAACAGACAAAAGACTCGCCATGAGAATCGGGCACGGTAGGCGTTGATGCCACCGTGCCCGTTGCTTTCTCAAGAGAACCTACCACGCAATACGAATGTAGTCCTCACAATGCGGTATAATCATTGTGAGGAGTGACTCTTGAGTGGTTTTGGGGTATTGTTGAAGATTTATGGTGATTTCGTAATATAAATCACACATTCTCGCACACACGGAAATGTAAAAATAGCTTATTATTTAAAATAGATAAAATAAAAGTATTTTCGTTAGATGTATTCAATATCGGAAATGATCGTGCTCTTGACAATTGGTTGAACATGAGATTCATTATCGTTATCCGATTCAATTTATGCAGGGAGACATGGCAGTGGAGCAATCGGCTAACGCAATGATACCACCAGAGAAAGAATGCTCGGTGCAGTATATCAATAACGTCTATAGCATGCCGGGGTTGCAGCAGTGGGACATTATTCCCGGCGTGAATCTGTATATTTTGAATATTCAGCCGGATCAGATCATTGAGACTCAGGAAGAGCGTGAAGACAAGAAGGTCGCGTTCAATTTCACGTTGACCGGGAATGCCAAGGCCGTGACCTATAATGGCACTTCTGCATCCACTATAAATGTCCAGCCCGGTGCTGCCATTTCCCATTATGTTGCCGGAGGCATTGTTACGACTACAATCTTCGCCAACGAACCTGTACAAATGTTGAGTGTGGATTTGGATTTTTCATTTCTCGAATCCTTACTTGAAGAAGAGGATTGTTATCTGACTGAGCAAACATTATCTTCACCTGAAACCATGCTCAACTACCACTCGGTCATGTCTCCATTGCAAAAAATGATCGTGAACCTAATGCTTTCCTGTCCTATGAGAGGCGCGGCAGGCAAGCTCTTTTTGCAGAGCAAGGTGCTTGAATTGACATCATACCAACTGGCGGCCATGGCTATAGAAAAAACAGAGAAAGTCGCTCATACCAATACGGCACTCCCCGAAGTTGAGGCTGAAAAAATCCGGCATGCCAGAGAAATCCTGAAAAAGAATATGACCGATCCTCCCCTCCTGAGCGAACTGGCTGACATGACTGGCATCAACGTGAATAAGCTTAATAAAGGATTCCGAATCCTATACGGCAAAACCGCCTTCCGTTGTCTGCACGAAGATCGTATGGAATACGCTCACGCACTGCTCTCCCAGCGCAACCTCAACGTCAGCGAAGTTGCTTGGGAGGTGGGGTATACCAACGTTGGCCATTTCAGTGGAGCTTTTTTGAAACACTATGGGATCAAGCCCAAAACATTCCAACTCGAAATCGGAAAACAGTATTACGCCATCCCTTAGATAAAGCCGTCAACGGTCTTGAATTATACGAGTCTCCTTATGTAACAATAAAGATGCTCAATACATGCCCACAGGCGGCACGCCAATAATTCCATTCCAAGCTCAGTAGGCGTATTCGCCAAGACATCAACCCATAAAAATACTGTAGAGAGCTTTCATCGATACCACGCAAGAAGGCTACCGTTCAAGGCTACACAGAGTGCTCGTTAACTTGCCCAATATTTATAGCACCTCCATAATCTCTTTGCAGTAAAGCAACAGATGAGGGATTCTCAATAGCCAGCCCTCTTGAACGTTGTCATCAAGCGGCATCGTCAGATCCTTTTTATGCGCCTCCCCCCATCCTTTGGACCACAGATCGGTCATTTTAAGGTGGAGTCCGGCGTCCGAGGTTGAGCCTCCGAGGAGGCTGTTTGTCGTATCCG
>PDWI01010869.1_pt1 | contig 12077 bp, 9 predicted proteins | sample 1430891 | NCBI WGS metagenome assembly PDWI01 (sample SAMN01162508, study PRJNA174530) | Oral metagenome, whole genome shotgun sequencing project. | biome: Marine environment; feature: Marine mammal; material: Swab sample of the gingival sulcus; isolation source: swab sample of gingival sulcus...
GCCCTTTTGTACTTCGGCAGCACTCTGTTTGACCGATTTTTCGGTGTGCGATTTTGACGAACCAGTTGCACCACCGCAACCATCGCGCCCCGTTTTACCCCCCAACAAAATGACGACATCACCCTTTTGCGGTGTTTGTCTGACCACATTTTGAGCAGGACACGCGCCGACGACGCAACCGATTTCCATCCGTTTTGCGACGTAATTGTCGTGGTAAACTTCGGCCACTTGACCCGTTGCCAACCCAATTTGATTGCCATATGAAGAATAGCCGCGCGCTGCTTCAGTGGTAATTTTGCGCTGCGGCAATTTGCCCTTTAGCGTTTGGTCAAGCGGTGTATGCGGGTTGCCGCTACCGGTTACACGCATGGCCTGATAAACATAGGCCCTACCTGATAGCGGGTCTCTAATGGCACCACCTAAGCAAGTGGCAGCACCGCCAAATGGTTCGATTTCAGTTGGGTGATTGTGGGTTTCATTTTTAAACATCAACAGCCAGTTTTCGCGACCCTGATTGGTGTTAACTGGTATTTTTATGCTACATGCATTGATTTCTTCAGAGACATCTAAGTTGTCTAAGTCGCCCGTGCGCACGGCATCTTTTGCCGCTATCACCGCCAAATCCATTAAACTAATTGGCTTGTTTTTATCTTTATAGTTAGCTTGACGCACGGCTAAATAGCGCTGATAACTGTCTTTAATTGGCGCCAGTGCCATATCGTCAGCAAAGTTAATGTCGGTTAATTCGGTAAAAAACGTGGTATGGCGACAGTGGTCAGACCAATAGGTGTCAATTGCCTTCAGTTCGGTAATGGTTGGATTGCGCTTTTCTTGCTTAAAGTAATCTTGAATAAACAGCAAGTCTGCCATCTTCATGGCAAAGCCCTCGGCTTTAGCTAACGCTGCTAGTTCAGCTTGTGTCATTTCAATAAATTTATCGACTTGTTTAACTGCTGCTGGCAACGTGATATCGGCAATTAATTTGGTCGGCTTTTCGATGCTGATTTCAGTGGAGTCTACCGGATTGATTAAAAATGACTTTATCGCCTTAATTTGCTCAGTTGACAACTTGCCGGCGAGCAAATAGAGTTTTGATGATTTAACAGTTGGGCGTGTGCCACCGCTTAATATTTGAATACAGGCCTCTGCTGAATCGGCGCGTTGATCGAATTGCCCAGCCAAATAGGCGACGCCAAAGGCAGTTAAATCGGAGGCGAACTGAAAATCGTCAATATAGCTGTCATCAACATTGGGCTCTGATAGTATGGTGTTGACAACTGTCGGCAATATTGCCGCATCGACGCCGTCTATATCGTAGACGTTGACAATGCGTAGCCCAATTAATTCGGTAAAAGCCAATTGTTCATTAAATGCTTTTAATAGGGCCTTTGCCTCGACATCGAAACCTGGTTTTTTTTCTACAAAAATGCGATTCATGTTGGCTCCTTTTTATTAGTTAAATTCTGATAAATAAGCGGCGCCGATAATGCCAGCAGCGTCGTCAAGTGCTGATTGCACGATTTTGCCATATTGTATTTCTTTATTGAACATGCGCCGATTGACGGCCTCATTGAGTTTGTCTTCAAATAGTGGAAATGCCCGACTAACACCACCTGCCAAACAGACGGCTTTTGGTGCAAAGATATTATAGAGGTTGATAATGCCGACGGCTAGGTGTTCGCAAAACCAATTGACGGTTTCGAGCGCTTTATCGTCACCGCGTTGATAGCGCTTAAACACTTGGGCGGCATTGGCAACTGGGTCTACTTTTACTGTATCATTATAGTGCCTGACTATGGCGGTGGCTGACGCAAAGGTTTCAAGACAACCGATATTGCCACAATTACAGCGATAACCGTTTTCAGCAATGATGACATGACCAAATTCGGCACCACCACTTTGGCTGGTAACCAATTTGCCGGCGATAATAAAGCCGCTACCGACGCCTGTACCAAGTGTCAACAGTGCTGTGTTTTGAAGCCCTTTCATATTGCCAAATAGGGTTTCGGCAATACAAGCGGCATTGGCGTCATTGCCAATGCTAATTGGGCACTTAATCTGCTTAGCTAAAATGCTAAATTGACACAGCTGACATCGTCACCAATGCCGTCTGCCACAATACCCGGTACGCCGATGCCAACTTGCGTAATATCGTACTGTGCAGCATACTGTTGATAAATGTTAATCATTAAAGCGACGACATCGTCAAATAAATAATTTGGCAAAGCGCGCTGGTCACGTGCGACTAAATTGCCATTTTGATCGACGATGCCATATGCTAAATTGGTGCCACCTAAGTCTATTCCTAATCTCATCATACTCCCTCTTTATGTTGTTTTTTGCTTATAATATTATATTATCATATATCTAAAATTATACTTCAACCCGTTCGTCTGTTGCAGACTTTACATTAAGATGCGAGATTTCTCGACTTCGCTCGAAATGACAACGCTGGCAATCCCGAGATTTCTCGACTTCGCTCGAAATGACAATACCGGCAATCTAGAGATTTCTCGACTTCGCAGCAAAGCTGCTTCGCTCGAAATGACAAGCAATAGAATATTAATGAACTTGCCGTTTAAGCAGCATACAATACTGCCGCACTGTACAGGTTTGGCAGTCGGGTTTACGCGCCTTACACTGATAACGACCATGAAAGATTAAAACATGGTGCATTTTTGTCCAAAGTTTTTTGGGAATGCGCTTTTCTAAATCGCGCTCTGTCTTGGTTACATTGTCGCTATAGACCAAGCCCAAGCGATTAGACACGCGCTGTACATGCGTGTCAACCGCAATGGCAGGTATGCCAAAGGCATTTGAAACGACGACATTGGCCGTTTTAATGCCAACGCCCGGCATTTTAGTCAGTAGTACTTTGTCGGCGGGCACTTTGCCATTATAGTTATCAACCAGTATCTGGCAAGTTTTTCTAATGTTTTTGGCCTTATTTTTAAATAGACCACAGGGCTTTATAATGCGCTCTAATTCATCGTGATCAAGTGTATCAATTGCCGCCGGTTTATCTAATACGACAAATAACTCGCTGGTTACTTTGTTTACCCTAATATCGGTACACTGCGCCGATAATATGGTCGCTATTAACAACTGAAACGGGTTATTATAGTTTAATTCTGCCTTGGCGTGCGGATAAGTCGCCAGTAATATTCCGATAACAGCCACGCGTTCTTGTGCTGTCAATAAGCGTCGTCGCATAATTCTCCCATACTATATTAAGTGTAACTATTCAGTCGATTAGCCATCTCAACCAAAAAAACAGTGAAGTGGCGCAGCTCGCTTTTAAAAACCTGAAATTTCTCAATTTCGGCTTTGCCTTCACTCGAAATGACAACGTGATTATTAAAGCGCTATTGGTTTTTAAACACGAACATTTACCTAACTATTATAATACATTGTACGTTATTTGCAAATGCAAAAAACCTTCATCGTATAAATGAAGATTTTTTAGCTACTATTTCAAAAACTTTTGAAGGCTAAACATCATCATGAAGCCATTGCTCTTAATTTGGCGCTCAATTTTTTTAAAGTCTTTTTCTGTCATTGTTAAGGCGTCGCTGTAATCGTCGCTTAATTTGACAACTTGATCGGTTTCAGTTGACACCTTAAAGTAGCCATTGATACCAAATAGGCGTTCGTCATCGAACTTAATATCGAACTGGTCGACATTAACCTGATACCCTTTACCCTTTTCGATATCGGCATATGACCCATTAGCAGATACTTCGGCATTGATGACATCGTCGTCAGAAAGCAATTTAACTTGCCATTTATTTGATTTAAAATCACTATTCATTTCGTAACTAATTGTATCTGTTTCGGAATCAGATATGCTCAAGCTCAATGCAATACTGACATCAAATGTATCATTTGTCGTTGTACCGTTGCGTTCTAGCGTTATAATGGCATTTTCTTCACTGCTAGTAATTTTTAACTGCCCCGTCATGTTTTCGTCTAGAGTGGCACCGCCGCGCTTTTCAAGCTTGAACGTCGCCTCTAAATCGGCGTACTCATAGTCGCAATAAGTGCCAACGGCGCGATTTTGATCGTCAAGATAAATCGTAAAACTGGGGTCGGGACCATTAAAATTTGCGACCTTACTTTGCCATTCAGCCAGTGTTTTATCAATAAAGGCATAGTATTGTTCACGTGTTTCAATCGGTTGATCTTGTTCGCTTAACATAAATTTCAGATTTTCATAATACTGATCGAGTTGCTTACGCAAGCCCTCATCTTCTCTAATGGCATCGCGTAGTGCGCCAATAAACAACGCAATCGATTCTACTGTAACGGTACAATGATAGCCATCATAATTTTTTTGTTGACCACTGACGGTAAATTCTTTGGCGGGCATTTCTTCAATAATCCAACTACTTTTGAAATCTGTGAAGGCAGCTAACAACTTTTTAAAAGTGCCAAATTTAGTAATGATATCATTGACTTGCGTAATAAACAAGTCGTCATCTTCAGCTTGCAAACCCGTAAAAAAGCTGATAATTGCCATTTTATCATCGTCTGTAAATTCTGTTAGCAGCGGTGCTTTATTAACTTTTTCGGCAATGTCGCCCGAATAGTCAACGCCAATGATTTCATCAAACAGCTGTGGTATGGTTAACTGCAATAACTGTTCGTCACTGTAACCCTTGATTTCGAGCAATGTTTCATCGTCAAAGCCAACTGCACTGTTAAACGATGCCTTAAAACTAGCTTTTTTATCTGTCATCAGTTGCCAACTTATATTTAACGCCTTTAACATTTTGGCATCTGTACTATCTGTCTGGTCTGACAATACAATATTGTTTATCTTGCCGCTATATGTAGCGCCCTTGTCTTGAGTTTTCTTAACGACTTCAGATTGGCCCAAATATTTATCAAATAATGGGTTTGATTGGTACTCAAATAACGACACTACGCCATCAGCAACCCGGTCTGGCGGGTTCATACTGACGATTTTTAATTCGCCATCTGACGCGCCAATGCCAAAAATACCAAAATCAGAAAAGCCCTTTGTAGCCACATAAGCACCTAGCGTTGTTACGATAACGGCTATAATAACCAATATTGTTAATGTAGAGCCGCGACTGGCCTTAAGCTGTTTGTTATTATTCATGGTCCCTCCATTAAAGCGCTTTTTAAACATCAATACTATTATATTGCAGTCTGTTTGAAAAGAAAACCCTCGCATAGCGAGAAGCGAGGGTTTACACTACAATATTTTTTAAGCTGAATTAATTACTGGGCATAAAATACTTATCGAATTTTTCCCTTAATTTTTCGCTATTCATTTCAAATTCTTTTTCAACTGCTTCAAAGTCTTGCTCGGTCATTTTTAACAGGTCTGTGAATTGCGAACTAATTGGGGCAATTTCACCAACTTCTGTTGTCATTTTAATATTGCCACTAAAAGATATAAATGTCTTATCTTTTGATGCCAATTTAGCTTCTTCAAGATTTACCGTATAAGCTTTGCCCTTGACGATATCGCTAAACGTGCCATTGCTAGTGTATGTCACAAACTCGTCACCATCACCTGCGCACACGTTAAATAACCAAGTGTTGTCTTTAAAGTTTTCATTTGCTTTAGTGGTAAGCTCAAATACTTGTACATCGTCATTTAGTATCACTACGTTTATATCCATATTCGAGCTGACAATATTTGTTTTGCCTTGGCGATTGAAAACTAATTTGGCAGTTGAATCGCCATCTTTTAAGGTTAAAATTGCCTTCATGTTTTCAGCTAATGTAACGCCACCGTATTTTTCAATCAATAGCGACATTACATCGCCATACTTCTCGTACGGCATAAAAAAGCTAACCGCTCTATTTTGATTGTCAAGATACATTGTAAACTGTTGGTCTAAGCCATCTGAACGCCAGATGTCATTTGTTAACTCAGCCAATTTATACTCTATTTCCTCGTAAAATTCTTCTTTTGTTAATGTAGACTCGCCTCTTAAAATGGCGTAGGTTACCATTTCCTCATAGTACTCGTCGAGATCTTTTTTGAGTTCTTTGTCTTCTTGCGTGGCAAAGTATAGCTCTGCAAAAAAGTCTTCTGTTGCCTGTTTAGTAATGGTAATATCATAGCCATCACACACTTGCTGCGTGCCGTTAACTGTAAACGACTTGGCGTCAAGCGGCTTGATTTGCCAAGTATTTTGATACATTTTAAAGGCCTTGTCAATGCTCTTGTATTTTGAGATATTCGTCAAGAGGTCTTCTAATTTACTCGATTTTTTCTCAACGATATTATCTTTCATCACCTCAAGATAACTGCCGACGTATTGCAAGGCTTCAACAGCTGATTCTTGCATAATTGGCGAATTATTAAACTTTTGGGCAATGTCGCCAGAATAATCGATACCAAAAACTTTTTCACTTAACTGCGGTATTGAAAACTGTGCTTTGTTGATATTGGCAAAGGTCTTAAATGTCACCAAATCGTCTTTGTCAACCGCTAAATTCATCTTTAAAAACGAATTGAAAGGCGTTTCGCCATCGGCCATGAGCTGCCAATCAAAACGCATACCGCGCGGTATTTTAAAATCTAAATAATCTTCTAGCATTGGCATGTAAGGGTTGGCGAGTTGACCACTTAAGCTACCGCCTTTGTCTTGCAAGTGTTCAAATATTTCAGTTTCACCCAAATGCACGTCACGCAACGGATTTCTTTCGAATTTGAACACTGATAAAAAACCATCTAAAACGCGATCTTTGGGGTCTTTAGCAAGGCTTGACGCTACAAAAATTGAGGTCGGGCCATCAGCCGCACCGATCACAGCCTTTTTATTAGTACTGTCGTCATTAGATTGCGCAAATAAAGCAGAATTTGGCAAACTTAGCGACACCAGCATAACAGCTGCTAACAGTAAAGCCAAGGCGCTGTAACCGCCCTTTTTAGTTGTTTTCAAAAAATTCTTCATTGTAAATCTCCTTTTAGTTTTTCTATTTTTGCCACTTAAGAATCATATCTTTAGCAGCTTTTACTTCGTCTATTCTACCGACCGCAGTATCATGCGGCGCCGTGCGCAGCAATTCGGGATTTTCTGCCGCTTCTTGCTTAATTTTAAGCATGACATCAATAAAGTGGTCAAGCGTCTGCAATGATTCGGTCTCAGTTGGCTCAATCATTATTGCCTCTTTAATAATCAACGGGAAATAAACCGTTGGTGGATGCAATTTATAGTCGAGTAGTCGCTTGGCAATGTCAAGCGTTGAAACCGTTGCTAAATCTTTACTGATACCGCCGAGCACAAATTCGTGTTTACACACTCTGTCGATTGGCAAATAGTAGTGGTCTTTTAACGATGCCATCAAATAGTTGGCGTTTAGTACAGCCACCTCAGAAGCACGCGTTAAGCCCTCTGCACCCATTGTTTTAATGTAGGTATAGGCGCGCACTAACATGCCAAAATTGCCGTAAAAACCTTTGACTTTACCAATTGTATCGGGTTTATCGTAATTGAGAACATACTTGCCCTCTGCCGTCTTTTCGATTATTGGCACCGGCAAAAATGGTATTAGGTCTTTTCTTACGCCAACTGGCCCTGAACCTGGGCCACCGCCACCGTGCGGTGTTGAGAATGTCTTATGTAAGTTGTAGTGTAAGACATCAAAGCCCATATCGCCCGGTCGAGCTTTGCCCATAACGGCATTCATATTGGCACCATCGTAATAGAGTAAGCCACCTGCTTCGTGTACCAAATCGGCCACTTCTTTAATGTTGGTTTCAAATAAACCCAAGGTTGAAGGATTGGTTAACATTAAGCCGGCAACTTCATCACTAAGTACTGCTTTTAAGGCCTCTAAATCGATACTGCCATCTTTTTTAGAGGCAATTTCAACGATTTCAAGCCCTGCCACATAGGCCGATGACGGGTTTGTACCATGTGCTGAATCGGGCACAATAATCTTGGTGCGCTTTAAATCGCCACGCTTTTCGTGATAGGCCTTGATGATTAACAGGCCAGTAAATTCACCATGTGCACCAGCGGCTGGTTGTAAGGTCATTGTTTCAAGGCCGGCAATTTCAGCTAACATCTCTTGCAGTTCGTACATTAATGCCAATGCGCCCTGCACTTGCTCAACTGGTTGATAGGGGTGCAAGTTTTTGAAGCCATCAAGCGCTGCCATATTTTCGTTGATTTTCGGATTGTACTTCATTGTACAAGAACCAAGTGGGTAAAAACCGGCATCTAAACCGTAATTTAGCATTGACAAGTTGGTATAATGGCGCACCACGTCAATTTCACTGACTTCTGGCAGTATGGTTTCCATTTGCTTTTGCAACTCGGCCGGAATAGCATTGTCCAAGTACTTGGCATCGACGTCGAGTTCCGGCAATTTGTACGCCACGCGGTCGGTGCTTGATAATTCGAATATTAGTTTATCATAAGCCATTATAAAATCACCTCCAATGCAGCGACAAAGTCATCAATTTCAGCTTTTGTGCGTTTTTCGGTAACTGCCACTAACATGGCATTGCCATATTCCGGGTACTCTTTTGATAAATCGTAACCGCCCAAGATGCCCTTTTCGGCCAGTGCCTGATTGACCTCGGCAACCGGTTTGTTTAAAACTATCATAAATTCTTTAAAGAACGGTGCTTCAAATGGCGTTGAAACATTGCCAAGCGCCGTTAGTTTTTCAAAGGCATAGTGCGACTTGGCGATACACTGCTCAGCAACTTCGCGTTGTCCTTTTTTACCAAGTGTTGCCAAGTAAATGGTTGCTCTAACGGCAAGTAAGCCTTGATTTGAGCAAATATTAGAAGTCGCTTTGTAGCGTCTAATATGCTGTTCACGCGCCTGTAACGTCAACACAAAGGCGCGATTGCCGTCGTGATCAGCCGACTGCCCAACAATTCTACCGGGCATTTTACGGGCCAATTTTTCTGATGCGGCTATAAAGCCCAAATAGGGGCCGCCATAGCTCATATAATTGCCCAGCGCTTGGCCCTCGCCAACGACAATGTCGGCGCCAACTTCACCTGGCGTCTTTAGATAACCAAGCGATATTGGGTCAACGCTCATAATAAAGTGCGCTTTTGTCTTGTGAATCGCCTTTTCTAATGCTTCAGCATCTTCAACAACGCCTAAGAAATTAGGTGATTGTACAATAACTGCTGCCACATTTGCTGCTAGGTTTTCTTCTAACGCTACAGCTGAAGTACGGCCGTCTTCAAGTGGCAATTCAACCACTTTATAACCGCGATACTTACAGTAAGTTTCAAGCACTTTGCGACTTTCTGGGTGAACGCCCTTTGAAACTAGAATTGTATCACTTTTACGCACGGCACTTAACGCCATTAGGGCAGCTTCAGTAACTGCCGTCTGCACATCGTATAACGACGCATTGGCAATGCCCATGCCGGTAATATTTGAAATCATTGTCTGATACTCAAATATAGCGCGCAACGTCCCCTGCGATATTTCCGGCTGGTAAGGTGTATACGATGTGTAGAATTCAGAGCGTGACGACAAATGGTCAACAATGCTTGGAATATAATGATCATAGGCACCAGCACCTAAAAAGCTGGTCATCTCATCGGCACTGACATTGCGTTTTGCCAAGCCTGAAACCAATCTTGTAACTTCTAGTTCAGACTTTGGCGCTTCGAGATTAAGCCTGTCATTAAAGCGAATTTTTTCAGGGATATCGCTAAACAGCGCATCAATCGAGTCAACGCCAATCACGTCGAGCATCTTTTTCTCGTCGTGCTTATTATTGGGAATATAAGTTAACATTATTCCTCCTCTTTACAAAATTGTTCGTAAGCCTCCGCATTCATTAATTTTTCAAGTTCTGAATCTTCATCAAAATCAATTTTTACAATCCAATTAGCATAGGCATCTTCGTTCAAAAGACCGGGCTCATCTTCAAGTTCTTCATTGACTTCAATAATTTTACCACCGATTGGCATATAGGCATCTGATGCCGCTTTAACCGATTCAATGACAGCAAATTCGTCAGCTGCTTCAAAAACTTCATCAACTTCTGGTAATTCAACATAGACGATATCACCTAATGCGTGTTGCGCAAAATCGGTAATGCCAATTGTTGCAACATTGCCTTCAACACTTACCCACTCGTGATCTTCTGTGTAGTATAAATCTTTTTTTACTTCCATAACTTCCTCCCTAAGACTTAAATAAGTTTTGGTAACTATTTAGCCTCGTTGTCATTTCGAGTTAAAGCGAAGCTGTAACCGAAAAAGCTCGGCTTCAGACGCGCTCTACACATGGTCGAGATGACAGCATAACGTCTATTGCGACTAAGTAGTTACAAGTATTGTTTATACTCAATAAAGTAACACATTAACTAATATCATTCAATACAATTATTATTTTTTATAGCTTTTCTGATAGAAGCGCTTTTTAACGACTTTGGCGCGCTTTGTCTTCTTGCGAATTTGAATTTCAATTGTATCGTCTAACGCCGTCAAACCATTTTCAACCATTGCCAGGCCAACTGTACGACCGGTCGACGGTGAAAAATAACCCGTTGTCACTTCGCCAATCACTTTGCCATCTAAAAGTACATCGTAACCGTGACGCGGAATGCCCTTATCGAGCATTTCAAAACCAATTAACTTCTTTTTTAAGCCATTTGTCTTCTGGTCAACAAGTGCGGCCTTGCCCATAAAGTCGTCACCATCCAATTTGACAAAAAAGCCTAAACCCGCTTCTAATGGTGAAATGTCAGCCGACAACTCGTTGCCGTAAAGCGGTAGTGCAACTTCAAAGCGCAGGGTGTCGCGGCAACCCAAACCAGTTGGTTTGAGGCCATCTGCTGCACCTGCCTCCATTAAAGCGTTCCAAATTTCGACAATGTCATCAGGCTTGGCGTACACTTCGAAACCGTCTTCACCAGTGTAACCAGTTCTTGAAACCAAACATTTTTTGCCAGCAACAGTAACATCGCGCTTGCAATAGAAAAAGGCAATCTCTTTTAAATTGTCGGCGCAGACTTTCTGTAAAATAGCTTCGGCATTAGGGCCTTGAATAGCGACTTCTGCCGTCGTATCAGATAAATTGGTAGCGACGACATCGAATGATTTTGCCAAATCAACAACCCACTGATAATCTTTGTCGATATTTGAGGCATTGACAACCAAATAAAAATGATCAGCCGCAAAGCGATAAACCAATAAATCATCAACTGTGCCACCGTTTTCGTAGCACATGTGTGTATAGAGTACTTGGTTGTCGACTAGGCTTGTTACATCATTGGCAACTAAATAATTTGTAAAAGCCAAAGCATCTTTGCCCGTTATTTCAATTTCGCCCATATGCGAAACGTCAAAAATTCCGGCTTGCTGTCGAACGGCATTGTGCTCGTCAACCAACCCGGTGTATTCGATTGGCATTTCCCAACCGGCAAATGGTACCATTTTTGCCCCTGCTTTAACGTGCACATCGTAAAGCGGGGTGCGTTTTAGATTGTCCATAGCTATCTCCTTACTTGTATTATTCTCCCTATCACAATAATACCTCATAATAAACGTTTTATTCAGTACAAAATATAAAAATTGTGAAAAAAATTGAAAGCCGAAAGCGCCTTGTTTCAATAGCCATTATGAGCATTGGCATAGTTGATAACGACTGCTCTTTTGTTATTTTATTTACCATGATTATAACCCAATGTGATAAATAAAAAACTTGCGACGCAGCAGATTGCAAGCAATTTGCCTTGGCTGTCGAGGATGATTAAATTGGGCTGTAACGCAACCGCCTTGCGCTACAGCCCTATCAGTTTACTTTAACATTAACTTGATTTCAGAAAGTGTTTTTTTATCAATTCCCGTATACGTCATTATTTGTTCATCGCTTAAAGTGCCGAGCGCTAACATATTTCTAATAATCTCTGCTTTACCTTCTGCTAATCCTTTAGCTCTAGCTTCAGCTGCGGCACGATGACGCTCTGCAACAACGCGTTCCGCCTCTTTTTTTATGTTCTTAAATGCACCCAAATCCATATCACCCTTTATTACCACTTGCATCGCTTGTTTCATGCTTTCCACCTCCACTTCCGTCAGTTTTATATATTCTGTATAGTTGTCA
>PDWI01008499.1_pt1 | contig 12075 bp, 8 predicted proteins | sample 1430891 | NCBI WGS metagenome assembly PDWI01 (sample SAMN01162508, study PRJNA174530) | Oral metagenome, whole genome shotgun sequencing project. | biome: Marine environment; feature: Marine mammal; material: Swab sample of the gingival sulcus; isolation source: swab sample of gingival sulcus...
AATTACCGAAGATAAATTGCTAAAAGCCAGAGGCTAACGGCTAAAAGCTTCAGGTTTTTATGCTAAAAAAAGTATTGCTTTTTATAAACTTTCGGATGCTAGTGAGAAATTATAAAAATTGAATAAGTCTTGTTTCCTTATTTTTTTTTAATTCGTCAAACTTCCGTCTTTATTTTTTAATTCGTCAATCGAAAATCTAAATTCGTCAATCTTAGGTGTCTTCTGTCTTTATTTCTAGCAAGGGGCACAATCGGGAGGCTCTATCTAGCGGAGGTAAAACCACAAACCTTTGCGTTTGTTGCGGTTAGATTATTTTTTTAATTTTTATTATTAATTACCCCTTGGGCTGTGCACCCAAACTCCATTTACTTCTTTTTCTACAGTTAAATAAGTGTTTGGAGCTATTATTCAACAAAAAATATGGTTTTGTTGAAATTGACTATTTTTTTGTTTTCGAATAAAGATAGTGCTATCTTTTTATTTGTATTATCGGTCAGGAGTTCTGAATTTATTTGGCATTTAGGCAAAAAAAAGAGTATTTTTTTTATCAAAAAACACTCTTTTATCTTTATATTATTTATTGTGAGCTATTTTGTAATAGCAGCAATTCCGGGTAATACTTTCCCTTCTAGGAATTCTAAAGAAGCACCACCTCCTGTTGAGATATGGCTCATTTTGTCAGCAAGACCGCTTTTGTTAACAGCGCTAACAGAGTCACCTCCACCAATTATAGAAACAGCGTCAGCATCAGCAACACCCTGACAAACACCAAATGTACCTTTAGCAAAGTTAGGCATTTCGAAACAACCCATAGGACCATTCCAAACAATAGTTTTTGCTTTGGCAATTTCGGCATTATAAAGTTCAATTGTTTTAGGACCGATATCTAAAGCCATTCTTCCTTCGGGAATTTCCACACCTACAACTTTGATGTCGGCATCATTGTCAAATTTATCAGCAGCTAAGTTGTCAATAGGTAATAAGAAATTAACACCTTTGTTTTTAGCGCTTTCTAAGATATCTTTAGCGGTTTCAATTAAGTCTTCTTCAACTAAAGAGTTACCAATAGAGTGACCTTGAGCTTTTAAGAAAGTGTATGACATTCCACCACCAATTAAAATGGTATCTACTTTCTCAATTAAAGATTTAAGAACCTCTAATTTACCTGAAACTTTAGCACCACCAACGATAGCAACAAATGGTTTTTCAGGATTAGCTATAGTGTCACCTAAAAATTTAATTTCTTTTTCCATTAAGAATCCCGGCATTTTTTCATCTACAAAGTTAGCTATTATAGCAGTAGAGGCATGAGCTCTGTGAGCAGTACCGAAAGCATCGTTAATGTATACATCAGCTAATGAAGCTAATTCTTTAGCAAAAGCCTCATCACCTTTCTTTTCTTCGCTGTGGAATCTTAAGTTTTCAAGTAATAAAACTTCTCCGCTCTTAAGTTCAGAAGCCATTTTTTGAGCTTCTTCACCTATACAGTCCGAAGCCATTTTTACTTTTGTCTTTAATAATTCAGATAGATGAGATACTAAATGTTTCAAAGAAAATTTTTCATCGTATCCACCTTTAGGTCTTCCTAAGTGCGACATTAATATTACAGCTCCTCCGGAAGTTAATACTTTGTTAATTGTAGGTAGAGCGGCTCTAATACGAGTGTCGTCAGTAATCTCAAATTTGTCGTTTAAAGGCACATTAAAATCAACTCTGATTATAGCCTTTTTTCCTGTAAAATTGTAAGTTTCAATTGCAGGCATTATATTATATTTTAAATTAGAAAAAATGCTTATTACGAATTTTCTCGTAAAAGTTGTGCAAAGATAGTAAAACTATTTACTTTGTAAAAAAAAAGTATTGTTTTATTGTATAAACACCATATAATATTACTACATTTGCCTAATATGAATTTTAGAATAATAAATCATTATAATATAAAATAATTATGTTAGTATCAGAAAGATTAGCAAATGTAAATGAATCTGCAACTTTGGCAATGTCGTCAAAGAGTAGAGAATTACAAGCAAAAGGAGTTGATGTTATTAATTTAAGTATAGGTCAACCGGATTTTAATACTCCCGAGCATATTAAAAAGGCGGGAAAAAGAGCTATTGATGAAAATTATACAGGTTATCCTCCTGTGCCCGGATATCCTGCTTTACGCGAAGCAGTGTGTAATAAATTTAAACGTGATAATGGTTTAGATTATAAACCATCGCAGATTATTGTGTCAAACGGAGCTAAACAATCTATTGCTAATTTGGTGTTGAGCTTTGTTGGTCCCGGTGACGAAGTTATTATTCCTGCCCCTTATTGGGTTAGTTATGTTGAGATAGTTAATTTATCGCAGGCTACTAATGTAATTATTAGTGCGGGTATTGAAACTGATTTTAAAATTACTCCTGAGCAATTGGAAAATGCTATTACAGAAAAAACTAAAATGTTTATTTTTAGTTCTCCAAGTAATCCAACAGGAAGTGTTTACACAAAGTCCGAATTAAAAGCTTTAGCTGATGTATTTGTAAAATATCCTAATATAATTATTGTGTCGGATGAGATTTATGAGTTGATTTCTTATACCGGAAAGTCACATGAGAGTATTGCTCAGTTTGATAATATAAAAGATAGAGTAGTTATAGTTAACGGAGTGTCGAAAGGTTATGCAATGACAGGTTGGCGCATTGGTTATATAGCAGCTCCTCAGGCTATTGCCGATGCATGTAATAAAATGCAAGGGCAGTTTACATCGGGAGCAGGTTCTATTTCACAAATGGCTTCGGTGGCAGCACTTAACGAAACACAAGAGCCTTCGGTTGAGATGACTAAATCTTTTTTGAGAAGACGTGATTTAGTAGTTAAATTAGCTAAAGAAATTCCGGGATTTAAAATAAATGAACCTAAAGGTGCTTTTTATTTATTCCCTGAGATAGATAGCTATTTTGGTAAATCATACGGAGAATATACAATTAATAATGCTGATGATTTAGCTATGTATTTATTGAATGAAGCACATGTGGCAGCTGTATCGGGTAGAGCTTTTGGAAGTCCTAAGTGTATTCGTTTTTCGTATGCCACTTCCGATGAAAAACTTATTGAGGCTTTTGCTAGAATAAAAAAAGCATTGAGTAAATTTTAAAAATTTTATGTTTTTATTAATAATAAAGAGGGTGTCCCAAAAGTACAAGAAAAAATATTATTATTTTTTAGATGATTAGACCTCAGGGGGATTCAAAACCCCTGAGGTATTTTGTTTAATATATTTATTATATTTTATTTTTTTTAGACAGCTTCTTTAAACTTAATTATACATTAGAATTTAGTATTCAAATTAAAATAAAATGTAAACTTAGTATCACTTATAAATTAATGCAATGCATTGTTTTAAATAAATTTAAGAGCTAAATATTTTTATTTGCTTAAACTAAATATGTCATGTAATTCTTTATTACTTAAGTTTCCTATCCAATTTTCACCTGTAGCTACTGTCATTTGAGCAAGAGCTTTCTTTTTATTAATCATTTCGTTGATTTTTTCTTCAAAAGTATTTCCGGTTATAAAACGATGTACCATTACATTATTTTTTTGACCAATACGATAAGCTCTGTCAGTAGCTTGAGCTTCCACAGCCGGATTCCACCATAAGTCGTAATGAATAACATGACTTGCAGCTGTAAGATTAAGACCTGTTCCGGCAGCTTTAAGCGAAAGAATAAATATTCTATCGGCATGGTTATTTTGAAAACGCTCTACCATGTTTGTACGTTCTTTGATAGAACAACCTCCATGATAATAAAGGGGTTCTATATTATATCTTTCTTGTATAAAATGTTTAATTAATTTCCCCATTTCTGTAAATTGAGTAAAGATAAGAACTTTTTCGCTGTTTTCGTTTATGCTGTCAAGTTTGTCGAATAATAAATCCATTTTGCCGCTTAATGAGGCATCCATTCTTCCGTTTTTCAAGAATTGTGTAGGATGATTACATATTTGTTTTAAAGCTAAAATCATTTGTAAAATAAGACCTTGACGAACAAAAAGTTTTTGTTTACTGTCGGTAGGGGCTTGTTCTATAACTTCCATAGCTTCTATTAAAGTACTTTGATAAAGAGAGGCTTGTTCTTTATTGAGAGATGCAATGCTGTCTATTTCAATTTTTTCAGGTAAATCAGATATGATTTTTTTATCGGTTTTCAATCTTCGCATAAGGAATGGAGAAGTAACAATTTTAAACTTTTCCGCCATTTTTTTATCATTAAGTTGTTCGATAGGGTTTGCATAAGTGTCTGAAAATTCTTTTAAATTGCCAAGAAACCCTCTGTTGCTATAATCCATAATACTCCAAAACTCACTAAGGCGATTTTCTACAGGAGTACCACTCATAGCTATAAAAGTATCTGCTTTTATAGATTTTATAGCTTTAGTTTGTGCAGTGCGTGGATTTTTAATATTTTGAGCTTCATCAATAATTACAGCTTGCCATTTTTTCTTTTTTAGTAAATTGCTATCACCACGTGCAATTCCGTAAGATGTTAATAAAATATCAAATTCATTTAATTTTTTCAAGTTTCGTTGTGAACCATGATAAACTTCAGTTTGTAAATTAGGTGCAAATTTTTGTATTTCAGCTTGCCAATTTGTAAGTAATCCTGTAGGAGCCACAACTAAAGCTTTTTTATTTTTTAATAATCCTTCTTCTTTAAATTTAAGCAAAGTAGTTATTACTTGTAATGTTTTACCTAAACCCATATCATCTGCCAATACAGAACCAAAACCAATTTTTGCATTTCTATAAATCCACGAGAAACCTCGTTTTTGGTAAGGGCGCAGTTGAGCATTTAAGTTTTTAGGTAAATCAATTGTTTTGTAATTTTTAAGTTTGTTTATTAACCCTTTTACTTCGTCGGTTAATGCAACAGCGGCTCCTTTGTATTCTCCGGATAATGCAGTACGAAGCATTTCAAAAGCTGAGAGTTCTTTTGTTTGATGAAAATGTTTATATAATTTTTGAAGTTCTTCTTGTTTTACATATATATAATTACTCTTGTATTTAATAAGTCCACGCGAATTTGAAAGAAGTTTTTTAAATTCATCTTCGCCCATAACAGTATTGCCAATAGCAACTTGCCATTCGAAACTCATAAGGTCGTTTAGTTTTAAGAAACCAGATGAAGTATCTTCGGCTTTTATTTTAACGCTGGCTTTAGGTCTTAGAATTTCTTGTAACGATTTTGGTAAAAGAACATCAATGTTGAGTAAACGAATAGCCGGCACCAGTTGCATTAAGAAAGGAGTAAATGTTTCTAAATCCATAACTATTTTTTTATCTCCTGAAGAGTTTAGATAGTTATCAAGTCCTTCTATAAAGCCACTTAGTTGCGAAACAGTTTGAAGTATTTCAAAACGTACATCTTTGAATTTATTTGATTTTAGAATTTCTTGTAAAGAATATGGTAATTTATTATTATCTTCGGAATCTTTTATTTGAATATTCAGTTTAAAAGTGTTGGTTGTTAAATCTTCGACTACAACAATCATAGGTTTAAAACGTCCTTGTGTAATATAGAATTTTTGAAGCCAACTCATAATACCACCCGACAGTTCTTTTTCGCCCGGATTACTAAATGAATATGAAACCGATTTAAAAAATAAACTCTCAAAAATATTTTCATCAACTTTGTAACTTGTTAGTTGTACTATTTCGGTGATAAATAAAGATAAAAGATTTATAGCTTTATCTTTACTTATTTTTCGTTTTCGTTTTTCTTCCTGCCATATAAAAATATCGGGAGGAAGCATTGTTTCCAATTCATCAACTAATTTTCTTACATCTTCACTTAACATAGCCGGTAGCCAACGAATAATAAAGTTTTTACCCGGTATTTGTACTATTTGAGGGATAATAGCTCCATTAGCTATCAGCTGTAGAGCAAAATGAAGAACCGTATGAAGTGAAGCTGTAGATGGCTGATAATCAATGGTTCTGGAGCTTTGTATTTGAGATAGTCCTCTTAAAAAATCACCGATAGAGTAAGGTTCTTTGTTAATTAATACTCTGGCTTTAAAGTTATTATCTAAAATTAAAGTGTTTTTGGAATGATAGTTTATCTTTGTGTTTTCAGAATAAGCATTTTCAAAGAAATCCGCTAAACTGATTTTACCTTTTGCCGCTTTTTGTACATTTTTTACAATACGTTTAAGGTGATTACGATATTTTTCTCTAAAATCGGCTTTTGAAGATGTGTAAAAAGCAGGGTAGGGTGATAATAAAGAAACTAAATCTTCGTTTATGGGATTTAATTCTGTAAATGATAATTTTTTATATGCATCTTCCGGATTATAATCTTTTATGGTATTTCCTCGTTCAAAATATAACTTTTTAAGTTGAGGAATAGCAATATTGGTTTTTTTAATAATAATTCCACGTTTGTTTAATTCATTTATTAAATCAACATTATGTAATGAGAAAACAAGGAATGGATTGTTGTCAATTTCTGCTGAGATTTTATAAATAACCGAAGCTAAATGTTTGCAAGGTACTGCCCAATCGGGACAAGAACAGTTCATTTTTAAATCGCTCCATTGTTTTGGAAAAACTTTAAGTCCAAATTGTTCCGCTAAAGATAAAACATTCGGGTCGAGTTCTCTATTTAGCATTTTAGAAATAATGGATGGGCGACAACTTAATTCTTCGATAAAATTACTAAGCTCAGGGTCGAAAAAAGGTGGCATTATAATATCAATATTATAAGGTCTGGAACGAGTGCCTTGTACTTTTGCCGAAATTCTATTATCTTTTATGCTTATTTTTTTTACAGCTCCTTTGTTTGCATAACTTGCACCTCTGGGTAAACGATTACTGTAATCAATATTATTAAGTGAATTTAACCATTGTTGTCCCCACCATGTTTTTCCGAAGTTTGACATAACTTATTTTATTTTGAATTGTTGTTTCTTTTTCTTAGTGAAATAATAAATTAAACTTGTACAAAAATAATAAAAATATTAAATATACATCAAAAGATTTATTCCGAAATAGCGATAGATTATAAGTGATGAGTGATGAGTGATGAGCGATGAGCGATAGGTGATAAGCGATGGGTGATGAATGATGAGTGATGGATGATAAGTGATGGGTGATGAGTGCAGCCGCTAAATTATCAAAAAAGTTTAAATAACTTCATACTTGTTTGCACTTTCTAATTTCAGAAGTTGTTTTTTTACATTTAAGCCGCCTCCGTAACCATCTAATTCTCCGTCTGATGCAATAATTTTATGGCAAGGAATTATAACAGCTAAAGCATTTGCTCCGTTGGCTGATGCTACTGCCATAACGGCTTTGGGATTATCAATTCGTTTTGCCAAATCTAAATATGATGCTGTTTTCCCGTAGGGAACATTTAAAAGTTCTGTCCAAACTTGTTTTTGAAAATCACTGTCTGCCATTATGATAGGAATGTCAAATGCTTTTCTTTTCCCTTGCAAATACTCGTCAATTTGCCTCTTTACTGCTTTAATTAAGGTGTCTTCTTTCTCTACAAAATCAGCATTCAAATGTTTTTTTATTCTGTTATCAACGGTGTTTCTTATTTTTCGATAGCGAAAATCTAAAATGCAGATTTTCCCCTTAAAAGAGGCAATAACAAGCTCCCCTATTGTTTTTTTTGTAATATGATTTATTGATTATTTTTTTCATATTCACTTTTTAATATGCTGTATAGTGCTACATCTTCATATTTATTATTTTTTAAATAGTTTTCTCTTAATTCTCCCTCTTTTTGCATGCCTATTTTTTGTAATACTCTTCCTGATGCGGGGTTGAATAAAAAATGTGTTGCAAGTATTTTGTTTAGCTTTAATTCTTCAAAGCCGTATTGTATAACCCTCTTTGCCGCTTCACTTGCAAAGCCGTTATTTCTAAATGATTTGCCAATCCAATATCCTAACTCTGCTTTGTTGTTTGCCTTATCTATACCTAATGATACTCCACCTATAAACTCATCAGTTTCTATATTATAAATGGCAAACGCATAACGACTTTCATTCTTAAAACCCTCAATATGCATATTTATCCAACTAACAGCATCCTCATCGCTGTATGGATAGGAAAAATTCAATGTATTGTTAGCTATTTCTTTATCGCTTGCCTGCTTAACTATTTCGGGTATACATTTTACTTCTATTCTTCCTAATCTAAGTTGTTTTGTAAATAACTCGGGGAATTTTTTCATTTGGTTATTTTTTATTAGTGATTAGTGATAATGATTTGGGCAATTATATTTTCTATGAGGGTATTTAAAAAGTTTTTATTTTGTATAAAAACCAAAAATCTAAATTGTTAAATTATTAAACCTGACAAGTTTTATAAACTCGTCAGGTTTTTTAATATGTTTTCGATAATTTCTTAATTTGAGGATATCTTCTTTTTTTATTTTTAAAAGTTCTAAATCTTGTTTTTGAAGATTATTCAAATTTATTATCGAATAATTTATTTTTAAGATAAATATTTTTAGAACTCTGCATTTTTAGGAGTTCTTGGGAAAGGAATGACATCTCGAATATTTCCCATTCCCGTAACAAATAGCATTAGACGTTCAAAACCTAATCCAAAGCCGCTATGAGGTACAGAACCGAATTTTCTGGTATCTAAATACCAGCTCATTTCTTCTTCGGGCATATTTAATGCTCTCATTCGTTCCAATAGTTTTTCGTAACTTTCTTCACGTTGCGAACCTCCTATTATTTCACCTATTTGAGGGAATAAAACATCCATTGCTTTTACGGTTTTGCCATCTTCGCTTTGTTTCATATAGAAAGCTTTAATCGACATAGGATAGTCTGTTAATATTACAGGCTTTTTAAAGTGTTTTTCAACTAAATATCTTTCATGTTCAGCTTGTAAATCACTACCAAACCCTTCGATAGGATATTGGAATTTACCTTTTTTCTGAGGTTTAGAGTTCATTAATATTTCTATAGCCTCAGTATAAGTTAAACGTTGATAATCGTTTTTAAGCACGAAGTTTAATTTTTCGATAAGCTCCATTGAACGTTCGTCAGCTTTCTTGTTTTTCTCTTCGTCTTGTTGTCTTTTGCTTAGAAATTCTAAATCCTCTTTGCAGTTATCTAAAGCATATTTTATAAGGTATTTAGTGAATTCTTCAGCTAAATCCATGTTGTCGTTAAGGTCGTAAAAAGCCATTTCGGGTTCAATCATCCAAAACTCAGCTAAGTGTCTAGCAGTGTTTGAGTTTTCAGCTCTGAAAGTAGGTCCGAAAGTATAAATTTCAGACATTGCCAAAGCGGCTAATTCTCCTTCTAATTGTCCCGATACGGTTAAGTTGGTTGATTTCCCAAAAAAATCTTTTGTATAATCAACTTGACCTTCTTCTGTTTTAGGTGTATTATTTATGTCGAGAGTAGTAACTTTAAACATTTCACCTGCTCCTTCGGCATCACTTGCTGTAATAATAGGAGTGTGGATATTGTAAAATCCTTTTTGAGTAAAAAAGTTATGTACTGCAAATATCATTGCATGACGAACTCTTGTTATAGCTCCGAAAGTGTTTGTTCGGAAACGTAAATGAGCTATGTCTCTAAGGAACTCAAGTGAGTGTTTTTTGGGTTGTAACGGATATTCATCAGCATCACAATCACCCATAATCTCAATGTCGGCAGCTTGTACCTCGTAGTTTTGTCCTTTCCCTGTTGATTTACATACATTACCTTTTACAGAAATAGCAGCTCCGGTAGTTATTCTTTTTATTAAGTCTTCATCAAATTTTTCCATATCTGCAACAATTTGCAGGTTATTTATTGATGAACCATCGTTAAGTGCTATAAAATTAACATATTTATTTCCTCTTCGGGTTCTTACCCAACCCTTAACTATTACTTCGCTATCTGTTAAATCATTTTTTAAGATATCTGCTATTTTTGTTCTGCGCATTTCTAAAATTTATTTTAAAATTATTTTTTTGATTTTTAAAAGTGCAAAAATAATTATTTGTTTGTTATTTAATAATATAATTACAAAAAAAAGCTCCTATTCATTAAATGAGTAGGAGCTTTTTTTAAGATTAAAATCTTATTTTTTTATAAATTCCCCTAATGTATTATCGTAATTGATATAATATTTTCCTTTTGTTAAACCTGATACATTTATTTTATCAAGATAACCTTTGAAAATTATTTCTCCGTATTCATCATAAATTTCAAACATTGTAGGCGATGAAAAAATTATTTCATCAGTTACTTTTTTAGGTGTAAAAGTAACTTTAGGAGTATTGTTATTATATTCTATTATTTTTGAATAACGAGGTTTTTCTCTATAATCGGTTTGCTTAATTCTAAATTTATTTTTTCCCGAATTAAATCTTATTTTGGCTGAGTAGTTATGTTGTTCCTGTGACCCAACCCCATTAATAGTAGCTACGTTAATCCATTTATTCCATCTGAATTGTTGAACAATATACGGTAGTTTACCCGATTCATTTTCGGTACTCCATAATAATTTATTTCCGTCAATTTTTAAATCTACAATATCAAAAGTGCTTTTTGATTTTAGCACTTCGGGATTTAAAATTATTGGTTTGCAACCTTCTTTATGTTTTATGGTTATTAATACGGGAGAACCGATATTATAGTCGTATGCTGATAAATCAATTTCAAAAGCACTGGAATTGATTTCATCGGTAGATAATTGACCATTAACCGTAACCTCATAAATACAAAAACCTACACCACTTACAGCAAAAGGATTTTTTACAAATAAGTTTTCTCCTTGATATGTACCTTCAAGAACGATTTTTTGAGCATTTAAGTTAATACCTAAAGCTATAAATAAGATTATAAAATAAAATATTCGTTTCATAGACAATAATTATAATAGGATATAAAAACTATTTTCTTATTTAACAATACGAAAATATGAATTTAAGTATGTTTTAAAATAATTGTGTTTAAATTAATACTGCAAGCAAAAGTATTAATTATTAGTGAATTTACAAAATTGATAATGTTTTTTTTTTATCTTATTGTGTTTTAAGTTAAATGTTTTATCGTTTTAATTTTGTTAACTAATTGATATATAACGCTTAGAGATTATATTTTAGATGATATATTATTTGTTGTTAAACTGCGAAAAATATCTTCTATGCTATTGTTTTTTAAATTTAGAGTTAATATTTTGTTTTTTGAAGCAATTGTATAATCAAATAATTTTTCACGAATATCATTTTTAGTATAAATAATGTATTTGTTTTTTTCTATATTTTTAATTTCGGAAATATTGAATTTATTTTTAATTTCAACAGTATTTATAGGGTTTAAAAATTCACATAAGATTTGATATTTATCATTTATCGAAGTGTTTAATTCAGAGGTTTTAGCATCAGCAACAATATTACCTTTATTTATTATTATTACTCTTTCGCAAATTGCTTGAACTTCTTGCATTATATGAGTAGAAAGCATTATCGTTTTTTTTTGTCCGGCTTTTTTTATTAAATCTCTTACTTCTAATATTTGATTTGGGTCTAATCCTGTAGTAGGTTCATCAAGAATTAATACATCGGGGTCGGGTAATAAAGCTTGAGCAATTCCAACACGCTGGCGATATCCTTTTGATAAGGATATTATTTTTTTATTTTTTTCGGGATTTAATCCTGTAATTTCAATAACTTCGGAAATACGTTTTTTTGTGTTTTTACCTAAATTATATATTCCGGCCACAAGGTTAAGATATTCTTTTACATACATCTCGGGATACAAAGGGTTATGTTCGGGTAGGTATCCTATTTTTGAACGAGATTTTAAACTGTTGGTTTTAATGTCTAAATTACATACTTTTACATTTCCGCTATCGGGAGGTAAATAACCGGTAATTATTTTCATCATTGTAGATTTTCCTGCTCCGTTAGGACCTAAAAAACCAACAATTTCACCTGCATTTATATTAAAACTAATGTTATTTAATGCGGTTTGCTTTCCATATGTTTTTGTTATTTTTTTTACCTCAATAGACATATTATTATATTTATTTTGAAAATAAAATTATTAAAAATTAAAGAGGGT
>PDWI01008501.1_pt1 | contig 12075 bp, 5 predicted proteins | sample 1430891 | NCBI WGS metagenome assembly PDWI01 (sample SAMN01162508, study PRJNA174530) | Oral metagenome, whole genome shotgun sequencing project. | biome: Marine environment; feature: Marine mammal; material: Swab sample of the gingival sulcus; isolation source: swab sample of gingival sulcus...
TAATTTTATTGGAAATCTTAAATATAAAGAGCAGACTATTTTAAAAAATATTCTTTCTTTAGATGAAGATTCCAAGCTGGTTATTACTAAATCCGGCAAGGGGCAAGAGATAATAAAAAAGGATGATAAAGTTTTTCAAATAGATATTGATTCAAGCCCTTTTATTTATCCTCTTTTTAGTAAAATAAATGAGATTGTTAAAAAATTTAATTCCGGGGATAAGCTTTTATTAAAGGGTTCTCTACTAGGAAATATTTTCTCAGAGTCCAGTAAATTGCAGAACAAGAAAGAAATTTCCGGATTACTGATCGAAATTAATTCTGAGAAAGAATATAGTATAAAAGTTTCTTTTCCTAAGAGCCAAGATAGCCATGAAATAAATTCTAAATTAGCTCAAAAAATAAATTTTCCGGAAAATTTTGATAAGAAGAATGGAGGAAAAGGAGAAAAACAGGTTGAAATCTTTTTAAATTCTCTTTCAAAGCAGGAAAAAAATAAATTAATAGAAGCTATTAATATTGCAAATAATAATTTTAACTTGGGATCAATGAAGGCTAGCTCCGGATTTGCTTTTGAAAAATATGATTTAAATTCCAAGCCATATAGTCAAATGGAAAAGATTTTAGATTATTTAACAAAAAATCATCCGAGTTTATTTAAAAGTAATATAAATGTTGAGCAACTTATTTTTTCAATATCAGAGAAATTAGATTCTCTGGCTCAAAATAAAAATAAATTTAATTTAAACCAGATTAAAGGAAATAATTTCGTAGATTATTCTCGTAAAAAGTCTTATAGTGAGCCTTCCAAAATAGGAATAAATACTCAGCAAGAAATGTTTTTGGGTAATAATGAGCAAAGCTTAGCTCTTTCAGATAAGATTTTTGTAAAAAAAAAGGGTTTAACTCAAGAAAATTTGGAAAATTACTTCAAAAAAAATAAGACGCTAAATCAGCTGCTTAATAACAATGAGAAAATAATAGCTGATAAAGTAAAAGAGAATAATTTTCAAAAGAAAGCATTTATCAAACAGGAAAGCCCCTTAGTTGATGTTAAAAATACCAAGAGTTTTTGGGAAAATGGCAGGAAGAGTTCGGATTTCGCCAATAATAAATTGATCAAAAATCAAATTTTAGAAGAGTTATCGGACTATGTCCAAACAGAGACAAAACTTCTGAAAGCTATTATTAGTCCCTTTGAAATAAGTAAGGCTAAGGATATTAGAAACTTGGTCGGTTTTAGTGATTATTTGACAAAAGATCTTTTCAAAAATCAGCAATTGAAGCCTGATTTATCCGGTCAGAATAAGTCGAAGTCAGAAATTAAAACAAAGATTACTAAAAGTAAATTATCAAAAAAGAAAGATTTAGGAAATATTGCTTCTGATAATGGTAAAGCTGGCAAGCAGACTAATCCTAAATTAACATCTGCTAATGATGCTTCTTTTAAAGGAAAAGAATCTGTAAATGGTTCTGCTAATGATAAAGCTGGCAAGCAAACTAATCCTAAATTAACTGCTACTAATGATAATTCTTTTAAGGGAAAAGAATCTATAACTGTTTCTGTTAATGATAAAGCTGGCAAGCAGACTAATCCTAAATTAACTGCTGCTAATGATGTTTCTTTTAAGGGAAAAGAATCTATAACTGTTTCTGCTAATGATAAAGCTGGTAAGCAAGCTAACCCTAAATTAGCTACTGCTAATGATGTTTCTTTTACAGGAAAAGAATCTGAAACTGCTTCTGTTACTGATAAAGCTAGAGGTCAGACTAATCCTAAATTAATTGCTACTAACGATAATTCTTTTACAGGAAAAGAATCTGTAACTGCTTCTAGTAATGATAAAGTTAGTAAGCAAAATAATCCAAAACTAGCTACTGCTAATGATGTTTCTTTTAAGGGAAAAGAATCTGTAGCTGTTTCTGCTAATGATAAAACTAGTAGCCAAATTAATCCAAAATTAGCTGCTGCTAATGATGTTTCTTTTATGGGAAAAGAATCTGTAACTGTTTCTGCTAATGATAAAGCTGGCAATCGAACTAACCCTAAATTAGTTGCTACTAATGATGTTTCTTTTGCAGGAAAAGAATCTGTAACTGTTTCTGCTAATGATAAAGTTAGCAAGCAAACTAATCCTAAATTAGCTACTGTTAATGATGTTTCTTTTAAGGGAAAGGAATCTGTAACTGCTTCTATTAATGATAAAGCTGGTAAGCAAACTAATCCAAAATTAACCGCTGCTAGGGATAATTCTTTTAAAGAAAAAGAATCTGTAACTGCTTCTGTTAATGGTAAAGCTGGCAAGCAAACTAATCCTAAATTAACTGCTGTTAATGATGCTCCTTTTAAAGGAAAAGAATCTATAAATAGAGGTAAGTCTAACGAACAAGTTGCTATTAAGCCGGATGATAATGCTAAGCAATTTCCAAATAGCAGTCTTAAAGAGGCTAGTTTCGTGAGCAATCAAGAAAAAGAATCTCCAAAAGATTTTTCAAATAAGAATCAGCAGGGAAGTCAAGAAGCTAATAGAGAAGTTTTCCCTAAGGGAGATAATTTTCTAAAAGATAAGACTAGCGAAAGAGAAGTTAAATCTCAGCTAAAGGCTTCAGACAATAGAGAAAATTTGGTTGATAATAAATTTCAAAATAAAGGTAAAGAAGTCTTAGGATTGAATAATGACTCTATGGGAGCACAGGGATTTGAAAATGATAGTACTCTCGCTGCAAGTTGGAAGGATGATGTAGGGAATAGTTTTTATGCGGCTAATAAACAAGAATCCAAATATGAGTTATTAGAAAAATTACTGAAACAAAGTTCGGCTAAAATTCTTGAGCTTAGTCAAGAAGAGAATGCGAAGAAGGGTATGTTGATAACTCTCAAGCCGGAATTTTTGGGAAAGATGAAAATTGAACTAGTTGAGTCTGAAAAAGGATTTGAGGTTAAATTTGAGTTTAATGAAGCCAAGACTTTGGAAATTATGGAGCATGAAAAAGAGAAATTAAAACAGATGCTTCAGGGCAGTAAAATAAAATATCATAATATTGATATGAAATTTGCAAAATTAGATGAATTCGCCAAAGATTTTACGAGGTTTAATCAGTATTTTTTCAAAGAAGCTAATCATCAAGAGCATCGAAAAAAGGATCAGAGGAGAAATGGTGGTAAGGATAAGAAGCAAAGTTCTAAACAAGGTGGAAATTTTGAAAAGATTATTTTTGAGGAATTAGATTTGAGCGAATTTTAGGGCTAATTGGAGCTTGATCTAGCTAATAAAAAATTATGAAGAGTAATAGGGTGTATTTACAATAATTCTATAAATTTAATTGAGGTCGTCCAAAAAGAGTTATTTGTATTATAGAGATCTTGAAACGAGTTCAGGATGACATGCATCATAAAAATTTTCCAAACAAAAAGGGTAATCTTCGAAAACCTTACCCTTATAGATCGTTTTTTGTAATAAAAACGGTACAATAATTAAGTTTATAAAAAACCATCCTCAAAACAAAAAGGGTAAAGTCCGAAAACATTACCCTTACATATCATTTTTTGTGAGTAGAAATGGATGAGCTACAAGGATTGGTTAAAATTTGGTGATTGAGCCTACAAATAGTAGGTGACCAGTCCAAATTTTAAGCGTGACGCAGTAGATCGCCATTTATACCGCAAAAAAATTATAGGTCGCGACGAGCATATATAGTAGATGGCTCCTGCTCATCAAGCTGTAAATATTGGTAAATATCATCTTGATTTGGAGCAATATGCTTGTTGTAATATTCCATATATTCTTCATGAGTAGGGATTTTTCCTAGTACAGAAATTACAGCACCAAGTTCAGCTGAACCAAGGAAAACTTTAGCACCATTCCCCATTCTATTATTAAAATTACGAGTAGAAGTTGAGAAAACTGTTACATTATCAGGAACTCTTAGCTGATTTCCCATACAAAGAGAACAACCCGGAGTCTCAATTCTTGCACCAATTTTACTGAAATTCATAAATAAAGACTCACTTTTTAATTTTGATTGATCCATACGAGTAGGAGGCGCTAAGTAAGTTCTCACATTTGGATTAACTTTTTCTTTTTCCCAAATCTTAGCAGCAGCTCTAAAATGTCCGATATTAGTCATACAAGAACCGATGAAAACATCATTAATTTGTGTTCCTGCTACCTCAGATAGAGTTTTAACATCATCAGGGTCGTTAGGGCAAGCAAGAATTGGTTCTTTGATTTCTGATAAGTTTACTTCAAAAACTTCGGCATATTCAGCATTTTTATCAGCTCTTAGAAGTTTTGGATCTTTAAGCCATGCTTTCATATCTGCAATTCTTTGCTTAATTGTATCTTGATCGTTATAGCCACCTTCTAACATAGACTCTAAAAGAGCAACATTAGATCTTACAAAATCAGTTACAGATTTTTCTGAAAGATTAAGACAAGCAGCAGCGGCACTTCTTTCCGCTGAAGCATTAGCAATCTCAAATGCCTGCTCTACAGTAATATTTTCCAATCCTTCAAATTCTAAGATTTTACCATTGAAAATATTGATTTTATTCTTCTTAGGAACTGTTAATTTTCCTTTTTGGATAGCAACATAAGGAATTGCATTAACAATATCACGAAGAGTAATACCAGGCTGCATTTTTCCTGTTAATTTAATTAGCACAGATTCCGGCATATTAAGAGGCATAAATCCTAAAGCTCCTGCAAAAGCAACTAGTCCTGAACCCGCAGGGAAAGAAATTCCCATAGGGAAACGAGTATGAGAGTCTCCACCGGTTCCAACTGTATCAGGAATTAACATACGATTGATCCAAGAGTGAATAATTCCATCACCTTGTCTAATAGCAATACCCTTACGAGAAGTTACGAAATCAGGCATTGTCTTATGCATTTTAATATCAGCCGGCTTTGGATAAGCTGCTGTATGACAGAATGTTTGAATAAACAATGGAGATTGGAATTTAAGACATGCTAGCTCAGTAATCTCATCAGCTGTCATCGGACCAGTTGTATCTTGAGAACCAACAGTAGTCATTTTTGGCTCACATGCTGTTCCAGGTAAAACACCCGGTAAGCCACAGGCTTTTCCTACCATTTTTTGAGCTAAAGTATAGCCTTGATTTGGCTTTGGTGTAGGGTTATTAGGTCTTACAAAAATCTCATCTTCGCCCATACCCAAAGCCTTGCGAGCTTTTTGAGTTAAATCTTTACCAATAATTAGATTGATTCTTCCACCAGCTCTAAATTCATCTTTTAAAGTGTTAGGGGAAAGTTCAAAAGAAGTTATTTCTTTACCTGATTCATCAGTAATTTTACCTTCTTTAGTATTGATAATAATTATATCGCCATTCTCAATTTTAGAAACATCTGCAACAATAGGTAAACTTCCTGAATCTTCAGCTGTGTTATAAAAGATTGGAGCAATTGCACCACCAAGTACTACCGCATCATTTCTCTTGTTAGGAATAAATGGAATATCTTCTCCAATATGCCATAAAAGGGAGTTACAAGCTGATTTACGAGAAGATCCGGTACCAACTACATCACCTGCAAAAGCAACCCTATGACCTTCCTTACGCCATTTTGCCATTGTTTCGTTGCCATCTTCAAAACGACCTTTACCCATAGATAAAGCGTGAAGAGGAATATCAGGACGACTCCAAGCTTCAGAAGCAGGAGAGAAATCATCAGTATTAATCTCACCCTCAACTTTATAAACTTTAACCTTGATAGTTTCAGGTAATTCTTCTCTTGAAGTGAACCATTCAGCATTAGCCCAAGATTCTAATACTTCTTTGGCAAATTTATTTGTTTTTGATAATTCAACAATATTATTGAAAGAATCATAAACAAGAGTTACTTTTTTTAAAGCTTTTACTGCATTTGGAGCAAGAGAGTCATTACTTAAAGCATCTATTAGAGGATCTACATTATAACCTCCAACCATAGTTCCAAGTATTTCTAAAGCTCTCTTCTCATCAATAATTGAACTCTTAACTTCACCTTTTACGATTTCGTCTAAAAAAGCAGCTTTTACTTTAGCTGATGGGGTAACCCCGGGAGCTATACGATTAACGAATAGATAATCTAAAAATTCTTTTTTATCTTCCGCAGGATTTTTTAATAACTCACAGAGCTCTTTAGTATCGTTTTCGTTTAGAGCTAGTGGTGGGATTCCTAGGGCTGCACGCTCTTCTTCGTGCTTTGCATAGCGTTCAAAAAAATCAGCTTTTTCCATTTTTTTCCTCTGATTTAAAATTTATATTCTTCACCTCTTATAGATTATGCGTTTTGCTAAAAATATGTACTTAAACTAGGGATTAACAAAACAAAGGTGAACTTTTTTAAAAAATTTTATAGCTTTATTTAGCTTATGTATGCCTCCTTTACAAGCATTCTTAGCATAATAGCCATCTTTTTTTATTATTTTAAGCTTATTTAAGCCTATGGCTAATAGTAGCCAAATAATTTAGTGAACAAAAATAAGCTATTAATATACAATAAGCAATATCTTTTTTTACCTTTTTTTGAGGCAAAAAGTATTATTTTAAAAATATCATTTTTTGAGTGATAATTTTATCAGAAGTTTCCAATTTGTAATAATAAATTCCACTATTTAAAAGTCCTGCATTAAATTTTATTTCTTTAAATCCTTGGTTCATTTCAGAATTGTAAAGCTGAGCTATCTCTTCACCTTGGGAATTGTAAATACTCAATTTAACAATTCCTTTCCTAGCATTATAGAATTTTATTGTAGTCAGAGGATTAAAAGGATTGGGATAATTTTGATAAAGATAAGTTCCCTGAGGCATATTTTCCTCAATACCAATGCATCCGTAACGAACTGTCCAAAAATGCTCTACTTGTTCTTCTCCATCAGAAATTCGCACCTTTACATTATACCAACCGTATTGATAAGGAGATGCAAATAAAATGGTAAGAGAAGGACTGTTTTCTTCTTCAATTTGCTCATTAATAAACCATTGGTAAGTTAATTCATCTCCATTTTGATCAATAGCAGTAATATTAAAATTGACTTCTTGATCCAAGACATGCAAAGTGTCAACTTCCGGACTATAAGATGAAATCTCAGGAGGGTAATTGACAGCCTCAGGATTGTGAATAAGTTCCTGCCAAGCAAGAGAAGGATAGCCTTCATTATCATTTGTTACCATGTCAATATGCCAAGTATCAGGAAAGTTCCAGTTTTCGTAAGTTGCAATATTTTTCATTTCAGCCGTTGTTTTACCTTCTCCTCCGGCAGAATTCGTTTGCCCTGAGTTTTCTTTATCCCAATAAGAAGAGATAATATTTATTTCATTGGCAAGATATCCGATTAATCCTCCGGTTTCTTGATTACCTACGATTAGCCCTGTTGCATAAGAATTTTCAATGATGACATTATCAACAAATCCTGCCAATCCTCCCACGTATGTAGAGCCATTAACATTCCCTGAAGCATAGCAATTGCTGAGGGTGGTATTACCACTAAAGGATACAATATCTCCCAGTAATCCTCCAATTCGCGAATCTCCGCTTACATTTACGAAAGCATAAGAATTACTAATTTGACCATTGTAACTTTCTCCTAGTAGCCCTCCAATATAGGCTGAGCCGGTAATATCTCCTGAGGCGCAGGAATTAGTAATTGTTCCGTTATCATTAAATCCTACCAGTCCTCCAAGATAAGTACAATCGTTAGAACCTACAATTGTTACTTTTGAATGTGAGTTATTAATCTCACTCTCGTAATTATATCCTACTAATCCACCAAGGCAGCTAGCTCCATAAACACTACCTGTAGTATGAGCCTTTTCAATCGTACTTTGTTTTGCCCATCCTGCTAATACACCAACATTATTTTGTCCTGTTATGGCAACATTTTCCAAAGTTAAATTTGAAATTTGAGCCCCTTCAAGATAGCCAAAGAGAGCAATATAACTTTTGCTGCTTTCACTAATTGTTAGGTTAGCTATTGTTTTTCCTTGTCCATCATAGGAGCCTATAAATTTGATGGTCTCATCACCGATAGGGTTGATGTTTGCCGGATTGTTTTCCAAGTCTATTTCAGCTGTTTGAATGAAGTTTTTGTTCCAGTCTGCTTTAGTTGCCATTAGTTCTTTTAAGTCGGAATCACTGGCAATCTGATAAGGATTTTCTTCGGATCCATCTCCTCCGCTATAAGCCCAGAGCTTAATAAAGATGAGCAAAAATGCTAGACTCAAAAATACTTTTTTCATAATTGTTACTCCTTTGTTTCTGTTAAAATATTTGATTTAATATTCTTCCCTTAAATGCCATAAGCAACACAAAATTTTAAAGTTTTTGGTTTTCGAAACTTTTATCTAGCCAAATGCATATATTAGACATGATGTACTCTTTTTGGGATAATAGCAAGTTTTTTTTATTTTTTTTATTTTTAAGATTTTGAGTATTTAATTTTCTTAATAGGTTATAGTTATTCTGTATAATCTGGAAATTTATTTCAGCTGTCAGTCTAATTTATTTTTATCTAAAAAAAGATCGAGGGAAAAATATAAAAAAAATGTTTGACATTTCTAACTTTTATCCATAATATGCTTTTACGGATGTGCAAAGTAGTGGGGTGTCGGATTTTAGTTTGAAGAGATTTAGTTAGATAGTTGCCCGATCAGGCGGGTTTTTGTTGTTTTAAAATCTGAAAGGAGAGTTTTTATGTCAAAAGATTATGTTTTATATGCAATTTTGGCAGGAATTGTTATTGTTAATGGGCTTTTTGCCTATAGATTCTTTGTGGATTATTGGAAGCATAGAGAAGAAGCTAAGAAAGAACCAGGAAACCTTATCATTATGTTTTTCAGTTCATTTACTCTTTATTTCTTATCTACCTTCGGGGTTTCTGATTTTGCCTTGTCAACGGCATTTTATAGGAGCATGCACTGGGTTGAAGATAAAAAACTACCGGGAACGTTAAATACTCAATGTGTTCTTCCTGTTGCTGTAATGGCCTTAGCCTACATAAATTCTATAGAGGTTGATGTTTTAACTTTAGTTTTGTGTATTGTTTCTCAGACTTTGGGCTCTTATATTCTACCTAGATTCGTGGTAAACTTCCCCATTGGTACAATTAGGAAAATTTTAGGATTTAGTCTTTTGATTGCTACCGTTTTTATTCTTTTGGGAAAATTTGATTTCTTTCCTCTTGGTGGAGAAGCGACAGGTCTAACCGGAGTTAAACTTTGGGTAACTGTATTTTTCTTTGCGATTTTTGGGGCAATGAATACAATAGGTATTGGCTCTTATCCGTTTACAATGCTAGCAATACTTGTGGTGGGATTAAATCCTGCAATAGCTTTCCCAATAATGATGGGTGCTTGTACATTCTCAGTTCCTGTAGGGAGTATGGAATATGTTAGATTAGGTCAGTATGCTCGTAAAATTACTTTTGTTACCTCTTTTGTTGGTATTTTAGGTGTGCTATTGGCTGTTTATGTAGTCAAGTCTATGGATACCGGAATGCTACAATGGCTGGTAGCTGCTGTTTTAGTATACAGTGGTTCTACAATGCTATACCGAGAGTATGGCCATCAAAGAGCATAATGTTAATAATTTAGGTAATTTAATTTTGAGTTTTATTAAATATCCTTAGTAATTTAAGGATAATAGTTATGTTATATTATTAAATAGTAAGGAGAAAAAAATGAGTGATCAAAATGGAAAAATTAAAGTTGCCCTTGTAGGTGATGGAACAATGGGACATGGTATTGCTGAAGTATTTGCAAAAGCTGGACATAAAGTTCAAGTTGTGGGGCTAAACGAAGATAGTCTTAATTACGCTCTTGAAAGAATTAAGTCTAGCTTGAAAGAATTTGTTAAAGAAGGACTTGTTGCTGAAGCTGATGTTGATACTATTGTTAATCGCATATCTTTTAGCACCGAGTTGGAAAAAGTTAAAGATGCTGCTCTTGTAATTGAAGCACTTCCTGAGAACATGGAATTAAAAACCAAAACATTTGGTAAGCTGGAAAAAATTTGTTCAGAAGATGCTATTTTAGCGACCGCTAGTGGACATTCTGTTTCTGAGGTTATTGCAGAAGTTAAGAAGAGAGATAGAGTGATTGCTACTCACTTTTGGTTTCCTCCTCAACTTTTACCACTTGTTGAGGTTTGTGGGGCTCCTGAGACTTCAAAAGAAACTATTGACTTTACTTGTGAAGTGTTAACTAATATTGATAAAAAACCTGTTGTTATAGACAAGGAAATTGATGGTTTTATTGGTAATAGGATTCAATTCGCAGCTTTGAGAGAGGCTTGGTCGCTATATGCTTCAGGTGTAGCTACTGCGGATGCTATTGATTCTATTGTTCGTTATAGTATTGGTCGTCGTTATGCGGTAACCGGTCCTATTGAATCGGCTGATGTTGCAGGACTTCCTGTAATGGTTAATTTTGCCGCTTATTTGCAGCCTTCATTATCAACAGATGCTGAACCTCCTGCAGAGTTATTTGATCTTGCTAAAGTAGATGGGAAAGTTTATAACAGATCAAAAGAAGAAGTAGATAAGCTACTTGCTGCTCGTAAGGAAGAGTTATTCCGTTGGCTTGCTGCAGATAAAAAAGAAAAGAAATAGGTGATTTAAGCTGATTTCTATATCTGTAAAATATCTGTTGGGGGATTCTCCAACAGATATTTTTTTATTTTAGATTTTATCTAACATCTTTTAACGGTTATGATTTTATTATTCTATTTTGAATGCTTTAATAAGGTAAGTTAATGCCTCTTAAACCCTTAATACTAATAATACCAACTTAGAATTTTATATTTTGCCCTCAATTGATAAAACCAAAATAATTAGACTTAGAGCATTCTTAAAAACTATTAGATGCAATTATTATTACCGTTAGACTTGTTTAAATGGATCAGAATGCAAGGGTAAACAATTACGAGACGAAGTTCTGAGTTATAGCTCATTATAAGATTCTACTAGTAATAGCCGCAAACTTTGGATGAACTTCACTGCTACTTCGTTATGGGTTGCTATTTCAATTGTTTTATTATTACTTTTCTTGAATAGCTTGGTGATCTTTGAGATTGTTTTTCTGATTTAGATATGTCATTTTTTTAAATAAAATATTGACAAATCTATTTTGCTTTGTTATATTATTGTTAGTGAGAAATATTTTAAACCGGAGGAGTTATGCGTTTGAAGAGATCACAAAATAAAATTATAGCCGGTGTCTGTGCCGGAATTGCTGAAAGTGTTGGAGTTAATCCTAAAGTTATTAGGTTTTTATATGCTTTCCTAACAGTTTTTACCGGTTTTTCAGGGGTTGTGGTTTATATTATACTTACATTAGTTTTAGATACCAAAGATCAGGCTGAATACCTTTGCTACGAAACTTATACTGATAAGAGAGAGAAGGAAAAGAAAGAGAGTGAAAATTATCAGTACTGTTCAAATTGTGGGGTTAGAACTAAGAAATCACAAACCTTTTGTTCAAATTGCGGTAATATAGTAAATTTATAAATCCTAGGTTGCGGTTAATCAAGTTCAAGGCTTTTAATATTAGAGTACCTAACTAGTATTATATTAATCTTTGGGAGTATAGAGCGATAGCGACATCGTTTCTACACTTATATAGTTTTAAATAATCAACAATTCTCAAAACGGCTTTTCTAAATTTGAAATATCTTTGTGGTTAGAGAGTGGTTAGTTTCTAGGATAACAGAGATATTTGTTAAAAGATTTTTTTTAATCTATTAACTTATTCTTTCCTTTCTTTTGGAGCCAAAAGAAACAAAACCTCTTCTTTTTCCTGGTAAAAAAGAAGCAAAAATACCACTTGATCATCGCGCGACCATCTTTTTTTAGGTACAGTAAATGGAGCTTTTCGTAGGATTTTAGGTTAATACGCTTCGCTATGGATGTCGTACTATAATTTTGGTATCGTTACTAAACAACTAATATCGCTACAAATTACGAAAATAATCTATGAAAAAATCAACTGAAGTTCTACTTGATCTTATAATGAAAGTAAAGAATTATAACATCCCTGCAAAGCATATACTATTCGATAGTTGGTTTGCTTTTCCAA
>PDWI01008502.1_pt1 | contig 12075 bp, 6 predicted proteins | sample 1430891 | NCBI WGS metagenome assembly PDWI01 (sample SAMN01162508, study PRJNA174530) | Oral metagenome, whole genome shotgun sequencing project. | biome: Marine environment; feature: Marine mammal; material: Swab sample of the gingival sulcus; isolation source: swab sample of gingival sulcus...
AGACACCACTTCTTCCACCAGCTCAATATTGGCCATAAGGTTCAAAGTAACCCCATCCCTGGTAACTGCAGGCAGGTGGCTATCCCGTTCAATATCCGCCCGGTAGGCCTCAAACCGGGCCATTTTTTCTTCATATTTGAACAGGGTTTCTTCTTCAGGGTTAATAATAATAATGCCGGCAGAACCATCCACAATGAGAATATCATCATTTTTCACATTATGGGTGGCCGTGCCCAGCCCCAGAACAGACGGAATTCTCAACGATTTTGCAACGATACTGGTATGAGATTCTTTGCCGCCGCGATCTGTTACAAAGCCTTTGATCCGTTCCAGTTGAATCTGACTGGTGTCTGCTGGAGACAGGTCATGGGCCACAATAATCACCCGCTTATTAATATCACAGATACGGATATCTTCACCTCGAACCAGATAGGCCATGATTTTATCAGAAACCTGGGCGATATCATTGCCTCTGGCCCTCAGGTAGGGATCATCAATCTGCCGGAACATATTCCGAACATCCATTGTCACCTTCTGTAAGGCCCATTCCGCATTGATCCGATCCGCGTCGATAGTATCAATGGCCTTACCGTAAAGCATCTTGTCCTTAAACAAGATCATATGGGTTTCAAGAATGTTCAGGTTTTCACTCAAATCGGCGCCAATGGATTCAATGGTTTTGGCATGGTCGTTTTTTGCCTTTACCACCGCATTTTTAAAGCGGTCGATTTCCGCGTGTACCATATCTGGGCTAATCGGGTAGCGTTTAATCAGGTTAACGCCTTCTCTGTCCACCAAATATGCTTTGCCGATGCAGATGCCGGGTGATCCGCAAATGCCGTGAATGGTAATTTGACCCGACTGGGTTTTATTCATTGATCTTTTCTCCAAACCCCTTGTCAAAAAACTGTTTAATCTGGTCTGCTATCTCTGAATCCTCTATATTTTCTGCCTGAATGAAAATTTGAGTCCCCCTGGCGGCGCAAAGGGTTAATAGATCGATAATGCTGGACGCATCAACGGTAGAAACCCCGTCAGAAAGCCAAATTCCTCCTTTAGCATTCATAGTCATTTCAGCTATTTTTGCAGCAGGCCGGGCATGCATCCCCAAGATATTGATGACCCTAGTTTCTCGGGAAATTGAATATTTTGTGTCCAAGTTCAATTCTTTCCAGTGAAAAAAAGTCTATTCTTTTTATCTTTTTAGATATTCAAAGTCAATGGTGTCGATAGTTTATTCGGGCCCTTTATCGGCTATCTATCAGCCTTTTTATTGATAAGCCCCGTCAAATTTTGTAGGATATACCATAATTCTAAATTGATAGCCAGTTGAACAATCTTGCTGAAAAGGAAATAGATATGACAGACGCAAAAAAAATACCCCAATACCCCATTGATGACTTTAAATCTGGAGAGTCCTGGCGTCTTTTTAAAATTATGGGAGAATTTGTCGAAGGCGTTGACGCCCTGCATGACCTTGGGCCGGCCGTATCCATTTTTGGATCAGCCCGAACAGCCAAAGACCATCCCTATTACTTAAAGGCAAGGGAAACTGCTGCACTTTTTGCCGATGCCGGCTATGCGGTGATTACCGGCGGAGGACCCGGCATTATGGAGGCCGCCAACCGTGGCGCGTCGGACCGTGACGGAGAATCTATCGGCCTGAAAATACGCCTGCCCTTTGAAGAAAAAGGAAATCCTTATATCAAAACCTCTCTTGATTTCAATTACTTTTTTGTCCGTAAGGTCATGTTCGTTAAGTACGCCCAGGCCTACATTATCATGCCCGGCGGGCTTGGCACCCTGGATGAAATGTTTGAAACCTTGACGTTGGTCCAGACCCAGCGAATTCGAAAAATGCCGGTGATTCTAATGGGAACCGCTTTTTGGGGCGGACTTATGGACTGGATCAAAACAAGCCTTAGGGATGGCGGCATGATTTCGCCTGAAGACATTGATCTATTCCACTTGGTGGATGAACCCCACCAAGCTGTGGATATCGTGAAGCAGTTTTATTTATGATGCACTTCGAGCCATCCCCCGGGAAAAATAAAACGCGGTATTGACGGGCAATGTATCAATCCCAAGGTCGTCACAGACCTGTTGTTTTGCAACATTCAGATTGAGCAACGGTATAGACAGCTGTTTTGTTTTTAAATACATCTCTCCCCAAGAATTCAAATACACCGCCGTAAAGTCGGAGATTGAAACCTGAGGCCGTTGTGTATAAAAATTCAAAGAAAGAAACAGCCGGGTAATTACAGGCACCTTACGCATGGCTGAAAAAGAGATGGGGCTATCCAATTCAGGGCTTAAAAATTCATTCATGGAACGGCACAGCTTTTCAATGTCATCATGGGAAATGAACGTGGCATTGGGGACAAGCCCCAACATGGTCCGGTCCGTGTAAAGCCGATTATGAATGAGCCAGGCGCCGATCTCCTCAATGACATTTGCCTCTATAATGATTTCCTCAGTTTGTTTCTTTAAACGGGGCACTTTGTGCACAAGGGCCCATCGTCCTGTTGCATTTAGATTGTTTGCGGGCAGGTATTTGATATGCAGCCCTGAGAAATGACGATCCCCCCGGGACACCAGCAACATTTTTTTTATCTTATCTGGTTTATCCTGAAACTCGATATTGACCTTCCGTTCCAATACAATGCGGTCATCCTCGGAGATCATGACGCCGCCTGCGGACGACGTATCAAATCCTTGTTTTAATGCTTTGTATCTGGACACCATATATCTTTCAATGGTTGTTGAAAGGCGATGAATGGCGGCATAAGGCCATTGTTTAAATCGTCCTACATCAAACATTTTTTCATAATACCACCCCCACTCTGCCAGACATTGATCCAAAAGAATTTTTCTCAACCCAAAGTTGGAAAAATCGATTTCACTTTGCTTTGAAACGCCCAACTTCAGAAAAAAGCAGGTTAGCAGCAACTTAATGGATGGCTCATCACCTTGGCTTTTATAAAACTCAATCAGATGATTCACCATGATAATATATGAATCATTTTGACCGGGTTTCAGGTGGGACCCAGAATTCATCCATTCATTTTTATACTGATTGCACAACAAAGTGGCCTGACCGTAAGAATGGATGTATTTTTCCAGCAAAGCCATTTTAATCACAGACTTGAACGGGCTTTTCAACCATTTAAACATCTGCCAGATAGAGGCACCGAAATATTCATTCACTGGAATGGCATGGATATCCCCTAAATTCATATATCGGCTAAAACTTTTAAAACGCAAGGTTCGGTCCAAAATCAGGTTATAATAATTCAGGCTAATGGTAGTGGGCAATACCGCCCAAAGCGGCAGGCGGCCGGCCACATGAATCATGGTCCTGTAAAACTCTTCCTTGAGCAGCCGAGACTGCGCAGACCCCGAGCTTTCCTGGGTAGACCCACCAAAATCATTGTTCTGGGCTTTGAGAATATCTACTATAAAAAACGTGACATGCACTTTAAACTGCTCTAAAGCCATTCGCTCTAAGGCATCCAGTTTTTCCCGGAGCAGTGCAAGCGCCCCGTCTTCCATATCAGCCTCATCAATGCACACCCAATAATCGATATCCGATTCAGCGGTTTGCGCCAATGACCCCACACTGCCCATGGAAAACAGCGCCTGAATTGCCGGAGCAAAATTTCGTTTGCCGACCACCTGTCTTTTATCAATATATTTTTCAAGGGTCTTCAGGGTCTCTCGGGACGGCAGGTAGTCCGCAATCCCCATCGGCGTTTCAGGGATAAAACGATATTTACTGCCCATATCAATATTTTCATGAAGCAACACGGGCAACAGTTGAAAAAAATCTGCTCTCAGGCCTTTAAACACATCATAGGCCATCAAAAGACTTTGCTTATTTTGGGCCATGAATTTGGCCTCGCCATAATGGATGAACTCACAAAAAATCATCATATTGATTTCGCTGGCCACAGCAGCTTCGATGTTGGGCAGATCATTAAAACTCAGTTGAAATTCCCTGTCATTAAAATTGCTATCTACAGCGCGGATCGTACTTCTTACATCAGCCGGAAACCGGCTAAATCGGGCATTAACGCCAGTGAAATCCCCAAGCGCCAAACAAGCCGTTACAAAAGAGACACCGGATAATTTTGCATAAGTAAATGACGCACAGGTCAGGTCGGCCTGGGCAAACGTGGTCTTGGAGATGACGGCATCCATAAACAAACTGTCACTCAGATCGGCACCGTTAAAATTACAATTAAAAAAAGAAGCCCCCTGAAAGCTGCATTTTTTAAACTGGGAGCCTGCCGCTGACACATTCACAAATACGGCATTGTCCAGACACACATCATGAAATTGCGCACCATCCATATTGACATTGTAAAAAACCGTGTTCCGGCATCCAGCATGGGACAACTGGATATCCGACAAATTACAATTATCAAAAATGGTTTTTGTAAACATCACACCCGAGCCTGAAAATACGCACTCAGATAAATTTTCATTTTTAAGACAAACCCCTGAAAAATCAAGAAGAGCAGGTGCGGTGCGTTCCTTTAATTGGGCCAGCTTTTTTTGTACCGGATCACCGAACAGATTTTTTAACATCGGTTTTGGCGCTTCAACCGACACAATACCTGCTTCAATGGCCTTAAACTCCTGCTCGATATGTTCCCGTTCCCTGAGTAAGAGCCTGGTCGTCTTGGCAATAAAACTGGCCATGGCAGTTTCTGTCCCCTGGGCAGTGCTTTTCTGATACATGTGCAGGAGTTTGACCACCCGTTCAGGCCGTTTTTTGATCATGCCAAAAATACAAGCCTCATTGATATCAAAATTGACACCCTGGTATTTATCCTTGTTCATCGCGATATCCTGCACCGCAAAAAAGGATAACCGGGTTAAATCGGAAATCTCCAATAAAATAAGGGAGATCATACCGGGACATTTTTCTCGTACCCGTCTGATTAATTCATGAAACGGATATTTGCCCGACACCACAAGGGCTTTGAATACCGCCATGGATTCGCCGGTATCCGCAGTGTCAATATGGTGGAATAAGGTGTCAAACATGTCGGGGTACAAGCCCATGGAAGAATTTTCTATGAGGCTGTACACCGCCATCCTGACTTTTTTTGCAGGGTTACCCATAAGCAGAGTCTTCAACACTCGGTCCGACACCCGAGACTGGATCATGGATAATGCTTTGACCCCCCTTACCTGACGGTCTGCGTTAGCACCCCCAAGTTCTGATTGTACAATGTGGTTTGGATCCCTGAGTTCAGGGGCAATATTATTTAAAAAAGGATCAACATCCTGTTTTTTATCAAATAAGCAGGCGTAAAAATCCATCACCGCTTCCCGGTCTTGGATCCCTTTCAGAAGGCCTTTAAATAGTCCGGCAAACCGCAGACGAATCTCAGGAGTGGCCTGGATATACTGTTCAGTCAATGCCAATCTCTGGGTTTCCGTCATATTCTGAATGCCCCGCTTGAATATATCCATAGAGATCCGGTCCTGGTAAAGTGCCTTAAAGGCGACAAACGCACCAGGATCCCCTAAGTCCATCAGGGCGGAAAATATCAGGCATTTATCGGGGAAGGCCATGGTGGATGAAATCTCAAGATAAATTTTACCAGCCACCCTTGCCGCATCCTGTTCAGCGTCTTTAAATGCTTTTGAATTAAATGATGCCTCAAGCCCCCGCCCAATATCAGACACCACCTTGCCCAGACTTTTCCGGGCGGCTTCTCTTATGTTATAATGGTAAGAAAAAAGCCCTTTTAAGATGGGAAGAATCCCCAAGGCCTTCGGAAATAAAGATGCCCGGGATATCAGCTCACTTTTCTGGGATGGATCCAGATCGGCCCAATGACTGTCAAATGTCGTCAAATCAAATCCAGGGGTTGAAACCTGCATAACGGCATCTCTTTTTGCGGTTTGTACATTTTTACTTAAAAGTGCTATATGGATATGAAAATATAAAATCAAAGACGATAGTATAACCTTTGTATACCATACCAGACTCATTTTATGAAATTATTTGACGCCAAGTCAGCAAAACCAGTCATCCATAACGCATACGATGCCCAGTCTATTGAGGTACTCAAGGGTCTGGATCCGGTACGTCGCAGACCAGGTATGTACACAGATACCCAAACCCCAGATCACCTGGCGTTTGAGGTCATTGATAATAGCGTGGATGAGGCCATTGCCGGTTTTGCCACAAAAATTGACGTGACACTGACCCGGGACAACCGGATTCAAGTCAGTGACAACGGCCGAGGCATGCCCGTGGATATTCACCCCCAGGAAGGTATTTCAGGGGTAGAACTGATCATGACTCGGCTCCATGCCGGTGCCAAATTTTCATCCAGAGACTACGCCTTTTCAGGGGGACTCCACGGGGTGGGGGTCTCTGTGGTCAACGCCCTTTCTGCCAAATTGGATGTCCAGATTAAACGGGGGGGGCAAAAATACGAAATTTGTTTTGAAAATGGTGTCAAATCCCGTGACTTAGACGTCACAGGCACTGTTGGACAAAGGAATACCGGGACCTGTGTCACATTTCAACCGGCAGATGGCTACTTTGATACCCAGGCGTTTTCGCCAGCTGCCATAAAGGCCGTCCTGAAATCCAAAGCCGTACTCTGTCCAGGCCTGACCACCACCTTTATCCACGAGGCGGCTGGCGAGAGGTCGTCCTGGTGCTACGATCACGGATTGGACCAATATCTGGCGGAACAACTTAAAGACAAACCCACCCTTTTTCCTTCTCCCTTTACCGGAGAATGCCGCACGGAGGAGTTCCAGGGTGCCTGGGCCATCAACTGGGGCACAGACACCAGTCTGAAACTTGAAGAAAGCTATGTCAACTTGATTCCCACCCGACTGGGGGGCACCCATGTCAATGGATTCAGATCCGGACTGCTGGAATCGGTGCGGGAGTTCTGTAAATTTCGCAATCTGCTGCCCAAGGGACTTTTACTAACGCCCGACGACATCTGGCAAAATGTCGGGTATGTGCTTTCGGTCAAGCTGGTGGAGGCCCAGTTTTCCAGCCAAACCAAAGAGCGCCTTTCCTCTCGACATTGTGCCAACCTGGTGAACCTCCAGGTCAGGGATGCCTTCAGCCTCTGGCTCAATCAAAATATCGAACAGGGTGAAGCCCTGGCCGGCATGGCCATTGAAAATGCCAGAAACCGGGTTAAAAAAAGTAAAAAAGTCACCCAAAAAAAAGCAGTCGGCGGGGGGACCTTGCCGGCCAAGCTCTCAGATTGCAGCAGTGACGACCAAACCTTGAGAGAATTGTTTTTTGTGGAAGGTGATTCAGCAGGTGGCTCGGCCAAACAAGCCCGGGACAGACGCTTTCAGGCCATCATGCCTTTACGGGGAAAAATCATGAACACCTGGGACCATGCCGCATCTTCGATCCTGAACTCCAAAGAAATCAGAGAAATCTCCCAGGTGCTGGGGGTTGTCCCAGGTTCCAACGATATCTCCAAACTTAGATACAATAAATTGTGTATCCTTGCCGATGCCGATTCAGATGGGCTGCACATCGCCACCCTAATCTGTGCCCTATTTCTAAAGCACTTCCCGGAGGTGGTGCGAAAAGGCCATGTATTTGTAGCCATGCCCCCTCTCTACCGCATCGACATGGGCAAAGAGGTGTTCTACGCTTTGGATGATTCTGAAAAATCAGCCATCATCAACCGGCTCAATCGACGCAAGAAAAAGGGGAAAATCAATATCCAGCGGTTCAAAGGCCTGGGTGAAATGAATCCAGCACAACTCAAAGAAACCACCATTGCACCGGATTCACGACGATTGGTTCAATTGACCATTGATGAACACAGCGGCCAGGAGTCAACGGACGGCTCTGAAACGCAAACAGATAAACAAGACAATGTCTGGGAGATCATGGACATGCTTCTGGGAAAAAAACGGACCCAGGATAGAAAGCGCTGGATTGAGACCAACGGGGTAATCAAAGAGAATTAACCATGACCAACACGTTGCCTTTGGCTGTAGAAGACTACGAAAAACTGCCCTTTCAGGAGTTTACCCAAAACGCCTATTTGAATTACGCCATGTACGTCATCTTGGATCGGGCCCTGCCCCACATTGGAGATGGGCTAAAGCCAGTACAACGGCGTATTGTCTATTCCATGAGCCAGCTGGGGTTGTCCGCCAATGCAAAATATAAAAAATCTGCCCGAACCGTAGGCGACGTCCTGGGTAAATTCCATCCCCACGGGGATTCTGCGTGTTACGAGGCCATGGTGCTCATGGCCCAGCCCTTTTCCCTGCGCTATCCCCTGGTAGACGGCCAGGGGAACTGGGGGGATCCCAACGATCCAAAATCATTTGCCGCCATGCGATATACAGAATCCCGGCTGTCAGCCTACGCCGAGATTTTCCTCAGGGAGCTGGATCAAGGTACCGTAGATTGGGTCCCCAACTTTGACGGTACCCTGGAGGAGCCCACCATCCTGCCCGCCCGGCTGCCCAACTTACTGCTCAACGGCACCACCGGCATTGCTGTGGGGATGGCCACATCCATTCTTCCCCATAATCTTAGAGAGGTGGCCAACGCCTTGATCCATCTCATTAAAAATGAAGATGCCGATGTCCGGGCCTTGTGCAAATTTGTCAAAGGCCCCGATTTCCCCACAGATGCTGAAATCATTACACCCGCATCTGATATCCGAAAAATGTACGAAACAGGTATCGGCCGGATCAAAATGCGCGCCCGATATATCATTGAGGAACAAGAACTAATCTTTAATGCCCTGCCGCATCACAGTTCTACAGAAAAAATCTACGAACAGATCGCGGCCCAGATGGCGGCCAAAAAACTGCCCATGGTGGCAGACATCAGAGACGAATCTGACCATGAAGCCCCCACCCGCCTGGTGGTGATTCCCCGATCCAATCGTGTGGATTTAGACGCCCTGGCCGCCCACCTGTTTGCCACCACTGACCTTGAAAAATCATATTCGGTCAACATGAATATGATCGGTCTCGATGGCCGGCCTGCCGTCAAACCCCTTCGAGAAGTACTCAGGGAATGGTTGGCATTTCGAAAAGATACTGTTGAAAAAAAACTGCGATTTCGCTTGGAACGGGTCCTGGCTCGACTGCACATTCTCGACGGCTTGAAGATCGCATTTTTAAATATAGATGAAGTCATTCGCATCATCCGGGAATCAGACCATCCCAAGCAGGATCTCATGACGGCATTCAATCTATCTGAGATTCAGGCCAAAGCCATTCTTGATATTCGGTTGCGCCAGTTGGCGAAACTGGAAGAGATCAAAATCAACGAAGAGATCAAGACGCTGGGCCAGGAGCGTCAATTCCTCGAAAACACCCTGGACAGCCCCGAGGCATTTAAAGCGTTTCTCATCAAAGAGATCAAGGAAGACGCCAAAAAATATGGCGATCCCCGCCGATCCCCCATTAAAGAGCGGGAAGACGCCGAAGCATTTTCCGTCACAGATGTCCTGGATATTGAACCGGTCACCATCATCCTTTCCGCCAATGGTTGGATCCGCGCAGCCAAAGGGCATGACATCATTCCGGAGAATGCCAAATTTAGATCCGGAGACAAACTGCTCTGCCACCTTCGCACCCGCAGTGACAAACCCATTGTTCTCATCGACAGCACTGGCCGATCCTATACCCTATATTCCCATACCCTGCCCTCGGCCAGGGGAAATGGCGAGCCAGTGACCGGCCACCTGACCCTTGCCCCGGGCAGCACCATATGCCAGATGGTGGCCGGCGAGGAAGAGGATTTGTTTTTAATGGCGTCTGACCAGGGCTATGGATTTATTATTTCATTTACCGATTACCTGACCCAATACAAAAATGGAAAAGCCGTCCTGACCCTGAAAGCAGGCCAGATGCCTCTACTGCCCTGTCAGGTGGTGGATATTGAAAATGACAGCGTCCTGGCCATCACCTCTTTGGGTCGGTTGCTGATATTTAAACTCAAAGAACTGCCCCGGCTAAAAAAGGGCAAGGGCAACAAAATCATTCACCTTCCCCCTCAAAAAAACGGGAAATCAACGCCTGAAACTCTCAAGTTCCTAAATATATTGCCATTGAACTCAAACCTTGTTATACATGCAGGCAAACATTTTTTAAGGCTAAATCCAGGGAATCAAATGGATTACACCGGAATGCGTGGCAGACGTGGCAAGTTGCTCCCCAGGGGCTACCGAAACGTTGACAGCATAGAGATCATACCTGTTCAGCTGGCTGATGGCGCTTAGGTAAATTGGGGTCATGAAAAAATTTTTTGTGAAATATTTCATATTCATGGTGGTATTCTGTCTGACCCTGGGACTGTCATCGGTTGCGGTACTGATACACCATAAAAATATTGGCCCGGCCAAAGACACAGTGGCATTAATCAAAAAAACACAGCGGTTGCGGCTAATCACCACAAACGCCCTAAATACCTGCTATTACTACGAAGGGCGTCGCACAGGATTTGAATACGATCTTGCCAAAGCGTTTGCGGACTACTTGAACGTGGAGCTGGATATCGTCACTCCTGGTTGGAATGCCATGTTTGATTATCTTAATGAGGATAAGGGCGATTTCATTGCTGCCGGGCTGACCATCACCCCGCAGCGGCTGGCCCAAGTAAATTTTTCAATTCCTTACATGACCATCCAACAACGGGTCATCCATCACAGCCTGATATTTGGCCCCAAAAGTATTGAAGACATGGAATTTCGCACATTCCATGTTCGCAGAGGCACCTCCTATCAATCCAGATTGGCCGAGATCAAGGCCTCTGGTGTTGACCTCAACTACATTCTCCATGATAATACTGCCACGTCTGAACTCATTTCCATGGTTCAGAACCGGGATATCAAATTCACCGTGGCAGACGCCCATATCGCGTTGCTGAATAAACGGTATTATCCACAAATTAAAATCGGTATCCCAATCCAGAAAAAGGAATCATTGGCCTGGGCTGTTCGGAAAAACGACACAGCCATGCTGGAGAAAATCAACACGTTTTTCCTCTATGCCCAGGAAAAAGGCATACTAAAGAAAATAACTGAAAAATACTATGACAACATTAAAGACTTTAATACATATGAACTAATAAAATTTCATACGCGGGTTAAGACCCGCCTTCCCACATACCAGGCAATCATTGAACAGGAATCCAAAAAGTATGGATTTGACTGGCGGCTTATGGCAGCGGTGATCTACCAGGAATCTAATTTCAATCCCAATGCCAAAAGCGTTACCAATGTCCGGGGATTGATGCAGGTCACCCAGGCCACGGCCAAGGAAATGGGAATATCCAACCGACTTAATCCCCAACAAAGTATCCAGGCAGGCATGCAATATTTGAATCAGATGTATCACCGATTTGATTATATTGAGGATAACTACCAGCGCATGTTATTTGCCCTGGCCAGTTATAATATCGGATATGGCCATGTCAGAGATGCCATCAAGCTGGCACAGAATCAAGGGCTTGACCCTGAAAGCTGGCAGTCTATGAAGACCGTTTTGCCGCTACTGTCTAAAAAAGCCTACTACAAAAAAACCAAGTACGGCTATGCCAGAGGCTGGGAGCCGGTTCAGTATGTGGCAAATATTTTGACCTATTTTGAGATTCTTAAACAAATAGCGAAATCCTGATCGATCCTGAATTTCAGGTATTTTCAGGATCGATCAACACATGATCCGACCTGTGCTGTTCGCGCAATTCATTCGCCAATTTCAACAGCACGGATCGCATCTCACAAATAAAAATGAGAGTATGAATGACTAGAAAAATACTTATCAACGCTCTGAACCCTGAAGAAAACAGGATTGCAGCAGTGTTTGAAAACAAACTGGACCAATTTCACATTGAGACGTCGGCCAAGGAAGTCACCAAAGGGAATATCTACAAAGGGGTGGTAACCCGTGTTGAACAAAGCCTCCAGGCTGTATTTGTGGATTATGGTACAGAAAAAAACGGCTTTTTACAAAAAAATGAAATTCATCCTGACTATTTTCAACAGGTAGACAAAAAAGACTGCGCCCTATTCAACCTGATCAAAAAAGGCCAAG